>Ga0116216_10000846_pt1 | contig 22624 bp, 21 predicted proteins | sample Sb_taG_11_FD_89696 | JGI IMG/M metagenome (GOLD analysis project Ga0116216, IMG submission 89696) | Peat soil microbial communities from Weissenstadt, Germany - Sb_50d_3_AS metaG | ecosystem: Environmental > Terrestrial > Soil > Wetlands > Peat | place: Germany: Weissenstadt | collected 2010-09-21
CCAGGCCACGCTATTGGCCGAGCAGGGCGATCGCTCGCTGGCGCAGGGACATGTCGCGGAGGCCCGCGAGCATTTCACCCGCGCGATTGATCTCGTTGTCTCCCAATTCCAACGGCCAACGATTCGCATGTCGCCGCGGCGCAACGCGCTGCGCGTCCGGCGACCCGCGAGAATGTCGTCTGAGAGCCGGCGCGAGCCGCCGTCACCCGGGGTGATTGATCAATTTGAGAAAGTGCATTATCATTAAAACGTGTCGCGGGGAATGGTACCGTTGGTTTCGCGAGGCGCAAGACCGACAACGGCCCCTGTAAAAACAGAATGATTTACAGGTCCGCCGGCAGGAAGGAATTGCTGCCAACGTTTGCTGGCAAAGATGGCGTGATCAGCGTCGCATGCGCCAGAGGGGGTGACGTTCGGCGCAGCGCTCGCCGCGGCAGCAAATCCGAGCGACCTGTATCAGTCCTGTAAAAACGTGAAAAACGCACGGATCTACAAGTGCCGCACGAATAGCTTTCCGGCGCGAGCCGCGCCGGTTGGGCATGCAGCGCGGGGCCGATCAGTCGCCCCGTCTGGGAGATTGAAAATGCTTCCTTGGGCCGGCGTTCGATGGGCCGCGGCCGGCTCCACGTTAACCAGTCATTAACCATGCCCGAACTACTTAGAATCATCGATTCTTCGAGGATATCGGACATGGATCAATCGTTGCATCAGCGCATTCGCGAGCGGGCCTACGAGATGTGGGACGCCGGCGGACGCCTGGAGGACCAGTCGGATCAACACTGGCTCGCTGCCGAGCGGGAAGTGCTGGCGGAAATGACCAGACGCCCCGCTTCCGAACCCGCCGCCGCGCAGACATCACGTCGCCGCTCGCCCGAGCGGGCGGGCGCCCGGCCGCAGCGGAAGAAAATGGCCAAGGCGAGTTGACCGAAGCGCGGCGGCGACGCCATCTTCGCCACCATCTACGGTGAAGCCGGCCAACGAAACTTGGACTCGGGGAATGGCCGGTCGACGCCCGCCAAGCCGCAGATCTGCGATTCCATCGCAAGAGGCGCACGCCACAGCAGCGAGTTCGCGGCGCAGCGTGCGCGGCTGCCGGCGATCGCCGGCACGGCTCGAGCGCCTGGCGCGGAATGCGCTTTGGAAGGTGAGATTGCGCGCACACAAAGGGTACATTAACAGGTTATAATCGGGTAACGACGCCATCAGGCCGAGCCGAGCCCCGTCCGGCAGTCCTGCGATCCTTGTCGCGACGACCCGGGAGCCTGTCATGACCGACGATCAGGCGGCGAAAACCGAACGCGCGGCGCCATGGTCAAAGGCGCGCCAATGGACCACGGCCCGCTGGACCGTCGATCGCCGATCCGTCGACCGTCTGTTCAAATATATGCTGCTCATCAGCACCCTGGTGCTGACCCTCAAGGTGGTCTTCGACTGCTACTCGTACTATGTGGCGCGCCGCGGTATCGACGCGGAGCTCGAAGCCAAGAAAATTGCCAGCCTGGAATATCTCAACGTGCTCCAGCGCCGCCGCCGCGCGCTGATGATCGAAACGCTGGAAACCCGCTGCGCCGAACGAGCCGAGCTGGCGTTCTTTCGCGTCTTCGACGTGCAGAAGGAAAACCTGATCCGCGACTACTACAAGCGGACGATGGATATCAAGGACTCGCTTGTCGATGAGATCACCAGGCTCGGCCCCGGACTTGTCGACGTCAAGGCGGCCGTCGACTTCGTGAACCGACCGACCTTCACGGTCGCGGGTCTCAGAAGCACCTTGAAGACGGCGCCCGACGTCAACAACGACGACCCGAAGTACAAGGCGTTGATGGAGCAGATCGAGAATGATCTGCGAAAATACGACGCGCTCGTCCTCGGCGACCCCAAGCTCCAGGATCTCGTCAGGGAGGCGCAGGAAGAAACCAGGAACCGGTGGCACGTCGAGGCCGTGCGGGCACTGGAGGCGCGGCTCGTCCGGCTGAAGGCCGAACGCGATGCCGCTCAGCGCCCGCTGGAAAACCTGGACGAAGTTCTGGCGCGCTACGGCGTGTGGACCGACGCTTTGACCGGAGGATCGAGTGACAGTCAACTGCTCGACGAGCTGGCGGTCGAAATCAGAAAAGAGGATACCGCCGCCCTCCGGGACATGAATTGCCAGCGGTTCAGCGAATTCTACGCGGCCCTGACCGGCCAGCCGCCGGCGGCGGCGGACGACGTGGCGCCGGTCGTCAGGTTAGGCGGCAGGCCGTCATCCGGGTTGCGGGCGTTCGCGGCCGAATCGCTCGAGTTCATCCTCCGGTGGTACTACAATCAGCTGCTGAACTTCTTCAACCAGCCGCCCGCCGCGCAGACGCTGTTCGTGACATTGTTCATGGGGATGCTCGGCGGCCTCACGGTGAATGTCCTCCGCCTGTCGCAGCTCGGATGGTGGCGCGGCCAGAAGGATCCGCTGTGGGGCGAGATCTTCGTCAGCCCGATTCTCGGCGCGCTCGCGGCGTTCGCGATCTATCTGGTCGGCAGCGCCGGCCTGCTGCTGACGTCGGATGCCCGCGCTGCGCCAAATGGCGTGTCGGCGCTGTCCGCCTCGTTCATCGGGCTCCTGGGTTTCCTGTCGGGTTTCCTCTACGACGCGGCGTTCGGACGCGTCCGCCGTGTCGGGACGCAGCTGTTCGCCGACGAGGCGGCGACCGATCCCATGGCGGCGGCTCCGGAGGATGACCGCTCGCTGGCGCAGACCCTGAAGGGCGCCAACGCATCGCTCGCTGCCGGATTGGTGCTCGGCTACGGGGTCGGCGGTAGGCTCGCCTCGGAAGGCGCGTTCACGCTACTGGTGCCGTCCGACCGCGCGGTCGGACGGATGCCGCTCGAAACGTGGACGGCGCTCAACGACAAGAAGGGTGACGCCTTCGACCGGTGGTACCGGCGTCACCACGCGGCCGAGCGCGTCGCCAAGAAGGATCTGGCCGCGACCGCTGAACGGCAGCTGGAGCTCGACGACGGCACCAGCCTGAACATCAGGCTCGCCGGGGACGATCTCGTGATCGGCGAGACCAAGGCGATGATCGCGGATATCGCGTGGGGGAAGGGCGTGATCCACATCCTGCAGGACGAGTTGACCGACCCCGATCCGGTCAATCGATCCTGATGCCGGACTATTGCTCGACCGCATCGACGGCGGCCATTCGCAGATCGATGCGCTCGAATGACGCGTCTCGGCGAGCCCTGCGCGGCTTCAGGCGTCCACCACGCAGCCGAGGACCGCTGCGTAGTGGCAGCATGCGGCGAGCAGCACGAAGCCGTGCCAAATGGCGTTGTGGAAGCGCAGGCTGTTCCAGGCATGAAAGACCACGCCGACCGAGTACAGCGCGCCGCCGGCGACGAGCAGCCACAGGCTGACACCCGGCAGTGACGCGACGATCGTCCTCCAGGCGATGACCCCGCTCCAGCCTAGCAGCAGATAGACGATGACGGCGAGGCGATCGAAGCGCCCGAGCATCACCAGCTTGAGCATGACGCCGATCGCCGCCGTCGACCACACCCCGACGAGAAGGCCGGCGGAGACGAGGCTGGTCTTGAGCACGGCAATGAAAGGCGTGTAGGTGCCGGCGATCATGACGAAAATGGCGGAGTGATCGAGCCGGCGCAGGATCCATTTGACGCGCGAGTCCGGCCAGACGTTGTAGGCCGCCGAGAACCCGAGCATCGAGATGAGGCCGACGGCGTAGACGACGACCGACGGAACGTTGACCTTGGGCATGGCGCCGATCGCGATGATGACAATCGCGATCGCCCCGGCCAGGCCGAGCCCGACGCCGATCGCATGTACGACCCCGTCGGCGATCCTCTCGGCGCGATCGTTGGTGGCCACTGACAGCGGCCGTCCGTCGGTGTTGATCATGATGCTCCTGATGACCATGGGCCTTGGTTGGGCGGCAGTGCCGAGGCGGCGACTGCGGCGCACACCAGCGCCAGCAACGTGAGAAGACTTCGACCTCATCCTCACTTCAACCTCATTGTCACGTCAACCTCCCGGCCTCATCGCCGCAGCACACAGGCCGACGACTGCTGCCGCCGCTCCCAGCCGGCGCGTTCGAGTTCGGGCTGATCGCTGTCGGCCTCCGGGTAGCCTAGGCAGAAATAGCCGATAAAGCGCCAGTCACCGGGGACATCGAGGACCGCGCCTATGCGATGCGGGTCGAGGATCGACACCCAGCCCATGCCGATGCCCTCCGCGCGCGCCGCGAGCCACATCGTGATGACTGCAGCCACCGCCGAATATTCTGCCATCTCCGGCATGGTGCGACGCCCGAGGCCGTGACCGGCCGTCGTCGCCCGATCGGCGAAGACGGCCAGGTGGCAGGGCGCGTCCTCCAGCCCGGCCAGCTTGAGCCGGGCATAACGCGCGGCGCGGTCGCCCGCGTAGCGCGCCAGCGCCTCGGCGTTGCAGTCGGAAAACATGCGGCGCACCGCATCGCGCCGGACCGGATCGTCGACCGTGACGAAGCGCCACGGTTGGCTCAGGCCCACCGAGGGCGCCAGACAGGCAAGCTCGACCAGGCGCGTGACGGCTCCGGCCGGGAGCGCGTCGCGGCGAAAGCGCCGGACGTCGCGCCGCCACACGATGAGATCGTGCAACCGGTTACGAAACGCTTCGTCGAAGAGCACGGAATCACTCACCGTTCGTCCTTTCATCCCAGCCGCGCCGCCGCGGTCAGCAGAACGGTGATTTCGTTGACCTGCTCGACCGCGCCCAGAACGTCCCCGGTCTGGCCCGCGATCCGCCGCAGGCACAGTCGCGCCAGCGCCGCGGTGGCGAGCAGCATGGCGAGCAGCGCCATCGCACCGCGCGCCGGAGCCAGCAGGAGAAGGGCGGCGAGCCCGAGCAGTGCCGCCGCAACGACGCTTGTCCAAGGCGGCACCCCGGCGCCCGCCGCGAGGCCGTCGGCGCGCGCCTGCGGGACGACTCGCATGAACGCCGGGATCATGGCGCGGGCCGCCGCATGCGCCGCCACCATGGCGGGGGTGACAAGCAGCGGGTCGCCGAGACTCGCCAGCGCGCCGGCGCGCAGCAGCAGTGACAGGGTCAGCGCACAGGCGCCAAATGTCCCGAGCCGGCTGTCGCGCATGATGGCGAGCGCCTGCTCGCGGGTGGCGCCGCCGAGCCCGTCGGCGGTGTCGGCAAACCCGTCCTCGTGCAGCGCACCGGTCAGGCCGAGCGTCGAGGCGAGCGTGAGCCCGGCCGCGACGAGCGGCGGCAGCCCGACCTTGTGGGCCAAAGCATAGATCGCGGCTCCGGCGAGGCCGATTGCCGCCCCCACCAGCGGCGCCGCCCAGCCAGCCCGCGCGATATCGGCGCCGACGACCGACGATGCACGGGGCAGCGGAATGCGGGTGTAGAAGACGGCCGCCGCCGCGACGTCTCGGGCCAGCCGGCGGGCGAGCCCGATCATCGCGCTGCCCCACTCGGGGCGCTCTGTTTGGTGCAAGTCGGCAACGCAGCCTGCCGTCGAGCGGGAATGGCTATGTCATGTCCGACGGATTGGCCGCGCCGCCACCTCTCCCCGCGCGCGGGGAGAGGTGGACCGCGCTTGCGCGGTCGGGTGAGGGAGCACCTCAACGCGCCGAGACGGTTGAAAAAGTCCCTCACCCCAACCCTCCCCCCCGATGGGCACCCCGCGACGCATGGGTCGCGAGGTGCCCGTTGCGAGGACAAGGAGAAGAGGCGCCGTGCATGTGAAGCGGGCTTGTTGCATCGCCGATGCAAAAAGCTGATAGACGCACGCTGACATGATCCAGCAGACGTGATCCCGCCATGACCAGCTTTTCGTCTCTCGCCGACCTGCGTGCGGCTTGCCTCGCTTTGCCCCCCGGCAACGCCAGGGCTGAGAACGCCATTGCCGAACGGGAGGCGCAACTCACCAAGCCGCCGAAAAGTCTCGGCCGCCTCGAGGCGATCGTCGGCTGGCTGGCGCGCTGGCAAGGGCGGACGCGGCCGCGGCTCGACCGCGTCGACGTGCTGGTGTTCGCCGGCAATCACGGCGTCACGACGCAAGGCGTGTCGGCCTTTCCGGCCGAGGTGACGGCCCAGATGGTGGCGAATTTTTCCGCCGGCGGCGCCGCGATCAATCAGCTCGCACGCACAGCCGGAGCGAACCTGAAGGTCACGGCGCTCGAGCTTTCGCGCCCGACGGCGGATTTCACGACGGCGCCCGCCATGGACGCCGACTCGTTCCTGGACGGCGTCGCGACCGGCCATGAGGCGGTGTCGCCGGAAGCCGATCTCGTCTGCCTCGGCGAGATGGGGATCGGCAACACCACCGCGGCCGCAGCGATGGCGGCGGCGCTGTTCGGCGGCGGCGGAGCGCGCTGGGCGGGACGCGGCACCGGCGTTGGCGACGAGGGCCTCAAGCGCAAGCAGCAGGTGATCGACGCGGCGTTGGCATACCATGCGGCGGTGTTGGGCGATCCGCTGACTGTCGCGGCGACGCTCGGGGGACGTGAACTCGCCGCCATCCTGGGTGCCACCCTGGCGGCGCGCCGGCAGGGCATCCCGATCGTGCTCGACGGCTTCGTGTGCACCGCCGCGGCGGCCCCGCTTGCTCGGCTCGCCGACGGCGCGCTCGATCATTGTTTGGCGGCGCACGTCTCGGCCGAGGCCGGGCACCGCGCGCTGCTCCAGGAGCTCCGCCTCGATCCGCTGCTCGATCTTAGGATGCGGCTCGGCGAGGCATCGGGCGCCGCGCTCGCCGTGCCGGTGCTGCGGGCGGCGCTCGCCTGCCATCTCGGCATGGCGACGTTTGCGGAGGCGGGCGTGTCGGACAAGCCGGGCTAGCATGATGCGCTAATCCTCTCCGCCCGGCGCGATCGCGTGAAAGAAGGTGCCGCTGACGTGTCGCCGTCGGCCGCCGGACCGGCCGAGCGCACGGCCTTGCGCATCGGTGAGATCGGCCAGCGGCGCGTCGTCACCCACCTCCGTGCAGGTCGCATAATGGAATTCGTGGCCGCGCACGACGGCGCCGGCCGGTCCGATCGGGCTCGCAGCCAGCAAGCGCGCCTCGCGATAGCCGAGATGCAGCCGGCGCCTCGCGAAGCTCGTCGCGTGGCCGAGCAGGCCGGCCATCCGGTGCCGGGCGCCGTCGGCATCCTCGAGATAGGCCCCAAGCACCATGTAGCCGCCGCACTCGCCGTGGACGGGGCGAGTCTCGCCGAACCGCCGGAGCCCGTCCTGGAACCGTCGCGCCGCGGCCAGACGGCCGGCGTGCAGCTCCGGATAGCCGCCCGGCAACCAGCAGACATCGCAGCCGTCTGGCGGCGGCTCGTCGGCGAGCGGCGAGAAGCAGGCAATTTCGGCGCCGGCCGACCGCCACCGATGGACCAGATGGGCGTAGACGAAGCTGAACGCCGGATCGGACGCAAGCGCAATGCGCTGTCCTGGCGGCGGTAGCCCGCCGGCACGGCTGGCCGCAGAAACCGCGCCGGGTACCGCGGCGATGCGCAGCACGCCGTCCACATCGATGTGGCGTTCCGCCATGTCGGCGAGAGCGGACAGGCGTGCGCTGAGGTTGGCGTGCTCCGCCGCCTGGACCAGACCGAGATGACGTTCGGGCAGAGCGAGGCTGTCGTCGCGCGGCACCACGCCCAGCACCGGAATCCCCAGGGCCCCGATCGCGTCGGCGACGAGCTGGCGGTGCCGTTCGCTGGCGATCCGGTTCAGCACCACGCCGGCGATCCGCACTGCAGGGTCGTGGGAGGCAAATCCGCGCACAGTCGCAGCGGCGGACTGCGACTGTCCAGACGCGTCGAGCACCAGCAGCACCGGGAGACCGAAGCGTGCCGCGAGATCGGCGGCCGCGCCGGAACGGCCGGGCGGTCCGGCGACGCCGTCGAACAGCCCCATCGCGCCTTCGACGACCAGATAGTCGGAATCGCTGGCGGCGTCGCGCAGCAGTGCCTCCACCAGCGCCGGCGCCATCGCCCAGGTATCGAGATTGAACCCGGCGACACCGGTTGCCGCCGCATGGAATGCCGGATCGATGTAGTCGGGGCCGGCCTTGGCCGCGCGCACCGCGACGCCGCGCGACTTGAGCGCGGCGAGCAGGCCGAGCGTCACCGTGGTCTTGCCCGAGCCGGAGCGCGGCGCCGCCACGATCAGCGCGCGTGCCGTCATCGCAGCTCTCCGCGCGCGACCTCGAGCAGGCGCTCGCGCATGGTCACGATGTCGCCGATCACGACGATCGCGGGCGCCGCCAGGTGTTCATCGCGGGCAACGGCGCCCAGGCGCTCGAGCGTGGTGATCCTGATGCGCTCGTCCGGACAGGTCGCCGACGCGATGATGGCGGCGGGCGTCTGCGGCCGTGACCCGCCGTGCATCAACGCGTCGGCGATCTTGTCCAGATTGCGCATCGCCATGTAGAGCACGATCGGCAGCCCGGTCTGCGCCAGCGCCGTCCAGTCCGGCGCATCATCCGGATCGGCGCCGTGGCCGGCCGCGAAGATCACCGCCTGGTTGATGCCGCGCATGGTCGCCGGAATCGCGGCGGCGGCGAGCCCGGCGAGCCCCGCGGTGACGCCCGGGACCAGGCGGAACGGGATGGCGGCCGCCGCCAGCGCCATCGCCTCCTCGCCGCCGCGGCCGAACACGCAGGGATCGCCGCCCTTGAGCCGGAGCACCCGCTGCCCGCTGCGCGCGAGCGCCACCAGTCGCCGCGAAATATCCTCCTGCGCGGGCGACGGCCGGCCGCCGCGCTTGCCGGCGAATTCAAGCCGCGCCTGCGGTCCGGCGAGCGCCAGCACCCGCGTGTCGACCAGCGCGTCGTGAACCACCACATCGGCCTGGGCGAGGCCCGACAGCGCGTCGAGCGTCAGCAATCCCGGGTCGCCCGGTCCGGCCCCGGCCAGCCAGACATGACCTGGCGCGAGGACCTTGGTAGCGCCGACGGGGCCTGGGCTGGTGAGGAACGGGTTCATCGCGGAGGCGCGTCCTCCGTACACTTGCAGGCCAGGGGCGACCGCCTATAGGCAGGTGCATGGAGGCGCGCGAAAAACCTCTGCGCTGGGGCTGGACCACCGGCACGTGTGCGGCGGCGGCCAGCAAGGCGGCGTACGCGGGGCTGGTGACCGGGGCGTTTCCCGATCCGGTCGAGGTGACGCTGCCGCGCGGCGAGCGGCCGGCGTTTGCGCTGGCCCTGTCGCAGCGGGGCGAGGGCGCGGCGACCGCCGGCATCATCAAGGATGCGGGCGACGATCCGGACGTCACCCATGGCGCCCTGGTGGTCGCCACGGTGCGGCACGGCGCAACGGGCAGCGGCGTGACATTTCGGGCCGGTGCCGGCGTCGGCACCGTGACCCGGCCGGGGCTTGCGATCGCGCCCGGCGAGCCGGCGATCAACCCGGTGCCGCGACAGATGATCCGTGCCGCGATCGCCGCAGTCACCGGCCAGTCCGCTGACGTCGAGGTCGAGATCGCGATTCCTGGCGGTGAAGAGCTCGCAGCCCGAACGCTCAACGGCCGGCTCGGAATCGTCGGCGGCCTGTCGATCCTCGGCACCACCGGCATCGTGGTGCCCTATTCGTGCGCCGCCTGGATCCACTCGATCCATCGCGGCATCGACGTCGCCCGCGCGATCGGGCTTGAGCATATCGCGGGGGCCACCGGTGCAAGCTCGGAGGCGGCGGTGCAGGCGCTCCACCGGCTGCCGGAGACCGCCCTGATCGACATGGGCGATTTCGTTGGCGGCATGCTCAAGTATCTGCGCAACAAGCCGGTCGCCAACGTCACCATTGCGGGCGGCGTCGGCAAGATGACCAAGCTGGCGCAAGGCCTGCTCGATCTGCACTCCCGGCGTGGCGTCGTCGACCTGGGCGGCCTGGCGGATCTGGCGCGCGGGGCCGGCGCCTCCGCCGAGCTCGCGCAACGCGTCGCGTCGTCGAACACGGCGGCGGAGGCGTTTGCGCACGCGGCCGATGCCGGCATCGCGCTCGGCGATCGCGTCGCGCAAGCCGCCTGGGCCACCGCCGCACGCGTCGTTGCCGGCGCCGGCATGGCGCTGGAAATTCTGGTGTTCGATCGCGATGGCCGACTGCTCGGCCGTGCGCCGCTGACGCCCGCTCACCATCAGTCCCTTCCGCGAAATCGGCGCTGGTAGGTCGCGTCGTACAGCGCGCTGTCGCGAAAACCCTGCGCCGCCAGAGCGCGGCCGACCAGGAGGACGGCGGTGCGCTCGACCGGCTCGGCCGCCACTTGTGCCGCGATATCGCCGAGCGTACCGCACAAGGTCCGCTGGTCCGGCCAGGTCGCGCGAGCCACGACGGCGACCGGGCAGTCGGCTCCGCAGTGCGGGATCAACTCGGCGACGATTGTGTCAATCGACTGGATCGCCAGATGGATGGCGAGCGTCGCACCGGTTGCCGCGAACGTCGCCAGCCGCTCGCTGTCCGGCATCCGCGAGGCCCGCCCGGGCATGCGGGTGAGCACCACACTCTGGGTCACTTCCGGGAGCGTTAGCTCGCGGCCGAGAACAGCGGCCGCCGCCGCGAAGGCCGGCACGCCGGGGGTCAGCGTGTAGGGAATGTCGTGGCGCTCGAGACGGCGGATCTGCTCGGCGATGGCGCTGAAGACCGACAGATCTCCGGAATGCAGCCGCGCGACGTCGACGCCGGAGGCGTGTGCGAGCACGCACTCGCCCTCGATCTCGTCGAGGCTGAGCGGTGCGGTGTCGACCAGCCGCGCGCCGGGCCGGCAATAGCCGAGCATGTCCTGAGGGACGATGGAGCCCGCATAGAGGCAGACCTGACAACGTGCCAGCAGGTCGCGGCCGCGCACCGTGATGAGGTCCGCAGCGCCCGGACCGGCGCCGATGAAATGCACCGTCATGGCGCGCCGACCGTGGTGGCGAGCGCGCAGGTGGCGGGGCCGACCGAGGTCTTCGCCGCGACCAGGCGCGACGCCGGGCCGCCGACCGCGAGCGCCGCGGCTTCGGCAACCGATGGAACGCCCATCAGGGCAACGACCCGCTCGGAGCGGGTCGCCGTGCGCGGCGCCTGCGCTTCGAGATCGCGCTGCGGCACCAGGACGAGCGGCACGCCGAGCGACCGCGCGGCCGCCGATATGCCGGGCTCGCCGCCCTTGCTGGCCGCCGTGGCCACGAGGTCGAGCGCGTAGCCGGCGAGCCCGGCACGATGGAGCGCGGCCGCGATCGCGGCGCGCACCTCAGCGGCCGAAGCACCCCTGCGACATCCGACGCCGGCGACGATCATCTCATGGTCCATGTCCACTGGGTGACCGGCAAGGCCGGGCGCCAGCCCGTCATCGTGCCGACCGGCTCGGCGCGCTCGACCGACATGCGGATCAGGTCACCGCCGAGCGCCTTGCGGCGGCCGGTGAGCAATGCCTCGGTTTCCAGCGACACCGCATTGACGACGAGGCGTCCGTTCGCCGCAAGCGCCGCAATGACCGTGTCGATCACGCCAGCGTCGCCGGCGCCGCCGCCGACGAAGACCGCGTCTGGCCGTGGCAATTCCCCCGCAAGGGCAGCCGGCGCCGCGGCGTCGATCACCACCAGTCCCGGCACGCCGAATGCGGCTGCATTGCGCCGGATGCGAGCTGCGCGATCGGGCCGCGCCTCGATCGCGATCGCCCGCATCGACGGGTCGGCCAGCATCCATTCGATAGCGACCGACCCGGCGCCGGCGCCGACGTCCCACAGCAGCTCACCACGACGCGGCGCCAGCGCCGACAGCGTCACGGCACGGATCTCCCGTTTTGTCAGCTGACCATCGTGCTCGAACAGCCGGTCGGGAAGACCCGGTGCGCGAGCGAGTACCCGGGCGTCCGGCGCGGCGACGACCTCGACCGCCACGACATTGAGCGGATCGACGGGCCCGACATCGAAGTCCTTTGCGGGCGCCGCGCAGACGCGTTCGCGCGGTCCGCCCAGCGCCTCTAGCACGGTCACCCGCGAGTCGCCGAAGCCGATGTCGGCCAGCAGCCGCGCCAGCGCGGCTGGCCCCTCCTGGTCGGAGGTCAACGCCAGCAGGTGGGCACCCGGCTGCAGGTGCGGCCGGAGCAGATTGAGAGCGCGGGCGTGCAGTGACAGGCATGCGGTCTCCGGCAGCGCCCAACCCAATCGCGCCGCCGCGAGGCTGAACGCGGAGGGCGCTGGGACCACGACAGTTTCCTCCGGCGCCACGTGGCGCGCCAGCACCGAGCCGACGCCATAAACAAACGGATCGCCCGACGCCAGCACGCAGACCTGGCGGCCGCGAGACGCCAGCACTTCGTTGATCGCGGCGGCGAATGGGCTCCGCCAGGGGCGCACCGCGCCGCGCACGAGCCTGGCGGCGAGCGCCAAGTGCCGCTTGCCGCCGAACACGATGTCGGCGGCCGCGATCAGGCCACACGCCACCGGGGACAGCCCGTCAGCACCGTCCTCGCCGATGCCCACGATGGACAGCCAGCGGCCCGCTGCGGCAGTGTCATGGCGGAGCGGATCAGCACCCGGCATGCAGAACATCCTCATTCTCGGCGGCACCTTCGAGGCGCGCCAGCTTGCCGCGCGACTGGCCGGACGTCCGCAATGCTGCGTGACGCTGTCTCTCGCCGGCCGCACCGCCGCCCCTACGCATCACCCGGTGCCGGTTAGGATCGGCGGGTTCGGCGGCGCAGACGGGCTTGCCGCCTATCTGCGTGACCGGCGGATCGACCGCCTGATCGACGCCACCCATCCGTATGCGGCCGTGATCTCCGCCAACGCCGCACGGGCCGCTACCGCGGCCGGCGTACCATTGCTGGCGTTGCGGCGGCCTGCCTGGCAGCCGGCTGCGGGCGACTGTTGGACCGAGGTCGCCGATGCGATGGAGGCGGTGAGCGCGCTGGGACCCACGCCGCGGCGCGTGTTTATCGCGCTCGGACGCAAGCAGCTGGCGCCATTCGCCGCAGCCCCGCAGCACCACTATCTGATCCGCAGTGTCGACCCGGTCGATCCACCCCTCTCGGTGCCGCGCGCCAAATATGTGCTTGGTCGCGGGCCGTTCGCGGAAGCTGCCGATCGCGACTTGCTGGCGGCCTGGCACATCGACGTCATCGTGGCGAAGAACAGCGGCGGCGCCGCGACCTTCGGAAAGATCGCGGCGGCGCGCGCGCTCGGCCTTCCCGTCATCCTGCTGCGCCGGCCGCCCTTGCCACCGGTGGCCGGCGTCGAGACCATCGAGGCCGCGTTCGCCTGGCTCGATCATGGGGTTGCCCTCTCGACCGAGCGCGGCGTGTAGACCAGAGGCGCGCGCCCGTCGTGGCGGCGGATGAGCCGCGTCTCCGCCGAGCCGACGATCACCAGCGTCGCCATGTCGGCGTGGGCCGGATCGGCGGCTGCGAGCGTGGTCACCACGATGGCCTCGTCCGGACGACCGACCGCGCGGCCGAAAACGACCGGCGCCGAGCCGGGAAGTGTCCGGCGCAAATGCGCGAACGCCGCGCCGAGCTGCCACGGCCGCGCCCGCGACAGCGGATTGTACAGGGCGATGACGAATCCCGCCGCGGCGGCCGCATCCAGCCGGCGCTCGACCAGAGCCCAGGGTTTGAGATTGTCCGACAGCGAAAGCGCACAGAAATCGTGGCCGAGCGGCGCGCCGACCCGCGCGGCGACCGCCAACATGGCGGTGATGCCCGGAACCACGACGAGGTCGATCGCCCGCCACTCCGCCGGACCATTCTCGATCTCCTGACACACCGCCGCCGCCATCGCGAACACGCCGGGATCGCCGCCGGAAACGATCGCCACGTTGGCACCCGCGCCCGCGGCCGCGAGCGCCGCGGTGGCGCGCACGCCCTCCTGGCGGTTGTCCGACGCACAGCGATCCTGGTTCGGCCGCACTGGCACGCGGTCCAGGTAGGGACCGTATCCGTAGAGCACCTCGGCGGTCGCCAGGGCGGACACGGCGTCAGCGGTGAGGTAGCGAGGGTCCCCAGGGCCGAGCCCCAGAACGGTGAGACGACCGGTCATCTACCGCTCCTGCCAGCCGGGAACCAGTACCGTAGCGAAATAGGGCGCCGCATCATCGGGCTTGTCGACGAGCCGCATGGTGACGCCGCCGCACATGGTGCCGCGCTCAACATAGACCGCTTGATCGAGGCGCCGCGCACATGCCAGCGCGCGCCGGACCTTCGGCAGATGGCGGCCGATCTTCATGATCGCCGCCGCATCGGCGTCGCCGAGACGCCGCACCAGCTCGGGCTCCGCCAGCGTGCCGGGAAGCACCACGAACACATCGTCGCCCTGCGCGATCGGCAGGCCGGTCGCCGACCAGCAGCCGGACATGCCGCTGACGCCGGCGATCACCTCGGTCGGATATCGCGATGCGAGCCGGACGTGGAGATGCATGAACGAACCATAGAACATCGGATCGCCTTCGCAGATGACCGCGACCACCAGCCCGGCGTCCAGGCGTTCGGCGACACCGGCGGCCGCCGCGTCGTAGAAATCGCCGATCAGCTGGCGATAGCGCGGCTCACACTTCGGGATCTCGGTGGTGACCGGATAGATCAGCGGCAGCTCGGCGACGCCCGGCGCCATGTGGCGCACCGCAATGGTCCGGCCGTTGCCCAATGCCCGCGTTTGGCGAAATGCGCGACGACGTCGGCGCTGCGCAACGCGCGGATCGCCTTCAATGTCACGAGCTCGGGATCGCCCGGTCCGACACCGACTCCGATGAGTTTCGCCGTCATGGCCCGGCCTTCGCCAGCGCGTTGATGGCCGCTGCCGTCATCGCGCTGCCGCCCTGGCGGCCACGCACGATCAGATAGGGAATTTCGCGCGGATTGGCGGCCAACGCCTCCTTGGACTCGGCCGCCCCGACGAAGCCGACCGGAATGCCGAGGATGGCGGTCGGCTTCGGCGCTCCGGCGTCGAGTAATTCGAGCAGGCGATAAAGCGCGGTCGGCGCATTGCCGATCGCCACCACGGCGCCGGCGAGCCGGTCGCCCCACAATTCGAGCGCCGCGGCCGAGCGCGTGGTGCCGAGCTGCTCGGCGAGCGCCGGCACCCGCGCGTCGCGCAGGGTGCACACCACGTCGTTGCCGGCGGGAAGCCGGGCGCGCGTGATTCCGTGGGCCACCATCTCGGCATCGCACAGGATCGGTGCGCCGCTCTGCAGCGCGGCGCGCGCCGCCGCCACGAGGTTGCCGCCGAACACGATGAGCTCGGCAATCTCGACGAGACCGCAGGCGTGGATCATGCGCACCGCGACTTCGGCCTCATCGGCCGAAAAGCCCGTGAGATTGGCCTCACCGCGGATGATGGCGAACGACTGCGCGTAGATCTTCGACCCGTCCCGCAGATAGGCGAGGCCGTCAGCCATGGCACGCCTCCGCGACAATCGCCGCAACGCGCGCGGCGCCGACGCGCGCCAGCACCTCGGCCGACGTCTCGCCGAGCCGACGCACGCGCGCGAGTTCGGCTGCGAGGCGGCCGACCGCCGCCGGCAGCGCCTCGATCGCGAGAGACATTGCCGGACGATCTCGCGCGGAGCCGTCGACCACCAGGCCGCAGCCGTCACCGGTGCCGACGAACGTGAGCGTGGCGGGATCTGAGTGCGCACAGCCCTTGACGCAACCCGACACATGAATCATCACCGAGCCGTCGAACAGCGGCGCGGCGCTGTCCGCAACCACCGGTCCGATGTCGCGTGCCGCAATTACTCCCGATCCGCAGATCGGCGCGCCCGCGCAGGCGGCGACGAAGCGTCGCGGATCGTCGGAGCGGATCACGAATCCCAGACGCGCCGCGGCCGCACGCAGCGTCCCGGCCGCCCCCGGCGCGAGGCCGACAAACAGCAGCACGCGGCCCGGCGACAAGCGGGCGCCGCTCGCGCCGGCGGCTTGCGCCGCATCGATCAGGCGTTCGAGCGCGGCCGCGCGGACGTGCCCGAATGGCAGCCCCAGGCCGAGCATAACGCATCCGTTGCGCCCCGCATGGATCGCAATGGCGTCAACCGGTCGCCGAAGCGGCGGAGCTGGCGCATCCGCGACCCACCCGGGAACGGCGCGACGCAGGCTGTCGTCGCGGACCCGGAGCAGATCAACCGCACGCGCCGCCGACCCATGCGCCGCGACTGTCTTCAACAAACTGGTCACGACATCGACCGCGCGGCCGGGCGCAATAACCCCGAGAGCGCAAGACTGCGCGGCCGTCCCGCCGACCGCGACATGCCAGACGATCGCACCGCGATGAACAACCGCACGGAGGCGCACGTCGAACCCGAGAGGATCGAGGCCGAGCACCCCGCCGCCGTCGATCGCGACCGCGATCTTTGGACCGAGTTTCAAGCGTTCGGCGGCGAGCGCGGCGCGTAGCGTAGCTGCGAGCTCGTCGGCATCGGCGGCCTCGGTGGGATCGAGGCCCGACAACGGACCGGTGACGACCGGCACGCCGTCGGCCGTCTCGATATCGAGCGCCGCGATGTCGTCGGCCAGCAGGGCAGCGGACTTTTCCGTCAGCCCACGAATCTGGATGCTGCCGCGGCGGGTGATTTCGATGATGCCGTTGCCGTGGCGGCGCGCCGACCCGCACAGTGCCGCCATCGCGCCGAGCCCGACGGTTCCGACAGGCGCCAGCCGTGCCAGGAGACCGTCGCCGGTCGGCATCGGCGCGGCAAGGCGCGGGCACGCGCCGCGGCGCATCGGCTCGTTCATGACGAGGCCTTCGCGGTGAGCCCCGCGAGGTTGGCATCAACGTCGTTGCGGCGCGGATGCCACAGGCCCAGGCGGCGGGCGGCAGCGAGCCGCTCGGCGATCGCCTGGGCGGCGGAAGAATTCTCGTGCTCCAGAAAGGCGCGCACCTCGGCATCGGCCAGGTAGGCGTCGTAGACCAGGTCGAACAGTTGTCCCGGCACCGCCTCCGTCGTCCGGGCGAAGGCAACCAGGCGGTCGACGGTCTCGGCGAGTTCGGCGGCGCCGCGCGGGCCATGGCGCATCAGGCCGGCGATGACGCGCGGGTTGACGGCGCGCTGGCGGACGATCCTGGCAATCGCATCCGCGAGCGGGCGGGCGCGCGGCCGGCCCGGATCCGTGGTGTCGAGCATCACCAGGTCCGGGCTCGTTCCCAGCATCGCCGCCGCCGCCGCGAAGCCGCCAACGAAACCGACATCAGCGGAACCTTCCAGCAGATCGCGGCCTGGATCGTCGCCCAGGTGCACCAGCAAATCGGCGTCCGCCACGCGGGCGGCAAATGCGCCGGGCACCGGGGTGCCGATCCCGTCGGCGCCGCCATAGGCGTGGGACGCGGCTGCAAGGTACTCGGCGCCGAGCACCGCGCGATCGGCCTCGCGTCCCATCGCATCCTCGATGCCGGCGCCATAGGCGCCGGGCGACGTGCCGAAGATGCGGGCAAGCATGGAACCGCTCGGGTGGCGCCGGGCGGCGGCCAGCGGGTTCTCGTCATCGCTCTCTGGACGCGCCGCTACGGCTTTCACGGCCGCATCGATCAACGTGATCTGTGCCGGGAAGAGATCACGAAACAGCCCGGAGATCCGCCACGTCACGTCGATACGCGGACGCCCGACGACGGCCGGCGGCAGCACCTCGACGCCGGTGACGCGGCCGGTCGAGGGGTCCCACAGCGGCCGGCAACCCATCAGCGCCAGGCCGTGCGCGATCTCCTCGCCGCCGGTCCGCAGGGTTGCGCTGCCCCACAGGTCGATGACCAGCGCGCGCGGCATCTCGCCGTGCCGTTGCAGATAGAGGCGGATCACTTCGTCGGCGGCGATCCGTGCAAGCTCGCTCGCCGTCGGCGTTGGCAAGGTGCGCGGGTCGGAGGTGTAGAGGTTGCGTCCGGTGGGCAGAACGTCGCGACGACCGCGCGCCGGACTGCAGGCCGGCCCGGGCGCTACGCGATGGCCGTCAAGCGCGGCGATGAGCGCGGCGCGCTCGGCGTCTGCGCTCAGCCGCCAAGCGGCATCGCCGGCCTCCGCGCCGGTCGCGCGGCCGAACACGTGCAAGCCGTCCTTGATCCGCAGATCCTTCAGGTCGCAGAGCCAGGCATCGATGCGGCGCAGAGCTTCATCGGCATCGACGTCATCCGCCAGCCCCGCCTCGCCGGCAAGTCCGCCGTTCCGGGCGGTCGCGACGATGAGACGCGCCAGGCGCTGGCGGCGGCGGCAGTCAAGCCCCTCGGCCTGCGCATATTCGTCGACCAGCTGCTCGAGCGCGCGCGCCGCGCCGGACAATCCGCTGGTCGCAATGGGTGGAGGCACGTGCCCGATGGTGACCGCCGCGATCCGGCGTTTGGCCTGTGCGGCCTCGCCCGGATTGCTGACGATGAACGGATAGATCACCGGCAGCGGGCCGGTCACGATCTCGGGAAAGCATGCCTCGCTCAGCGCCACCGCCTTGCCGGGCAGCCATTCGAGCGTACCGTGCGCGCCCATGTGCACCAGCGCGTCGACGCTGGCGACGTGCCGCAGCCACAGGCCGAACGCGATCAAGGCGTGGCGCGGCGGCAGGCTTGCATCGTGATAGTCGGCGCGCCGGCTGTCGTTGCGGCCGCGGTCCGGCGCCAGCGCCATCAGCACGTTGCCGAACCATGTGGCACGGAAGCAGAACGCGCCGTCGACAAGGTCCGGATCGTCGCCGGGTTCGCCCCACGCGGCGCGGACTTTTTCGACCGCCGGGGACGGTAGCGCCATCAGGTGCTTGGCGTACTGCTCAATGGACAGCCGCACGTCGGACGTGCCGCACGCTCGGCGCCTCTCCTCGCTCTCCCTGCAACCGGTGAAGCCCTCAGCGGAAAGCGAACCGATCAAGTCGCGCGGTGTCGCCGGCGGATCCGACACCGCATATCCAGCGTCCGCCAGATCATCCAGCAACGCCAGAACGCTGTTCGGAACATCCAGGCCGACGGCGTAGCCGGTGCGGCCGGGGGCGCCGGGGTAGTCAGGTATCAGCACCGCGATGCGCCGGTCGGCGCGGGGCGTCTGCTGAAGGCGCACCAGCGCGGCAACCCGATCGGCCAGCGCGGCGATGCGATCCGGCTCCGGCCGGCTGGCGAGCGCCGTGAAGGCGAGGCCGGCCTGGGGCGGCAGCGGGTCCTTGAACGAGATCGCGCCGGCGAGCACCCGGCCGTCGAGCTCGGGCAACACCACGTGCATGGCGAGGTCGGAGGCGCCGAGCCCGCGCGCACTGTCGGTCCAGGCGGCGCGTTTGGTGGTGGCGATCACCGCCTGCAGCACCGGCACACCGGCGTGATCGAGCGGCGTCGGCTCGCCGGGCGCGCCGGCCGCCGCAAACGCCGTGGTGGTGACCACCACGGCGGGACGCAGCTGCGCCAGCGCGTCAGCAATGAACGCCGCAGCCGCCGGGTCCTTCAAACTGGTGATCACCAGCGGCGCCGGAGCGAGCTGGCGTGCGGCCAGCGCCGCGGCTAGGGCGTCGATCGGCGCCGTGTCGGCGGCGAGCAGCATCGACCGGTAGAACACGATCAGCACCCGCGGCAAGATTCTTTGCCGGGCGCCTGTTGTTGTCGGCGAACCGGCGTCCACTTCACCGGAACAGACACCGGGCAGCCGCGCGAGCAGCGTGTCGAGATCGATCGCGCCCTCGCCCGGCCAGTAGGCGGCGAGGCGCGGCACCGGCTGCGGCTCGGCGACGTCAAGCGCGCCCCCGGCATGGCGCGCCAGCCGGCGCAGCAGGCCGCGAAGGTTGTCCCGCCCGCCCTCGCGGAAGAACGCCAGCAGCGCATCGAGCTCGTGCGCCGGCACGGTGGAGGCCTCGGCGAGCCGCGGGTCATCGCGGCGGTCCTCGCCGGGCAGCAGCGCCAGCGCGATCCCGTTCTGGCGTGCGAGCGCGGAGAGCCGCTCGACGCCGTAGCTCCACCACTCCTGGCCGCCGAGCAGCCGCACCAGGATCACCTTGGTGTGCGCCGCCACCGCATCGATCCACAGGTCGACCGACAGCGGATGGCGCAGGTCGCGCAGATGGGCGAACCGCATGCTCGGCAGCCGGTCGCGCTCGAGCTCCCACGCCGCCGCGAGCCCGGCCAGATCGCTGTCGGCGAACGACAGCACCGCCACGTCGCCCGGCGACTGACCGAGATCGACCGGCTCGACGATCTCGTCGAGGGTCGCCGACGTGGTGGCGAGCAGATGCATTCTTCAGCCGGCCAGCGAGCGGGTCACAGCGGCGCGATCAAGCCCCTTCAGGCCGATCACCACCAGATGGCCATCGCGGGTCTCGGCGGGGGCCCAGGCGCGGTCATACTGATGAGCGACGCGCCCGCCGACCGCCTGCACCATGAGGCGCATCGGCTTGCCGGCGACCGCCACGAAGCCTTTCATGCGCAGGATCTGAAAATCCTCGGCGACGGCGGCGACCTTGCGGGCGAGCGCCGCCGGATCGGAGATCTCGGCCAGCGTGACCACGAAGCTGTCGAAATCGTCGTGGTCGTGCTCCTGCTCCGCGTCGTGCCGGGTGCGGCGATTGACGATGTCGTCCTCGGTGCCGACGCCGAGCCCGAGCAATGCGACCGGATCGACCTTGCCGTCGGCCGCCGTGATGACCTTCACGGCGCGCGGCGTGGCAGCGCCCACCGCGGCGATGGCCTTCTCGAGTCCCGGCGCGTCGAGCAGATCGCGCTTGTTGAGCACGACCAGATCCGCGCAGGCGATCTGGTCGGAAAACACCTCCTCGATCGGATCGTCGTGGTCGAGCGCGCCAGCGCCGGCGCGCTGCCGCGCCAGCGCATCGAGATCAGCGGCCACGCGGCCGTCGGCAAGGGCCGCGCCGTCGACCACCGCGACCACGCCGTCGACGGTGACGCGGCTGCGGATCGCCGGCCAGTGGAACGCCTGGACCAGCGGCTTCGGCAGCGCCAGCCCCGAGGTTTCGATGACAATGTGCTCGACCCGCGGCTCGCGCGAGAGGATTGCGTCGAGCGCCGGCACGAACTCGTCCGCCACCGTGCAGCACAGGCAGCCGTTGGCGAGCTCAACGATGTTGTCCTCCGGACACGCGGCGTCGCCGCAGCCCTTGAGCAGCTCGCCGTCGATGCCGACGTCGCCGAACTCGTTGACGATCACGGCGAGCCGGCGGCCCGATACGTTGCCGAGTACATGGCGGATCAAGGTGGTCTTTCCGGCGCCGAGGAAACCGGTGACGATGGTGCAGGGCACACGCGCGAGCGACTTCATTCGGCATCCTCGTAGGCCGGGGGTGGGACGCGGGCGATCATGCCGCGCTTGAGCGGCTCGGGCCGGCCCCGCCAGGGCATGAGTCCGTCGGCCGAGCCGGACAGCAGCCTGGCGCCTTCGACCAGCGCGGCGGCGGCGCTCGCCGCATCGAGGTCGCCGAACACATAGGCCCAGCCGCCGGCGCGGACGATCGCGGCGCTGCAGCCGCGCTTGCAGTTGGCGAGACACTTGACCCGGCGGACCGTCAGGCCGGCCTCATGGGCGGCCCGCACGGTGCTGCTGGCGAGCGCGGCTCCGGGGCGTGGCGCATCGTCGGGGTCGCCCGGATGGCGGCAGGTGGTGCAGACCACGATGGTCGTCGCCGCCGCCGGTTCGGCGCCGGGTGCAATATCGGTGCGCGACACCCGCAATCTCCCTGAAGGGGGATCCCCCTCGATCCGGGTGCATGAGCGGAGGTCAACTCCGCAACCACCACCGACCGTCGCCGAGGCACCCCGCCCAGCGCGCGACCGAATCGACGGCAGGTCTCCTGGCTTGCGGGTCCAGGCCCGTCACCGCCTTCCCGGGCACTGCGGCCCAGTGGCATTGTGGGTTCGGGCTCACCGCATACAGTTGCGGGGGCAGCTGCGGCCTTGGGTTCAATATCCCGCACCGCATTCCCTGCTCTTCCGATCGTGGAAGAGACCGTCGATCGCCGCAATAGAGGCGCGACGGGAGGGTTTGTCAACGCGGCGCCACGGACGCTTGCTCGGGTCGCCCATCGCGGCCTATCCCGGCGCGTCGTCGAATAGCGGATCTGGAATGCCGTCGCGCGATCAATCCAGCCGGCCTCGACACGCCACCCTCCTCGCGACCATGGCCACAGTGTTGATGATGAACTGTCTCGCGGATGCCATGGCGCAGAATCCGGTGCCCTTGCCGCGCCCGCGCCCAAACGCGCAAGAGCCGCCCGCACCGCCGGCCGCCGAGACGACCCCACCAGGCGCGGACGAGAAACGCGAGGTCCCCGACGAGGCTGAGGCCTGCCGCGGCCGGCTGCGGGCGGCCGGCACCCGGTTCGACATTCCGACGCTGCCGGCCGCGTCGAACACGGCCTGCGCCATCGAGGTCCCGGTGCGTCTTCAGTCGGTCAGATCGCGCTCACGCGGAGGGGCCGACATCCGACTGTCCGACGAGCCGGTGGTGTCGTGTCGATTCGCCGAGCGTTTTTCCGCCTGGCTCGGCGAGCTCGCCGCCCCGCTGATCGCCGGACGCCTGTCCGCCGAGGTGAAGGCGGTGCGTACCGGCCCCGGCTACGAATTCTGTTTCCATAACCGCGCGACCACCGGGAAGCTCAGCGCCCACGCGGTCGGCGAGGCGGTCGACGTCGCCGGCTTCGAGCTGTCCAACGGGAGCACCATGCAGGTCAAGCCGGACGGCGACGAGGCCATGCAGGCGGCGGTCGGCGCGATCCGCA
>Ga0116216_10000847_pt1 | contig 22623 bp, 19 predicted proteins | sample Sb_taG_11_FD_89696 | JGI IMG/M metagenome (GOLD analysis project Ga0116216, IMG submission 89696) | Peat soil microbial communities from Weissenstadt, Germany - Sb_50d_3_AS metaG | ecosystem: Environmental > Terrestrial > Soil > Wetlands > Peat | place: Germany: Weissenstadt | collected 2010-09-21
ACACGAGGGACGAAAACACGATCGTCGCCAGCTTCGCTGTTCCTCCAGAGCGACCCGAATTACGCCTTGGCATCGACGAGCGTGGAGCCCTACGCAGCGTGAGCTTGGACCGCTGGGGAAACGTGGGTCAGCGAGAGTTCAGCTACATCCCGTTCGGCGGCGACATCCTCGCCGAACAGCGCTTCGGCGATTATGTGGTCCCGAGCCAAATGACAGTTGGTTGGTGGTACGGAACCCCACGTTACGAGCCATTCTTAGAGGCCGTAGTCACACGCTACGAGCTCCTGCCCTGAGTGCATCAGCGGACCTGCTTTGCCGGCCCGCTAAGCACCATGACGACGGTTGCGGGGTCCTCTCGACTGCACGGCAGCGAGCCTCCGAGCGAGATTCTGAAACGACCGCACCTGGGTGGCGACGGGCCACGATCTGGCCGGTCGACGCTTCTTACCGGCAGGATGCAGGCGCTCGTCGCGACCGTGAGAACCTTTGCCCTGATGACGACGAACGACCTCGACCGGCCGGATACCGGCCGCGGCCAGGCCGTTGCTGGCGTCGATCTGTACTGGATTCCGTTGGGGGCCGGTGGCCATTCTGTGCGTTTCAACGGTCGTGTGTTCGAAGCGGTGGTGTCGCGCCTTGAACATCGGCCGGCGTGTGATCTCTACCACTCCGCGCTCGAGGTACGCGTGCCCGGGGGACGTTTCGTAATTGAGCAAGCCCCGGTCCCGCGCGGCGACCGGGCGCGGCGAGGCGTCGCTGCTGGTGGTGCGGTTGGCGCCCGCTGGGCAGGGCACTTTCGGATCTTCCGCTACGAGGTGCGTCGCTGGCGCGACGGTGCGATCCCTGATGTTGGCGAGGCGGTCGATAGCCCGCGGCGACTCACGGATGACCCGGAGTGTGCACGCCGATTGCTTGACTTGGTGCCCTCCCTCCCGACGCCGGTTTGGGGTCGGGACGAGTTGGCCACGGGCGAGATGTGGAACTCCAACTCGGTGATCTCATGGCTGATCGCCAGCAGCGGCCTGAGTACGGAGTCGATCCAGCCGCCAGACGGTGGCCGCGCTCCGGGCTGGAACGCCGGGCTCGTGGTGGCTCGCCGACCGGCGGCGCAACAACATCCCGCTTGACCCCGGGCTGCGTGAAGTCGCACGCGTGGCTTCTCCGTCCTCGGCCCGCGGGGAACTCCGGATGGCGGGCAGCTCTCCGCGTCGTATCGTCGGGCTCCGCCCACCAAGGAGGTTTGAATGGCGATCGAGGATCGAACGCATCCTCTCGAACGGCAGGCAGTTCGAGCGACCATCGAGGAGAACCGCTGCCGCTCGCCGGTTCCTCGTCGACGCGCTTGTCGTTGACGCGCGGCGCGCGGACCGGGACGGTCCCCGACCCGACGGTGACCTTGCGCTCTCGGGCCCGGCCGTTGCGGACCACCAGCCGGTGACCATCCTCATCGAGATCGTCGTCGAACCGGGCGACGTACTCGTCCGCCTCGGCCCTGAGCGCGGCGGCGATCATCCGCCGAGCTCCCTCGCGGGCGAGATCGTCGAGCGTGATCGTGATCTCCCCGCTGGACTCCGGGATCGGGAGCGTGCGAACATCCACCATCGGCGTGCCTTCCTTTCTCCGCCCTTCGGGGCGGATTCGGTCTTGATCAACCGGGAAGGTACGCCGCCTTCGTTCTCGAGGTCATCCACAACTTCTGGGTATAGCTCCGGTGGTGGGATCCGTCGCCAGAGTGAGCGTCCGGGCCTCCGCCATTCAGTACGGAATGCGAGCGTCCCGAGTTCCGCACGCGGAGGGGATCGAGATCGTCGACGTCCGCGGTCGGCGTCTCGGTCCTCGATCTCGCGGACCCTCCCGAGCTCATCGCGTTGTTCGTCGAGCCAGAGCTGATCGGCAGCGGGATAGGTCCCGTGCTGCTAGGTAAATTAATCGATCGAGCACGGGCGGCAGGAGCGGAGCACTGCTGGTCGAGAGGGACCCCAACGCGGAGACGTTTACCGGCCTTGGCATGGCGCGCCGATGGCAACTCGTCGCATGTCGTCCTCAACGGGGCGTGACCTGCCGCAGCTGCTGTCGCTTCCCATGACCGCGGTCGAACAAGCGATGCCGCCCGCGGACGACAGCTCGATCAGTCGAGGCGTTTCATCAGGCACAGCGACTCGGCCGTGTAGCCCATCTGGCGGTAGAACGACAATGCCGGGTCGTTCGTCGACCACACGTCGAGACTTAGTACGCGCAAGCGTCGCTCTCGCGCCCACGCTTCCCCGGCCTTCATTAGAGCCTTGCCGACTCCCATCCTGCGCGCGTTCTCCGTGACCGCCAGGTCCGCGACGTGACCCCGCTCAACGCCAGTGACGTCCTCGCGCACTCGTAAGGAAATGAACCCGAGCGGCGTCTCGTCTGCTGCTTGGGCGATCAACACCGTGGCTCGCGGGTCCTGAGCGCTCACCACGTGAGCGAGCATGTCACCGAACCCGGGAGCCAGAGTCTCCGCGTCTTCCCAGGCCGGAGAGCCGAACTCGAGCAGGCTCGAAACCAGGCTCACGACGAAGTCGCGATCACTGTCACGCGCAGGCCGGATGACGATCCGATCAGTCATGTCCAGTTCAGAGCGCACTGGGACGTGATCCGGATCGGCCCGCGGCGCCCGCACCGCTAGCCGTGCCATGGGAGCACGGTCGCTCCGGTCTCGGATCTGTCACCCGCTGTGCCCGTGGATCCTTCCTCGTGTCGGCGGTGATGAGGCTGGCCCTGATCTGGCTGATACGGCAGTTAGCTGGAGCGCGTGAGGCCAGCGGTCTGCATTGGCGGGCGAGGCTGGATGGGTGACTCTGGATTGCGTGTTGATACCGAAGTTTAGCCTCTCCCCGTTTTCGCGCAGCTCCACGATGCACGTCTTGGCGTCCTTCAGTGTGAGGCCGATTCCGAGAGGATCGCCCGTAGCGCTTCGAACGCGCGGTCGGCCGCATTTCGGCGTCGGCACATCGCGACCACGTCATCCGCGTGGCGCACCAGGCCCTGTGCCCGCGCTCTGTCGGCTGCCGGGTCAAGCCGGTTCAGATCGTTTCACAGGCACGGCGAGATCACCCCGCCCTGCAGGGTTCTAGCGTCGCTGCGGCTGACCGCCCGATCCTCCATCACCCCCCTGCGCGCGGCATCGCGGGCAGCAGCTTTAGGACATGACGTTCGTTGATGTGACGGGGGAGTGTTGGTGCGTCTGAACGCATAGCTTGGGGGCGGCGACGACGGTGGAGGCATTCGCAGATGCTGGTTGGGCTGTGAATCGGTGCAGTCAGAGCCCGGCGTGGAGCGACCGCCTACCGAGCGATAATCGCTGCAGACGGAGCATCGGCTCCAGCAAGCCTGGAGTGGCAGCGTCGAGCCGTGTGGCGGACGCGATTCCAGGGGTCGTTCTCGAGCGCATGCCCGAAGAGAAATTCGCGGGGCGCGGCGTCGCGCTCTTCGAGGAAGTCTTGATTTGTGTCAAGGTGGCGCATGACCTCTTCGCGCAGCTCGGTAACCAGAGCGACCTGTTCGGCGTCAATCTCACCCGCATTCTGCAGAGCGTCCAGTTCGTCGCCGATGCGGATCAGGTTTTCGATGGCTGGCCGCATCCAGCCCATTTGCACGTAGCGGCGCTGTGCCTGGGGCGCGCAGGCTAGTTTCTGGATTGCTAGGCGAAGCAGTTGCTTGCGCTGGGCGGTATCGCTGGAGTCGCTGCTCATCATGGTTGCTCCTTGGCTAGCGTGGAGAGAAACTGACTGCGCGCGCGATCGAGCCTCGCGCCGCGCGGGCTGCATATGGCACGGTGGCAAAGCTGCGTCCACCGTCGGTGGAGCGGTAGATGTCGCCGGGCTCGGTGACGTAGACGAACTCGCCCGCGTCTCCCGCGGCGAGTGTTCCCATCGCTGTCTCGTCTCGGGGCGGAAGCCCGTCTGTTATCTCCTCGAAGCCGAGGTCGAGCTTGTGGCGATATAGGGAGGACCAGACGGGCATCTCGGGAATCACCGCGTGGCCGCTGAAGGGGTCGCGGGAGCCGGACAGCAGCACGTTGGCGGGGTCACCCGAGTCGACGGCAAGGCTGTAGAAGTAGCGGATCTCGTCGGGAATACCCTCGAGGTCGCGCCGCCAGCTTGCGCCTCCGTCGCGGCTATCGCAATATGACGCGCCACCACCTTCGTAGACCCGGTTTGGTTGGGTCGGGTGGATGCGTAATGTGTGCGGGTCGGGATCGGCGCTCGTCTGAGCCCAGGTGCGTCCACCGTCGGAGCTGTGATAGACGCCGCCGAGCTCGACGCCGAACAGGATGACGTCGGGATCCTCGAGATGCAGCGCGATCTGATGTACGTGATGCGTATTTGGAGCGGGGGGGAAGCTCCATTCAGACCGACTCGGTATCTGTTGCACGGTCGTCAGCTCTTCGAACGATTTGCCTGCGTCGTTCGATTTGAACACGGCCGACAGCTGGGTGCCGAGGTACAGCGCGCCTGTCGCGCCGGTGCGCTCACAGGGACTTACAGTCGCGCACCAGGTCAGCGGCCATTCGAAGTCGCTCTTCTGAAATGTCGCGCCTCCGTCGTGGCTGCGCCACAGGCCCGCACCGAGAGTCGCGGCGTAGACGAGGTCGGGCTCATGTGGATCGACAGCGACGCTGGCTACGGGTGGTCCCTGCAGCACGAATTGTGCCTCGGCCACGTCGGTGAGCTTCACTCGTGCTAGCCCGTCGTTGTAGCCGATGAATAGCGTGTTCATCTGTCGCTTCTCTCAGGATTTGTGTGCGTGAGGATGGATGACGGTCATCCAGGCGGGCTCGGGTCTATCTCGGACGATGCGGGTCGCAGCCCTGATGTCCTCAAGGGCGAAGCGATGCGTGATCAGGTCATCGAGCACCAGCAGCCCATCGCGGATCCAGTTGGACACCTGCAGCGCGTCCTCGCGCGTGCAGTTGCGGCTTCCATGGATCTGCCAGCAGTTGATCATCACCGCGATCGCCGGCAATGGCGGCGGCGCAGGATTTCCAGCCATCACGGCGGCGCGGCCGCCCGGTCGCAAGGAGGCGATCGCCTGCCAGCCTGCGGGCCCCTCCGGGATGCAGTCGATTACGCCGTCGACGCCTTCGCGAGCCACTTTGCGCAGCGCCTTGACAAGACCTTGCTCAGCGGGCCAGTTCGTATCGAGTTCCTCGAGCGCGACGATCTCGACGAGATCGGGGTTGAGGTCCTTGACCTGCTCAAGCCGCGCGCGCGACCGTGCCACGGCGATCAAGCGCGAGATTCCGAATAGCGGCGAGAGCCGCACGAGCGATGTTCCGATCGTTCCCGTCGCGCCGGTCACGATGAGCACTCCGGCGGCCGGAGGGTCAACCGTGCGTAGCGCGTGCAGCGCGTCGGCCACGTCATGAATCTTCGCGCCGACATCGAACGAGATCTCGTCCGGCAAGAATTCGACGGCCCATTCGGGTGCGACGACGAACTCGGCCAAAGCGCCGTGGTGGTAGCGCTGATACAGCGGCATCGCGTCGCGGCCGAAGATGCCGTGCCCGATGACCGAGCACTCCCGGCAAAGCTGCTCGCGGCCCGTCAGACAATAGGGACAGTGGCGGCAAACCAAGTTCGGATGCAGGCGGACTCGCTGCCCGACCGACAGGCGCTCAACACCCGAGCCGACCTCCAGCACCATCCCCGCGGCCTCGTTGCCGAGCGTGCGCGGCATGATCGGATACATGCCGCGTCGCCAAAGCTCGAGCACGCCCGGGGTTAGGCCGGCGGACTGCACGTTGATCACAATCTCGCCCGCCGCTGCCCGTGGAGTATCAAGTTCCTCAAGGCGGAACTCGCCTTCGCCCTTGTACGCCCGCGCGGCTAGCATCGGAGTCCTGCCGGGCCGAGCCGTCGATTCACGACGACTCGTGTGTGAGTTCGGGTTTTCGCGCGCGCGTCGTCGCGGCCGGCGAGGTTCGCGTCGGCAGGGCACCGCAACTCGGGAACGATCCGCGCATCGAACTCGGCCTGACTCGCCGGTGTTCGCGGCACGTAGGTCCCGATGTTCTCGAAGCCGACCGCCTGCTCACGATCGTCCCACAACCCAGCGGAACCGGAAGGCTCCTCCACGAGGATTGTGAATGTCCCGTCGCACCGACTCATCAGGCCCGCCCGACCGTCGCTGACCGGTACGCATGATGGTCTTGCATTTCGGATCTCGCGTGATTCACCACGATGATCCAGAGCTCTCGGCGTTGGGGCATGAGGAAATGATCGCCGCCGCGGGCGTGGTTGCCCAGCCGGGCAGCCGGAGTCTTGGCGGGTACGGCCAGCCGGTAGACCGCTCCGTCTTCCGGCGGGCTCTAGCGCGAGATCGGAAGGGCGGTACCGTGCCCGGCGGTGATCGCTGGGCGACCGTGGAGGGCGCAGCGGGCCGAGGACGTCATTGACGTGTCTTGCGACGATGCGCTCGGTTACCAATAGCTGTTGCGCGATCGCTTCCTCGACCCGCGTCGCCCATCAGGGGCGAGGTCCCCTCGCTCACGGTCGGTCAGACGCCCGAGCCCGTCGTCTCTGCCCCCGCGCCGAGCTCAGCATCGCGGTGAAGCACTCGTCTGTGCGCTCGCGGCCCGCGCCGACGGGCTTGGAGGGGTTGGCCGTGTCGACCCGGCCGGGCCGAGACACGACTGTACCTGCCGAGTTCGGCTTGTCGGCGATCGGGAGTTCACGTTGAAGCTGATGCTGCGGGCGCTCGGCCCGGACTGGGCGACAAACGCTGGTGTTCGAACGTCTACTCGCGAGCGTGAGGCGACGCCGATTTCTTCAAGCGCCCGCTAGAGCTGCTCCACGCGACGCCAGCTGTTCTCGGTTGGCGAAGAGCACGAGCGGTCGCTGCGCGCGTGTAACCACTCATGCTGGCGAGGATCTAGGTGGGCGCGGCTTCTTCTCGCAAGACGACGTCTGGCGCGAGGCCAAGTATGCGAGTGCTGCTCGGGTGAGGATGTCGGCGCTCAGCCCGATCGAGCGTTCGTCGATATCGAAGTCGGGCGCGTGATGGGCGCCGCAGCCCACGCCGCCTGCGCCGACAGCGATGAATGCTGCGGGAACGCGCTCGGCGATGTGCGAGAAGTCATCGCTGACCGGGAGAACGCCGGGATCGATTACGGTCACGTCAGCGCTGGCGGCCGCGGCGGCCAGCTTCGCGATCGGGTCCGGGGCGCATCGCAGCACTGGTACGGTTGCTGTTACCTGAAGTCGATAAGAGACACGTAGCGCCGCGCTCACGCCGGCGGAGATCTGATCCATGCGGGTGAGCGCACGGTCGCGCACGGTGGGGTCCAACCAGCGCAGGGTGCCGCGAAGCGTGACCTCGCTGGCGACGACATTGGCTGCGGTGCCGCCAGCGATTGACGCGATGCTGAGCACCAGGGTCTCGCGCGGTGAGGTCTCTCGCGCGGTGATCGTTTGCAGCGCGCTGACGAGTTGCGCCGCGGCGAACACGGCATCGCGGGTTTCGTGGGCGAGACCGGCGTGGCCCCCTCCACCGTCGACGGTGAGCTCGAACATGTCCGTGCCCATGAGCGCCACGCCCTCGTGCAGAGCGACGGTGCCGAACGGCATCGCGGTGAAGACGTGCGCCATGATCGCTTCGTCAACGCCTTCGAGCGCACCGTCGTCGATGACCGCGAGCGCGCCGAGCCCGATCTCCTCGGCCGGTTGGAACAGCAAGCGCACGCGGCCCGCGAGCTGTTCCCGGCAGGGCTTCAAGAGCGCCGCGACGCCCAGCAGCGCGCTGGTGTGCGCGTCGTGCCCGCATGCGTGCATGCGGCCCGCGACCTGCGAGCCGTACGAGCGCCCGGGGAGTTCATCCAGGGGCAGCGCGTCCATGTCGGCTCGGATCAGCAGCGTCGGTCCCGACGTGCGCCCTTCAACGTCTGCGATGACCCCCGTCTTGCCGACGCCGATCCGGGGTTCGTATCCCATCGCCCGGAGCCGGCGAGTCACCACGCCGGCCGTCTGGTGTTCTGCAAAGGCCAGCTCGGGCCGGCGGTGCAACACGCGGCGGGTGTCGATCAGCTTCGGCTCGAGCGCTCCGAGATCACGCGCGATGTCATCGCCGGGGCGGAGCATGTCTCTGCCAGCTGTCTTCTCGGGGTTGACGCTCATGCGGATCCCTGGTTCGGATGGCGAGGCCGGATGAGCGCGTAGATTGCGGGGACCGTGACTGCGTCACCGTTCGGTAGGACGTTGATCGTGTGGATGTGGCTCGCTCCGGTGCCGATCACCTCGAAGCGATCGGCTGGGAACAAGCGCCGGAGCTGTGGCTCTGTGATCTGCCCCGGGGGTATCAGCCGCATCACGCGCTCGAGTGCGCGGGATAGGCCGTGGCGGTGGACGAGCTCGGCGAAGTAGGAGGAGGCCTCCGGGGGGAGCTCCTTGGCGAACAGCGTTCCCTTCTCACCGAGCAGCACCGCGATGCTGCTGACCGCTTTGGGACGGTCCGCGAGCGGCAGTGCCTGCAGCACTCCGCGTACGTACACGTTCGCGTCGCCCAGCTCGCTGTGAAGCCGCTCCGCCTCGTCGCGGCGGCAGGTATCGAGCACGCGATAGCTGACGTTCGACGGGTTGTTCGCGCGCTGGGCTCGCTCCACGGCGGTTGGTGAGATATCGACGCCGAGCACGGTCGAGAAGTGGCCGGCGAGAAAGCGTGTCTGTCGCCCGTTGCCGCAGCCAAGATCGATCACCGGCAGCCGGCCGTCAAACCGGTCGCCGAACACGTCAAGGTCGGCGTTGAGATCGTCCTCGTCGGCGTCCCAGACGATCTCTCCAGGAGTGCCGTCGAGTGCCGTCCACCAGGCCTCCCAGATCGTCACCTGCCTTTCGCCTGGGCACTTCTTCGCATGGTTTGCTCCTGTTGCTGTCGGCATGTGGTTCATCGGGTCACCATGATCGTGTTGTCGATGTTCGGGTAGGTCACGCACTCGAAGTAGTAGGGGCCGAGCTTGGTAAACGTGATCCGCTCGGCCACTTCGGATGGATTGGGGTGTGCGGGTTGGTATCGAGCACGCCGCTGTTCACGAAGCCGTTGCCGTGGTTGGCACCGGCGTGGATGAGCGGTGACCCAAACGGATCGCTGGATCGGCTCCAAGGGGGTTGATGATCAGTGCGGTCGGTCGCTCGGCGCGCGGTTGCGGCTCGACCAGCGTGCGCCCGATCGCACCGGTGTGTGCCTGCGGACCGAAGGTGAAGATGTGCGGCTCGTGGCTTGAGTCGACCTTGAACGCGACAGTCCGCCCGACCCGGATCCGCAGCCGCGCGGGAAGGAATGCCATCCACGCGACCGGACCGGCGTTTCGGCAGGCCGGCGCGGTCAAGTGATTGGGCTTGACACGCGCAAGGTGCCGGGCGAGAACTGTCATGGAAGCTCCAGTGTGGGGGTGGTTTGGCCTTGCGGTAGCGTCCAGGTCGGCCGGTGATGGCCCACCGCGACCTACGCTTTTGCGCCGGCCGATCGCCTCCGACCTGCTGTGCGCGTATCACGAGCAGTTGCACGACCGCGGCGGTCGGGTAAAACGGGTCGGCGAGGATCGCTCCATCGGTGAGCGACAAAGCCGCACGCAACTCACCGCCGATCTCGGCGAGCAAGAACGGGCCAGCTGAAACGTGGGAGGAGTCCAGCGGCGCCAGGCGGTTCAAAGCCGACGTGTCGGGCGGGCTGTAGACGCGGATCGTGACGAAGGGCACTGGAGCGGGCCCGCTTGAGCAAGCGGTTTCCAGCGCCGCGACCTCGCGTGGGGCGTCCTGGTGGATATCGTCAGGTCTCGCGTCGATTGGCGATCCCGAGAGAGTGTTCATGGCGTTGAGGGTCTCACTGGCGGGCCGGTCTGCACAGCCGGACAGCAGGAGTCTTTGGTGGTACCGCCAGCCGGTACCGACGCTCGCGGTTGCGCGCTGGCGCTCGTCACGCGCGCATTAAGGCGAGCCCCCTTCGCGCGTTAGGACCTCACGCGATCCTCCGCCGCCGAGCACCAGTCCGCACGCCCAGATCGGCGAGCCCGTGTCGGAGTCCGAGCCAAGAGCGAGAAACCTTCGTCCCTGTGCTTCAACGGCTCCGCGTCCGCGACGCCTACCGCCCTCATCACGGCTACGACAGCGGACTTGTCCCCATGCGGGCGACCGAGCGTCGTTGGACGCTCCCCTAGCGCATACCGGGCCAAAGCGCGCCAGCGGTGTCGCGAGTCCGGTCTCCGATGCTTACCAAGCGGTGGTAGCCCGGGCCACCGGTGCTCTCGGTCCCTGAACTCGCGCTGCCCAAACATAAACGGTCTACCGGCTGACCCTACCTGCGGAGACTCCGGCTGCCCGGCTAGGCAGCCCCGCCGTGCCACGCGACCATTTCGCGCGTCGAGCAAACATCCTGTCGATCACGCCACGAAAGGACCACACGATGCGCACAAAGCTCAGCCTCAGTCTGAACGACGCGAGAGCGATCGCGGCCGCGGCCGAGACTTACGCCGATTCTCAGCAATTGAAAGTTTCGATCGCGGTCGTCGACGAATCGACGTACCTCCAGTACCTGGTCCGGATGGACGGAGCGCCGTACCTCAGCGCGGAAGGCGCCATCGGGAAGGCACGGACGGGCGCGGACGCCGGACTGCCAACGACGTTCTTCGAGGAACCGGTCAATGCGGGCCGGTACTCGATGCTGAAGATGCCGCTCTATCCGGTCGAGGGCGGGATCCCCGCGAGCATCGATGGCCAGTGCGTGGGGGCGATCGGCGTGGCAGGCGCGCTGCCGCAGCAGGACGCCGAGATCGCCGAAGCGGGCCTGAAGGCGCTCGAGCATACTCGGCGGACGGCGATACCGGCGGTCTCATAGGCGCGTGAGACTTGAGCCGGCATGTCACATCCGGCTCGATCCGCTTCGCTCGACGGTCCCGTTCGCAGCGCATCCGGTTCGCCGGTCCGTGACATCCTGGCGCTGACCAACGCCCAGACGTTGTGTCGTTCGGCGGGGGTTGCCGGCTGTAGCGCACGCTTCGCTTGAGTCGAGCGACCCGTCGTGCTCTCCGGCACGGACCTTTTCAAGAACGTGATCGAGCCGGACGCGGACTGAACGATCACCCGTACCCAATGACAAGCCAACACAAGCAACAGGAGACGAACATGACAACAGCTGATATCGACAACGCGCTGGTGGGCGCGTGGCATGCACACCTGACCTTCACCGAGGGGGCGCGCCAGGGCGAGCATGAACGGCTGCGCCTGACGTTCCTTCCCGACGGGGTGATCGTCGGCGCCGCCGCGATCCGTGCGGACAGGAGCCAAGTCCCGCCCGCGAGCGGCGAGTGGACCGCCGAGGGCGATCGCTTCTGCTACTGGCTCAACGCCGTCATCAACGACCCCGCCGGCCGTCCGAGGACCGTCGTCCACGGCCACGGCCAGGGGACGCTCGCAGCCGACGGGCAGGCCCTCACAGCGAGCGGCGGAAGCGAGGTCTACGGAAGCAACGGAGAGCTCCTCGCGACCAACCAGGCCCACCTCCACGCCACCCGCGCAAAGGCAGCCTAGCCGCACCGGGATCATCGACCCCGAAAGCGACTTCGTCATTACTTCACAACAAAGGACAGATCATGAAACTGAACACTGAGATTCGAGCTGTCACCGCCGTCTCCGACTCCGTCGCGGTCGCCTCGTGAGCAGATGATCGGATGACCCACGGCCTTCAGTCGACGGGGTCGCGCTGTTCCCACCTCGTCGCGGTCGGTGTTGTAGGGTCGGCGAGAGGCGCCTGGACCGCGCGGCACGTCCTGGCCCGACTGGTCTGGTTTCCTCTCGCCGCCGCATCGATCCGTGCATGCGGTTCTCCCGCACACGGCTCTCCGACGTTCTTCACCGTCGGCATTCGGCTCATTTCCCTCGCCAGGGCCGGTGGGGCCTGGGCGCGACGACGGTTCCGGAGAGGCTGATCAGGCCCATGCGGTTCGGCGAGGCGTACGTGACGACCCGCCAGCCGTAGGCGCGCGACCGCTGGTGGCGCTTGGCCACGAACAGCGCGAGCCTGCTGTGTGCGTGAGCCTGGATCAGGTTGAACTGTCGGGCGGAGTTTCCGTAACGGAAGTAGCCCGCCCAGCCGCGCAGGTACCGGTTGAGGTCCTGCACGATCTCCTCCATGGGCAGCAGCAGCCGTTCGCGCGCGGTGATCTCACCAACGCGGTCGCGTGCATGCTGCATCGCCCGGCGTGAGGGCCAGCGGGCGAGGAACTGGACATGCCTGGCGCGGGTGGCGCGCACCCACTGATGGTGGAAGCCTCGGCTTATGCCGAGTTGCGTGTTATGCCGAGCTTGGGTCGGGATCGCTTGTGGTTGTTGGGTTCGGTGGCTGATTTCTCGGCATAATCAGAGCCCCGCGACGAGAGCAGCGTCGCGGGACCTGACACACGCCGGTGCGCCATCAACTCCTCAACACGCGCCTCGCTCACATTCGACCTCCAACTCTGGGCGCACAGCTCGAGTCCAGCAAACATCGGCTCCTCCTTCCGCGGCAGCATCGCCGGGCCGGGGAGATACGCTTCCACAGATCGGCGTCCGCGTGCGACCCGCCGGTCAAGATCCGATGGGCTGGTGGATCGCCGAGAGCGACGATCCGCGTGTCGTCAACTCGGTCCGCGTTGCCTTGCAGCACGGTGATGCATCCGTCGATTACTCCATCGCGCGGGCGTCTAGCGGACTCCAACTCGATGCTCTGCCTCGGGGTGAGTCCCCAGATCGATCCCGGCGACATCGGGCAAAAAGCTACCCGGGCGGCCGGGGCGGCGACCCGGTGACGATCCGCGCCGCTACCGGCTAGCCGTACCCGCCGCGATTCCGGCTGCCGGGCTGGACAGCCGCCGTTGGGGGTGGCACCGTTTTCGGGGTACACCGGACCTTGCGGGCCCCGTCCACCCTTTGCGATAGGGGGGACATGAGAGGAAAACAGGCATGGTTGGTTCCGAGCACCTGATGATGGTTCTAGTGTCATGAAGGTTTAATTCGTGGGTAGTTAGGGTATGCGGGTCGCATGCCCTCTCCTATCGCAGTTTCGATTGAGCTCACCGGGGGTGAGCGTGAGCAGTTGGAATCGTGGTCGCGGCGGCATACGACCGCGCAAGCGTTGGCGTTGCGCTCGCGGATCGTGCTCGCCGCGGCGACCGGTCTGAGCAGCAGTCGGATCGCTGAAGATCTGGGGGTGTCGGTCGCGACGGTCCGTAAGTGGCGTAACCGGTTCGCGCAGGACCGGTTGGACGGGCTGGTCGATGAGCCGCGGCCGGGTCGGCCGCGGACGATCTCCGATCAGAAGGTTGATGAGGTGATCATCAAGACGCTGGAGACCAAGCCGCGTGATGCGACGCACTGGTCGACACGGTCGATGGCGCGGGAGGTCGGGCTCACGCAGACAGCAGTGCATGACATCTGGACGGCGTTCGGGCTCAAGCCGCACCTGCAGGACAAATGGAAGCTCTCCTCCGACCCGCAGTTCGTCGCGAAGGTCCGTGACATCGTCGGCCTGTACCTCAACCCGCCCGAACGCGCCGTCGTTTTGGCGGTCGATGAGAAATCGCAGATCCAAGCGTTGGATCGCACCCGGCCGATCCTGCCGATGCTGCCCGGCACCCCCGAGCGCGCGACGCACGATTACAAGCGGCACGGCACCTCCAGCCTCTACGCCGCGTTGGACCTCGCGACCGGTCAGGTGATCGGCCGGCTGCACACCAAGCACCGCGCGATCGAGTTCAAGAAGTTCCTGCAGACCCTCGACACACAGGTCCCGGCCGAGCTCGACGTGCACCTCGTGCTCGACAACGCCTCCAGCCACAAGACACCGATGATCAAACGCTGGCTCCAGTCGCACCCGCGGTTCAAGCTGCACTTCACCCCAACCTCGAGCTCGTGGCTGAACCTCGTCGAGCGCTGGTTCTCCGAGCTGACCACCAAGAAGCTCAAGCGCTCCGCCCATACCTCCGTCCCCACGCTCAACCGAGACATCCGCGCGTGGATCGCCACCTGGAACGAGAATCCGCAACCGTTCGTCTGGACCAAGACCGCCGATCAAATCCTCGACTCCATCACCCGCTACTGCGAACGAATTAACCTGACAGCATACTAGCCAACATTTTCCAGCCGCTGATCGACATCTTCGGTCCGGTTCTGGTCTTCTTCCACAGCGTGATCGGCGGGTCGTGGGGTTGGTCGATCATCGCGCTGACGGTTGTGATCCGCGCGCTGTTGCTGCCGCTGGCCTTCAAGCAATTCCACTCGATGCAGAAGCTCCAGCGGGTGGCGCCCGAGCTGAAAGCGATCCAGGCGAAGTACAAGGACGACAAGCAGCGCCAGCAGCAGGAGGTCATGAAGTTCTACCGGGAGAACGACATCAACCCGTTCGCCTCGTTTCTTCCCCTGGTCCTCCAGTTGCCGGTATTCATCGGCCTCTTCTACACGCTCCGGACCAGCCTGCGAAACGACATCTGCCCCAGCGTCCAGCATGCCTTCCAGGCGACCTACGCCGCCGCCCATCACGTCTCGCTCCACGCCGCGGCAGGACAGACGACGTACTGCACGAATCCGGCGTACGCCCACTTCTACCACGGCGGCGCTGGCTGGCTGTTCATCCCCGACCTGACAAACACCGCAACGGGCATCACGCTGGTCGTCCTGATCCTGCTCTACGTGGGCACACAGATCGCGTCGACGTTGATGATGTCGACGCCCACGATGGACAAGAACCAGCGGCGACTGATGCTGCTGTTGCCGCTGTTCTTCGTGCTCTTCATCATCAGTTTCCCGGCCGGTCTGATCCTCTACTGGATCACCACGAATGCCTGGACGATGGGTCAGCAGTACGTGATCCGCAGGCGCGTCGGACCGCTGACGCCGGTGACAACGGCGGGTCCGGCTGCCCCGCCGGCCCGCGGCGCGGTGCGAGCCGCACGGGGGGAACCCAACGGATCGGGTGCCGGCGGCCTGGCCGGTGGTCTGCGCGGCCGCGGCAAAACGGAGGATGGCAAGGCCGAGGCCGGCAAGAAGGGGGCCAAGCAGCCCGCCAGCGTGGGTGCCACCAGCCGAGCGAGGCCCAGCCGCGACGGGCCGCCGCCGCCATCCCCACGTAAGAAGAAGAAGCGCTCCGGGCGCCGCCGTTAGCAGTGGCGGCCGAGGCAATGGGTGCGTCCCAGGACGTGTCGAAATGATCGCGCGCCAGCAGTCTCCCGCGCGCCGATCAGACATCTGTCACCGGTCGCCGACGAAGAACTCAGCTGCGGGCTGCCGCTCCGGCGGGTCGCCGACCTGGAGCAGCAGCCAGGGTCGTCCACAACCGAGCCAGCGAGATAGCTCTGCCTTCGTGACGGCGGCAGTCTGCGTTCGTCCGGCGTGGTGCTCGTCGTGGTCGTCGGTGTGCCGCTGGGCGCCCTCGTCGGACTCTTGGCGTTGGGCGTGTTCGCGGCGATGGCCGCGATCGTGATCGCGGCGATGGACGACCCGAGCGACGCGGCGACCATCGTGGGCGACAACCTGCTGATACCGGACTTCGGCCGGCGCAAGCGCAGGTAGCGCCGCGGGCTACTCCGAGTCGAGGTAGGTGACAACCGCTAGCACCCGGCGGTGGTCGTCGGGCGTGTGCGGGAGGCGGAGCGTGCAGAAGATGTTCTTGATGTGCTTCTCGACGGTGTGCTCAGAGACGAACAGTCGCTCCGCGATCGCCTTGTTGGAGCGGCCCTCGGCCATGAGGGCGAGGACCTCCCGCTCCCGGTCGGTCAGGTGCTGGAGCGGGTTGTCGGCCTGCCGTCGCCGGCCGACGAGTTGGCTGACGACCGCCGGGTCGAGCACCGAGCCTCCCTGCCCGACGCGGCGAACGCTCGCCGACAGCTCGTCGAGGTCGGCGACGCGCTCCTTGAGCAGGTAGCCGACGCCGTCGGTCCCGCTTGAGAGCAGCTCGATCGCGTAGCGCGCGTGGACGTGCTGGGAGAGCACGAGGATGCCGATCGCCGGGTGCGCCTCCCGGATTGCCTTCGCGGCGCGGAGGCCTTCGTCGGTGTGGGTCGGCGGCATGCGAATGTCGACGATCGCGACGTCGGGCTCGGAGCGTTCGACGAGATCGAGCAGCTCGTCGGCGTCTGCGGCGACTCCGACGACCTCGAAGCCGGCCTCCTGGAGCAGCCGCGAGAGCCCCTCGCGGAGGATCACCGCGTCGTCGCCGACAGCTACGCGCATGGGATCTGCGCGGTCAGCCGGGTGCCGCGCCCGGGCGGGCTCGACACGGTGAACTGGCCGCCCAGCGCCTCGACGCGATCGGCCAGGCCACGCAGGCCCGATCCCGGGCCGACGGCCGCGCCCCCGATCCCGTCGTCGACGATGTCGACGGTGAGCATGCGTCCGTCATACGACACGTTGACTCTGATCTCGTTTCCGTGTGAGTGCTTGACCGCGTTGCTGATCGCCTCGCTGGCGAAGTAGTAGGCGGCGGTCTCGACCTGGTCGGGAAGGCGAACGTCGAGGTCGACGGTGAGGTGGGCGGGCAGGCCGGCGCGCCGGCAGAGCTCCTCGAGGGCGACCGGGAGCCCGCGCTCGACGAGGAGCGTCGGGTGGATGCCCTGGGTCAGCTCGCGCAGCTCCTCGAGCGCGAGTGTGAGCGCGGTACGCGCTTCGCGCACGATCGGCGCCGCATCGCCGTGCCCCGGCGACAGCTTGGACTCGAGCAGCCCGAGCGACATCGCGATCGAGACCAGCCGCTGCTGCGTCCCGTCGTGCAGGTTGCGCTCGATCCGGCGACGCTCCGCGTCAGTCGCCTCGACGAGCCGCCCGCGTGATGCGTTGAGCTCCACCAACCGCGCGCGCAGCTCCGCCTGGAGGCGCTCGTTCTCGAGCGCAAGGCCCGCAGCAGCGCACACCGACTGTACGAGCCCCGAGTTGTGCTCGAGCGCAGGGTCGTGCAGCAGCATCGCGATCGGCGTCCCGTCCCGTTCAACGAACGTCGAGCGCCGGTTGCTGTCCGCGTCGGGCACCTCGACCGGGCGACCCTCGCCGGTCACGTAGCGCGCCTCCGGGGGGAACCAGTACGCGAGGTCGAGCGACGGGTCGCCGAGCGTCGTGGCCAGCGCCGCCCGCAAGTCGGCGGGTTCCGTAGGGCCGCCGAGCTGGACGACGAGCCCGGCGACGCTCCCGCGCGCGAGCCGCCGCCTGACGAACGTCGCCATGATCGCGATCGGGAGGAGGGCGAGCGTGAAGAAAAAGATCTTCGCCGGGGTCGCGTTGAGCGGGTTGCCGAGGATGTCGTCGATCACGGTGAACGCGAGCGCGAGCAGCCCCAGGTTTCCGGCCAGCATCACCCACGTGAGCTCGCGTCGCTGCGGACGGCTCGCGCGCAGCCATCGGATCGTCAGCAGCGCCACCGCGGTCATCGTCAGGATCGCGCCGATCACCCGTTGTAGGTCGAGCAGCGCGAGCGCCAGTCCGTTGTCGTGGAACGCCTGGATCAGGTTGTCTCCGCAGCTGCCGCCGCATCGCAGCCCGGATCCACGCCCGAACAGCATCGCGACTACCTGCAGTCCGAGCGCGCCCACGACCCCCGCTACGACGAGTGACCGGTCGAGCGTTCCCCGCACCCGTCCCGACGGGAACGAAACCACGATGTAGATGAACCCCGCGATGAACGCGTACTCGAGCGCGACCCCGATGGTGTACAGCGGTGCGCTTGTGGCCTCGCTCAGGAGCCCCGCGAACCACAGAAAGCCGCTCAGCACCATCGCCGGGCCGAGGCGGTTGTCGGGCCTCGCGCGCCATGACGCCAGGCCGCTGCCGATCAGGGATACGCCGACCCACAGCGTCAGGTACGGCCCCGGCTCCGTCGGTCGGGCGGCTTTGGCGTTGGCCGCGAGCCACGTCGCGCCCGCTCCGGCGCCAATCGCCGCCGCCACCAGCAGGAATAGCCTCGCCCTCATGCCAGTTGAGATTGTCGCGTCAATCGCCCGCCGTGACCAGAGCCGGCTGTGGCTCGTGTGGGGAATGCCTCGCGCCCTCCAGGGTTGGCCGCGGCAGCCATGTGAGCCAACCGGGCAAATACCAGTTGCGCTCGCCGAGCAGCTTCATCGTCGCCGGCAGCAGCACGCCGCGCACGACGGTCGCGTCGATCAGGACCGCGACCGCCATCCCGACGCCGGCCTCCTTGAGGTCGAGCGCGCTCGCGGTGCCGAACAGCGAAAACACTCCGACCATCACGAGGGCGGCGGCGCTGACCACCCCGGCGGTCCGGGAGATTCCGTAGCGGAGCGCGTCGTCGGTGGTCATCCCCGAATCGACCCCCTCCCTCACGCGGCTCAGGATGAACACGTGGTAATCCATTGAGAGCCCGAACAGGATCACGAACAGGAACAGCGGCAGCCACGAGATGATCGCGCCGTCGGAGCGGAAGCCGAGCACACCCTGGGCCCAGTGGTGCTGGAAGACGAGCACGAGCACGCCGTACGAGGCGCCCACCGACATCAGGTTCAGCACGATCGCCTTAATCGGCACCACGATCGAGCGGAACGCGACCAGCAGCAACACGAACGCCAGCGCCAGCACGAACGCCACCACGTACGGGATCCCGTGCGTCATCTGGTTGGTGAAGTCGACGTCCTGCGCGGTGTCGCCGGTCACCGCGGTCTGCGCGCCCGGGACCCGTCCGAGCGTCTCCGGCACGAGCACGTTTCGCAGCGTCTTGACGGCGTTTCGGCTCGCGGTGTTGTCGCCGAAGCCCGTGAGCGGCAGACCGACCGCCACTGAGCGGCCGTCCTGGCCCGGACCCAGCAGGAACGGCGGGTGAGCCGTCTCCGTTTTCGCGGCGAGCGTCTCGAGGCGTCCGACCGCCTGCCGCATCGCGGCGGTTTCGCCGGCTGGCCACGTCGCGACCACGATCGCCGGCGAGGACGTACTCGGGAACTCGCCGGTGACCTGCGCGGCGAGCTCCGATTGACTGGCCGAGGACAGGGAGGCCGAGCTCGGCTTGGCGACGTGCATCCCGAGCACCGGGATCGCCAGTGCGACCAGTAGCCCACCCGACAGGCACATGGCCAGCACCGGGCGGCGCATGACACGGGTGACCACACCCGCCCAGAAGCGCGACTCCCCCGCGGTCGCCAGCTGCGGGAGAAACGGGATCCGGCCCCGATCGATGCGCGGCCCGAGCAGCTGGAGCAGCGCGGGCAGGACGGTGACCGACCCGGCGACGGCGCACGCGACCACGACGATCGTGCCGGCGGCGATCCCGTTGAGGATGTCCGAGCCGACGACGAACATTCCGGCCATCGCGATCGCCACGGTCGTGCCGGCGATCAGGACCGAGCGCCCCGAGGTCCGCGAGGTCCGCTCGAGCGCCTCGCGGGTCGAGGCGCCGCGCAGACGCTCCTCGCGCGAGCGAATGACGTAGAACAGCGCGTAATCGACCCCGACGGCCATCCCGATCAGGAGCATCACGGTCTTCACGCTGTCGTCGAGGGGGAACACCTGGCTGATCGGTCCGAGCAGGCCGAACGCAGCGATCACCGCGGTCGCCGCGAGCATCACCGGAACGAGCGCTGCGACCAGCGCGCCGAACGAGATCAGCAGCACCAGCAGCGTGACCGGGATCGAAAGCTCCTCGGCTCGATGCAGGTCGTTGCCCGAGCCGGAGGTCGGATCCACCACCATCGCCGTGATGCCCGGATGTGCGGCTCCGATCGCGGCGACCGAGGCGGCCAAGCCTCCGGGGGACGGCCCGTTCATCTGGGCGGTCACGAGGTCCGCGTGGTGGTCGCCGGCGACTGCGACGTGCGCCGGTCCGCCGACCGTCTCATGCATTCGTGCGGCCACTTGGCGCCCGGCATCCTGAAACGCCGGCGACCCGGTGGTCAGCGAGTCGCTGTGCAGGTATGCGTATTCGTAGGCGGGCAGCCCGAGTTGGTGGGAATCCATCATCGCGTACCCGCGGGCCGACTCCCCCACGGCGCCGTTCTCGAGCGGCTTCGATCCGGTGAGCGCAAGGGAAAACACGGCCAATACGACGAACGCGAGCCAGGCGGCGATCGCGAGCACCGGCCGGCGCGTGCTCCAGCGACCGATGGCGGTGGGTGAGAAGCGCTTGAGCATGGTTCAAAGCCTGACCACGTCCGCTTCCTGTGAACAGCCGGAGGGCCGGACTCTGCGGGTAGGGCTAACCGGTACGCGCCACTCGTATGATCCGGCCATCGTTCCCGAGGCACGTCTTGACAGCACCGACACCGGGCTCGTGCCGACCGGCGAGGACTGGTATGTCCCCGGCACGCGCAACGGGCGTTGGCGCGTGTGGACGGGCTCGGCGCACGGCTGTCGGTCGAAGGCGACACCAACTTCCCCCAGGTCGCGATCGACGTGCTCGTGCTCACACCCGACGAGCCGATCGGGATGTACCACTAGGACGCCGACAGTACGACTTCGTCGTCCCGTCGGGTGAGGCACTCCTCATGGTCGAGGGAGCGAGACAGCTGCTTAGTCGCGAGGCTGGCTTGTGAATCCCCGTCAGCCTGACGACCCGTCCGAGCACGCGAAAACAGGCCTGCCGACAGGCGGGCCTGAGTGAGCCTGCTCGGTTGTCAGCTGCGGCCGGCGAACTCCTTGGTTGAAGGGGCGATGTGGGCCGCCGGGAGGAGCCTCCCAGGTATGAGTCTGGCTTTCGCGCTCATGGCAGCAATCAACGGTTCCACAGGCTCCTGCGCCACGCTGTCGCACGGGCTCTAACTACCGCACCAAGCCTCGCCGGCGTCAGCCCGGCGGCCGAGGAAGATTCTCACCCCTCAGGGGTGGCGGCGCAAGCGCCGCCCGGGACGCTGTCGCACAAAGCCGTTCCGTCCGGCGTGTTTAACAGAATTACTGTATGCCGCAGAACTTCATTGAGAGCGCGCGTGAGCAGGGATTTCTTCTGCCGCCGGACGTGAGGGATTGGTTGGCGCCGGATCACTTGGCGTGGTTCGTGATCGAGGCGGTCGGGGAGATGGACCTGTCGGCGTTTTACGGGGCGTACCGGGCTGATGGTCATGGCCGCGCGGCGTATGAGCCGTCGATGGTGGTGACGCTGGTGTTGTACGCGAACGCGACTGAGGTGCGGTCCTCGCGTGCGATCGAGTGTCACTGCCGCCAGGATGTTGCGTATCGCGTGATTACCGGCAACGTGGTGCCGGATCACGCGACGATCGCGAGGTTCATCGTGCGGCACGAGCAGGCGTTGGCTGACCTCTTCAGCGAGGTGCTGAGGCTGTGCGATCGGGCTGGGCTGGTGAAGCCTGAGCTGATCGCGATCGACGGCACGCGGATGGGCGGGAATGCCAGCCAGGAGGCCAGCCGTGACTTTGGCGAGATCGCGCGGGAGATCGTGGCTGAGCACCGGGCGACCGATCAGGCCGAGGATCAGCAGCATGGCGACGCGCGTGGTGATGAGCTGCCCGAGCAGCTGCGCACCCCGGAGGGGAGGCGCGAGTTCTTCGGCAGCGTGAGGCACCAGCACCGTGGCGATGGGGAGGCCGAGGTCTCGGATGAGGCCGAGCCGGAGGCATCGCCCGAGCCGGTGTACGAGTTCGACCCGGAGCAGATCATCGCCCGTTCTCAGGGTCGGAAGGGCTGGTTGCGGGACGCTGAGCGCCAGCTTGAGCAGCATCGCTGGGAGAACCCGGAGCGGATCTCGCGCTCGCGATCGGAGCGGCTGCTGCTAGCGGCCGAGCGCTTGGAAGCGGATCTTGGCGCGGAGCGCGCCGGGAACGAGGCGTTTGAGGACCATCGCGTGAATGGTCGGGACGCGCAGGGCCGCCGGCTGGCTGGCACGCCAACTCCGTATCAGCCGCCGGAGATCCCGGCCGGCAAGGTGAACGTGACCGACCCTGACAGTGGGCGGCTGAAGACGAGGATCGATTTCGTGCAGGGCTACAACGCGCAAGCGGTCGTCGATGAGGGACAGATCGTGCTCGCCGCGGAGATCACCAACAGCACCGTGGACTGGTCACAGCTCGATCCGATGGTCACCGCCACGTTAGCCGAGCTCGCACGGGCACGATCTACCGGCAGGCTCGAGGTGGCGCTCGCGGACACCCAGTACTGGAACGAGCAGCACATGGACGAGGTCATCGCCAACAAGCACGTGCAGGTGCTGATCCCGCCCGACGGCAAGAACGGCAAGCAGCGGAAGGGATGGACCGGCGGCCGGTACACCTGGATGCGCTACGTACTCAACTCAGCGCTCGGCGACGAGCTCTACCGAAAACGCAAACATATGATCGAGCCGGTGTTCGGCCACACCCGCCACAACAGAGGTGTCACACACTTCCTCCGGCGAGGACGGAGCGCCGTGCGCACAGAATGGCGGCTACTGATGATGACCCACAACCTGACCAAGCTTCACCGCCACCAGATCGCCACCCCAGGGGCCTGAAACGGCCCCTCCGGTGGTCACACCGCCCGCCAGGGCGGGCCCATCACCAACGCCGCTGTCAGCACCCAGCGAAACCGGCGACGGTCGGGCAGGACGACAGGGGCGCGGCCGGCAGGTCCGATCACTTCGGAGACATATCCTTCTCGACAGCGACGCCGCCGCCTGGCTGGACGCCTCCATCCGCAGGCAGCGACAGTC
>Ga0116216_10000855_pt1 | contig 22451 bp, 15 predicted proteins | sample Sb_taG_11_FD_89696 | JGI IMG/M metagenome (GOLD analysis project Ga0116216, IMG submission 89696) | Peat soil microbial communities from Weissenstadt, Germany - Sb_50d_3_AS metaG | ecosystem: Environmental > Terrestrial > Soil > Wetlands > Peat | place: Germany: Weissenstadt | collected 2010-09-21
TACGGCGATGGCCATTTATTTTTGCGCGATGTATTTGCTGGGCGGGGCCTTCGGGCCGCTGTTGACTGGGAAATTGAGCGATCACTTTGCGTTGAGGGCGATGGCGGCGGTTGGGGGCGGCGCAGTGAATGCCGCGGCGCGGGCCACGGGGTTGCACTCGGCGATGTATATCGTGCCGTTGTGCGTGTTGGGGGTGGCGGTGGTGCTGTTTGCGGCGGCGGGGACGGTGACGCGGGATATGGGGGAGTTGCAGAATTGGATGGCGGGGCCGGAGGCTGGGCGTGGCGCAGCGAGGGTGAGTGGAATTGGTGGAGGGGCGGCGGAATCGGCTTGAGTGGAGTTTGGGGAGACCGCGCCCCTGGTGCGATTGTGCACGAAGAGGGCGCAGCAAGCGGCGCCCCTACGAAGGAGTGGCCGGTGGGCGAACTGAGTTTGTGGCGCGATTGTGCATGAAGAGGCCCGCCAAAATTCTGGCGGGCAGGCCCGGCTGAAGACCGGGCCCTACGGGCGGAGCGGAAAGAGGTCTCACAAGAAAATTAGAGCCAGTGGCGGGCTTCGAAGTGATTCCGACCCGGTCGGGCCGGTGCGTCGAAACATTGTGGCGCTTGTTTCAGGCTTCGAGCGCCGCCGCTGGCTCATGCCGAAGGACCCTAGTCGATCGTGTCCAGACCCTGAATCCTTCCGAAACATCATTCAGGTCCCAAGGTGGGTGACTCATCTAATCTTGCGATCCCGATGAGCTTCGGAACTACTTCGATCACCGCCTGGATCCTTCAACCGCGCCATTTGTAACGCAGAATAAGGGGCGAACGCTGTGGCGGGGGTCACAGGTTGATGTAGCGAGCGTCACGGAAATTCAGCCAGTTCGTAGCGACGAGTCCGCCGGTGATTATTGCCTTGAGTTGGCTTTGCAGTCGTCGGATGCCGGCGGGGACGCCGGCGCTACCGTGACTTTGGCGGGCATCACGGAAATTGGGCGAGTTCGCAACAGCAAGTCCGCCGGGCATTGTTGTCTGGAGTTGTCTTCTGTTAACTCTGCGGCGCGGGGTCGATTGACGGGCTGGCGATGCGAAGTTACGCTCGATGTAGAGGGCGTGGGAATGTCTACGGGAACATCGGTGGGGCTTGAACGCGCGGCGCTGCGGCAGTGTGTGCATTGCGGGAGGCAGGTGCCATTTGATAGTACGCAATGCCCCAATTGCCGGGAGGCGCTGCCGGAGGTCCGCGCGGCGCAACAGCAGCCTCAGGGGGAGAAGCGCAGCGAGATTCGGCGGGGATTGCTTTACATGCTGCTGGCGGGAGTGATCCATTACTTCGCGGGCGGGTACAGTGCGATGAATCTTCCATTTCCGATTAATCCGGTGGTGACTGTCTATCTCTCGCCGATGCTCTTTTTGAGCGGGTTGGGATTGATTGTGTATGGGTTGTTTACGTGGAAAAAAGTTTGAAGAGTTTGCGAGAGAACAGATACGACGAACCTCAGCGGCTAAAGACGCACTCGATTCGCGGTACTTGCGGCACGGCTGAAGCCGCGGCGTGACGAAGACCCCCCGGTTTTCGGCAAGATTCCCCTGCGCGTTGGGTTCAACTTATTGGCTGATTAGCGTGGATTGGCTGGCGACGCAAAGCCATGCGCCATTTTGATTGATCCAAGTGTCTGTGAACCTGCCACGGCGAAGATATGATTTCCCTTTCAGCGTTCCTTTTTCGCGATAAACGCCGGTGACGACGGCGGCGCCAGCATAAACGTGGGCGGTCATGGTCTCATTTGTGATTTGATCGGGTTGCAGTGAATCGCGTTTGATGCTGGCGAGGAACTGGGACTTGGTCATGATCGAGCCGTCATAGTCTATGTAGATTAGCGAAGGGGCGAGGAGTTGATCGAGGGCGGCGGCGTCTTTGGTTTGCTCGGCGCGATTCCAGAGATTCTCGAGAGCGAGAATTCTGCCTTCCTCATCACTGGTCTGCGGCGCGTTTTGACCGGGTAGTACGAACAATGTTGTGGAGAGCAGTACGCAGAAGGCGAGCGAGAATTTTATTGCATTCATATCTCCCACCAGTGCAAGCCCATTCAGGAAGATAGGGGCAATCGAAGCTCATAATCTCAGCGTTGAACTTGTCATCGAACTATTCTAATGGAAATGGCGAATGAGGCGTGAAATGGAATGGCGCGCGGGGGAGAACTTTTGTTGTACACGCCGTGCGAAGGCGCGATTTTCTGCAACGAGCAGAGCTTTGCTGCGATTGACAATCGAAGGGTCCTTTGCGATAGTCTCAAAGCGGTTAGAGGAATTTGGGAGTTCCGGCTGCTGTTTGGATCTTTTCCGGTGGAATTTACTTGAGCGACAGTAACGTTCTCATTCACTCCATAGATCTGGAAGAGCACAAAGGAAGCGTGCTGCTGTCTTTGCCTCGCCAGCGGGCGGGATGGGAATGGATGAGTTTTTTTGTTCACCGGTTGCAGCCGGGCGAGGTTTTGCGAACGCGGACGGATCACGAGGAAGCGGCGTTTGTGCTTCTGGGCGGAATTTGCCAGGCCGATTGGGGCAGCGGCGCTAAGAAGATTGGGAAACGGAAGAATGTGTTTGATGGATTTCCGTATGCGCTGTATTTGCCTGCGGGAAATGGGGCGGTATTCACCGCGGAGACAACTTGTGAAATTGCGGAGTGCCGGGCGCCGTCGGATGCGCGTCTCGCGCCGAAATTAATCACGCCGAGCGAGACGGTCAGTAGTTTGCGGGGCGGAGGAAACGCGTCGCGGCAGATCGTGGATGTGATTACGCCGGCGTTTCCTGCGGATAGGCTTATGGTAATTGAAGTTTATACGCCCGGGGGAAATTGGTCGAGTTACCCGCCGCACAAGCACGACGTGCACAATCCTCCCGGGGAAGTTGATCTCGATGAGATTTATTACTACCGAATCCGCCAGCGCGAGGGATTTGCGCTGCAGCATTTGTATGCCGGACAGCACGCGGCGGAGCAGACGGTGAAGGCGCGGGACGGAGATTGCGTGTTGGTGCGTAGTGGATACCACCCGGTGGTGGCGGGGCCGGGATACGACGTGTACTACCTGAATTTTCTGGCAGGATCAGCGAGAGCGCTGGCGGTGACGGAAGATCGCGAGCATGTGTGGATTCGATCGACGTGGAAGGATACGGACCCTCGGCTGCCGCTGGTGAGGGAATAGTCGCGCCGGAAAGGGATGGCCCATGAGGATGGCTTGCGGCCGGTGCGACACTCGAGCGGCGATCCAATCCGCCGGAATACCCGAGCAGAGCACGGCGATCAGCGGAGCCTTCCGCTGCGTCGTTGATTATAAACGCTTAGATATTGGAGCGTTAAATCGAGTCTCGCCGGCAGCGGTGCAACTTCGAGTTAAGCGTGCCCTGACGGGAGCGCGAACGAAGGGCGGCGATGATGGCGAGGTTCCCGCGGAGACCGCAACGTGGTTCGGAGACTTTTTTCTAGTGCATGTAGGACAATCCTGTAATAAACAGGTCAGCGGAATCGTGCGATTTAGAGGGGATACCGCCTTATGACCGTGCGTCTGACTGCGGCTCAAGCCACCATCGCCTACCTGAAGAATCAATTCTCCGAGCGAGATGGAAAACAATATCAGTTCTTCGCAGGATGCTTTGGAATTTTCGGGCACGGAAATGTTGCGGGCATCGGACAGGCGCTCGAGCAAGATCCTGGATTGCGGTACTACCTGGTTCGCAACGAACAAGCGATGGTTCATGCGGCCACGGCGTTTGCTAAAGCAAACTTCCGAATGCGGGCGATGGTGTGCACGTCTTCTATTGGACCCGGAGCGACGAACATGGTTACCGGGGCGGCGACGGCGACCATCAATCGATTGCCGGTGCTGTTGATTCCTGGCGATATTTTTGCGCGACGCAACGTTGCTCCAGTGTTGCAGCAGCTGGAATCCGCGGCGACGCAGGACATTTCTGTAAATGATTGCTTCAAGCCAGTTTCGCGATACTGGGATCGGATCGAACGCGCAGAGCAATTGCTGACATCGCTTCCCGAAGCGATGCGCGTGCTGACCTCCCCAGCAGAGACCGGAGCGGTCACAATCGCGTTTCCTCAAGATGTGCAGGCGGAGGCTTTTGAGTTCCCTGAGGAATTTTTGAAGAAGAAAGTGTGGCTGATTCCGCGGAACCGGTGCGACCGGGATCAGCTGCAACGCGCTGCCGAATGGGTTCGCGGCGCGAAGAGACCGTTGATTGTGGCCGGTGGAGGCGTGTTGTATTCGGAGGCTTCGGAGGAGCTCGCGAAGTTTGCTGAAGCGACAGGGATTCCAGTGTGCGAGACGCAGGCGGGCAAAGGAGCACTGCCTTACGATCATGCGCAGCAACTCGGGGCGGTGGGAGTGACGGGCACGCCCGGAGCGAATATCGCGGCGCGGGGAGCGGACTTAATTCTGGGAATCGGGACGCGCTACAGCGATTTCACCAGCGCTTCGAAAACTGCGTTTCAGAATCCGTCGGTGCGATTCATAAATATAAATGTGGCGGAATTTGACGCGTACAAGCACGCGGCGCTGCCGTTGATGGGCGATGGGCGGACCACGATTGCGGAATTGCGAGGCGCGGCGGATGGCTACCGAGTTGAAGAAAGCTATCGCGGCGAGATTCGGAATTTCCGCGAGCGATGGGAAAAGGAAGTGGACCGCATTTATGCGCGTCGCGGGAAGCAGCCGATTACGCAGGGAGAAGCCATTGGCGCGGTGAATAATTTTGCAAAGGCTACGGCGATTATGGTGTGCGCGGCGGGCAGCTTGCCGGGAGACCTGCATAAACTTTGGCGGACCAGGCAGCCCGGCGGCTACCACCTGGAATACGGGTATTCGTGCATGGGGTACGAGATTGCGGGGGGGCTGGGCGTGAAAATGGCGCGGCCGGAGCGAGACGTGTTCGTGCTTATCGGCGATGGATCTTACTTGATGATGGCGCAGGAAATCGTGACGTCAATTCAGGAAGGGATCAAGCTGAACATCGTGCTGCTGGACAATCATGGATTTTCGAGTATTGGCGGGCTGAGCCGCGCCTGCGGCAATGAAGGGATGGGTACGAATTACCGTTACCGGCGCGGAGAAAAATACGACGGCGAAAATTTGCCGGTGGATTTTGTGGCCAACGCGGAGAGTTTGGGGGCTTGGGCAGTGCGGGCGAATACGATCGAGGAGTTTGAGGCGGCGCTTGATGCGGGGCGGAAACAGACGCGAACATCCGTTGTGGTTATCGAGACATCGTACGACGAACGAGTTCCCAGGTACGAATCGTGGTGGGACGTGGCTATCGCGGAAGTATCGGAGCGGGAATCGGTGAAGGCCGCGCGGATGGAGTACGAACAGGCGCGGAAGAAGGAACGATTGTTTTTCTAGCCTGGACAGGCGCGATATTAATGCGCGGCGAATTTGAAATTGTGCACGATGGCGTCAAGAAAGAGGTACGGTGGAAACGACCGCTGCGAGTGGATCGTCGGGGGCGCCTTCACAAGGTCATCTTAAGCGGGTCCTGAGTCTCTGGGATCTGATCTACTACGGAATCATTCTGACATCGCCGATTGCCGCGGTGCCGCTGTTTGGCGAAGCGCAAGTGCTGTCGCACGGGCACGCGGTGACTACGCTGCTTTTGGCGATGGTGGCGATGTCGGTGACGGCGGTGAGTTTCGGGCGCATGGCGTCCGTTTATCCTTCGGCGGGATCTGTTTATACCTACATCAGCCGTGGGTTGAATCCGAATTTGGGATTCATCGTCGGGTGGGCGATGTTTCTCGAGTACCTGTTTCAGCCGATCCAGAATGCGCTTTATGCGGTGCTGACGGTGCAGCGATTGATGCCGCGGGTTCCCTTCCCTGCGCTGGCGGCGATCGCGATTGGGCTGATTACCATCGTCACGGTGCAAGGAATCAAGTTCACGGCGCGGACGGACGAAGCTCTGCTCGGATTTATGGTGCTGGTGACCTTGGTGTTTCTGGTGGAGGCTTTCCGTTATATCGTGCTGCACGATCATTTCTCTGGGCTTTTTTCGATGCGGCCGGTGTACAACCCCGATACTTGGAGTCTGCGTGCGGTGGCTTCGGGGACTTCGCTCGCGGCGCTGGTGTTTATTGGATTTGACGGCGTATCGATTCTTGCTGAGGAAGTGCACAATCCGAAACGAAATGTTTTGCTGGCTTCGGTGCTGGTGTGCGTATTCACCGGGCTGTTCAGCGGGCTGCAAGTTTATTTGGCGCAGCGGGTGTTGCCGGATTACTTGACGCTGCAAAATCCGGAGACGGCGTTCATGGACGTGGCGCGCGTGGCCAGCGGACAGTTCTTGTTTGCGGCTTATGGAGTGATGCTGCTGATTTCGAGCATCGCTTGCGGACTTGCCGGGCACGTGGGGGCGGCGCGATTGCTTTACAGCATGGGCCGCGACGACGTGTTACCCAAGAAAATTTTCGGGCATCTGAGCGTGAAGAAAGGCAATCCGAATTACAACATTTGGATCGTGGGTGGATTGGCGTACGTGGGAGTGCTGACGATACCGTGGGAACATGCTGCGGAAATCGTTACGTTCGGGGCGTTGCTGGCATTTATGGGCGTGAATATTTCGTCGCTGCGGCATTTTTGGTTTTCGCGGGAGGCGGTGGGGCATAGGAACTTCTTCGTGGATGCGTTTGTGCCGGGGTTTGGGTTTGTGTTTTGCGGCGTCTTGCTGATTAGCCTGCAGACTTGGACGAAATATGCTGGGTTGGCTTGGCTGACTGCGGGATTCTTGTACAACGCTTACAAGACGAGGGGATTTACGCGGCGGCCGCAATTGATCGATTTTAACGGGCCGTAGCGGCGACGGTTTACGACACGCTCGACTTGAGTTTTGGTTTTCAGTCCGGCTGCAGAGGATACGCGTGCGCGGTGTACAAGAAAAATCAAAACCCAATGCCACCCCGGGGGCGTGGTAAACCCGCCCCCCTACATCGGAATGACGGCGTTCCGTATTGTTATTGCATATCCTGAATTTGGTTTCAGGGGCTGACGGGGCCGGAGACCTGGTTTTCTGCGCGTGATGTGCGACGGGCGAAGCCGCAGGATTCGCGAATGCGAAGTTCTGGTTGCAGCTTCAGCACTGCGGCCTTGGTGGTGTCGCCGGAGATGCGGCGGATGAGAAGTTCGGCGGCGTCGATGCCGAGCTGGCGTTTGGGCAATTCTACGGTCGTCAGCTTGGGGCGGAAAACTCCCAGCCAGGGATAATCGTCAAAACTGATCAATCCGAAATCATCGGGGCACTTCAATCCCATCTCTTCAGCGGCCTTCAGCAATCCGACGGTCATCAGATGATTTGCCACGTAGATGCCGTCGGGTTGGTGCGAGAGCAAGGCATGTCCTGCGCGATAACCGGAATCGATGCGGTAGTCACCTTCTACGACTAATTCGGGATCGAGAGGAAGACCTGAGGCTTTTAGCGCATCGTGGAAACCACGCCAGCGCGCCAGGGCGTTGCTCACTTTTCGCGGACCACCAATCAGAGCGATGCGTTGCCTGCCCGAACGAGCGAGGTGACAGACGGCTTCGTATGCGCCGCGGTAATCGTCGGTGATGACGGCATCTTTGGTCAGCTTCGGATAGGTGCGCATCACCAGCACAAACGGGACGGCCACTTGTTTGATCATCTGCCGGAGGCCGGGCCGGAAATCTCCGCCGGCCTTGGTGAGCAAGACTCCATCCACGCGTTTGGCGAGAAGCAGCTCTACCGCGGTCTCTTCTTTGTCGAGACTGTCGTCGCTGTTGCAGAGCAACAGGTTGTAGCCGTGGCGCTGAGCGGCATCTTCCGCGCCGCGAACCACGACTGGGAAAAAAGGGTTGGCGATATCCGGCACGATCATGCCGATGGTGTGAGTGCGCTGGTTGGCGAGGCTGCGGGCAATGAGGTTGGGCCGATAGTTGAGTGCGCGAATGGCGGTCTCGACGCGCTTGCGTAGCTTTTCTCTTACGTGGCTTTTGTGATTAACCACAGCGGAGACGGTGAAAACGGAGACGCGAGCTTCGCGAGCAACGTCGTAGATGCTTGCGGATTTGACCGACTTTTTGGAACCGTGTTTCTTCACAAAGGATATCCGCCGTTTATGCGCCCGAAAGCGGCCCGCGAATGTTTCGGACCGCGGTCAATTTCGTGCGCGCTTTGCCGCACTGTAGTCTATGACAAGATTTCGCCCGTTTCTCGCTGCGTTGTAGATTGCTTCGAGAACAATCATGTCGCGGAGACCTTGCACGCCGTCACATTCGACCGGGACATTCTTCTGGATTGCGGCGGCAAATGCGTCCAGTTCCGGGCCAAATTCGTCTTGAACGGGAAACTTCCGCTCAATCCAGCGCTTACCGATCTTTGCTACTAGCCGCCGCTCTTCGCTGAAGTCAAAGGCGGGCGCCAGTGAGGCCCATCCTTTGGTGCCCTGAACGAATACGACTGACGACAGAGCTGCACCGTAGGATGAGCTGCCCTGTAGAATCAGGCCGCTGGGAAACTGCAAGCGGAAGGAGATGCTCTGCTCCACGTCGCGGAACGTCGCTGTGTCGCGAGTCCAGGTTTGGGCGCTGACTTCAGCCGGATCTTCGTTGACGAGCCAGCGAGTGGTGTTCACGCAGTAGACGCCCAAATCCATGAGCGGTCCGCCGCCCGCGAGCGTTGGATCGACGAGCCAGGCCAATGAGCGGCCCGGCGTGTAGAGTTCGCTGAATGCGGCATGGATCACGTCAATGCGGCCCAGATCTCCATTCTGAATTAATCGCTTCAAGTAAAGACAGCTGGGCTCGAAGTACTTCCGATATGCGGTCATTAACAGGACGCCGTTGCGAGCGCAAGCGTCGACTATCTGCGCGGCCTGTTCGACATTGGCCGCGAGAGGTTTCTCGGACAAAACGTGCTTTCCGGCCGACGCTGCCTGCACCGCATAAGAGGCGTGCGCGCCGGGCGGAGTTGCGATATAGATGGCGGATATTTCAGGGTTCGCCAGACATTTTGAGAAATCTGCGGCGGTGTAGTACGAGGGAGCGCGGAACTTTCGGGCTACGGTGGCGGCCTCATTCTTATCCCGGCTGACGACTGCGACCAGTTTCGCTTTTTTTGATCGTGCGAAGGCCGGCAGTACGGCTCCGCGCGCGATTGCGCCGAGACCTACGACGGCAAAACCGACCTTTTTCTGCGCGCGCATGTGTCTTCTTAGCTTTCGCGGTCGGCGCGGCCGAGCCTCTGATTGCGGATGGCCTTATGATCGAGGCCGCGCAGTTCTTCGCCGGACGCGAGGACTTTGAGTATGGCGTCGGCGATGCTGTCCGCGTCCGCAGTGCCGCCAAGGAAGAGATAGTGAGGGAACCAGACGGCTTCGTGATAGGCGGCGCGTTCGGACTCGGGACACGAATACATATTGCGAAGATCGAGAGGCTTTTCGCGGCCCCAGCTCAAAGCCGGGAAATCATGCGGATTGAGCGGAAATAAGGAGCTCTTGTACACCGGCTCGTAAAACAGGCCGTCGCAGGGGATCTCTTCGAGTTGCAGCGCGGCGACGAATGCGGCGCGCGGGATGTCTTTGGCTTCCTTCTCGAGATATTTGAAGACGTAACCGTAGGGCGCGAGGCGCGTGATTCGCGGATCGGGTTTCAGCAGCCGGATCGCGAGCGTGGTTTGCAATCGCGATTCGAAATGCTTTACGTTTTTTTCGCGCAGCGCGGCTTGCTGCGGAAGCCGGTCGAGTTGCGGTTCGAGGACGGCGGCTTGAAGTTCGCTGAGGCGATGATTGTAGCCGATGATGCGGTGGTGATATTGGTCCGTCAGACTGGCGCGGCCCGCGTTGATATAGCTTTGGACCAGCTCCATACATTCGAGCGTATTGGTTATGACGGCTCCGCCTTCGCCGGAGGTGATTAGTTTGCTCGACTGAAAGCTGAAGGCGCCCAAATCGCCCATCGAACCGGCGCCGTGGCCTTTCCACATCGCGCCATGCGCGTGGGCGCAATCTTCGATCACTTTCAAATTGTGTTTCTTGGCGATGCGCAAAATTTCGTCCATGTCCGAGAAGCGCATACCCAGATGAACGGGGAGAATTGCTTTCGTCTTCGGAGTGATGGCCTGTTCGATCAGCTTGGCATCGAGACAGTAGGTTTCCGGGTCGACGTCCACGAAAACCGGAACGGCATTGAGAAGAAGCACCGGTCCGACGGTTCCTTCCCAGGTGTAGGCAGGAACGATCACTTCATCGCCGGGCTTGATCTGAATCGCTTTCAAACATGCTTCGATGGCCACCGTTCCAGTGCTGACGCACTGGCCGTATTTCGCGGTTTGGAATGCCGCGAATTTTTTGGCGAATGATTCGGCGTACTTGCCGGGGAATGGCTGGCCTCCCCATTTCAGGCTGGTCAGGACGTCCTCGATGTTTCGGGATTCTTCCTTGGCCAGGATGGGCCACGGTGTGAAGGGTGTTTTTCGAACGGGTTCGCCACCCGTAATCGCCAGTTTTCCCAAGAGCAAGCCTCCTAAGTCGAAGTTGGATGGTGTTTCAGGCCACGTCCGGATTGGGAATCAAAATGTCGCGGACGACTGCATCCAGATCGTGGCAGGCAGTAATGAACTGGCGCAGCGTGCGCCGGGTTGGCGCGAAGGAATCGAATTCCTCGATGGAGAGCCCGTTTTCCGCATACGCGCGGCGGAAGTCCGCGAATTTTCTGGAGAGTTCGTCCACGATTTCCGCGCGCACAGGATCGTCAATTCGTGAACGGACTTCGATGTCGCTGGCATTGAAGCGCACCTGCCATGAGTGCGGCGGCGAAATGACCATGTCGCCGCCGATGAATTCGCTCCAGTGCATGTGGTTGCGGAAGGCTGCGGAAAGCAGGCGGATGCGATAGCCTTTTTCCTGGAAAATTCGATACGCTTTTTTCAATACCGCCACGCCGGCCCATTCGAGATATCCCGGATCGATGGCGATATTTTCCTTTTCCATGATGACCTTGAGCCAATCATCGAGACGCCCGACCATAAGCGTGCAAACCGGGCCCATGGTGGCGATTTCTTTGCCATCTTTTTCGCGGCGACGCAGGCCGCGCTCGACTGCTTCGGCGACGGCGAGGCACTGCGGCAAGGAAAAGGAAACCGTGGCGTTAATGCTGACGCCGCGATAGGTGGCCTCTTCGATGGCCGGAATTCCGGCGCGGGTTACGGGGATTTTAACGATCATGTTTGGCGCCAGGCGGCTGAATTCCACGGCCTGTTCGAGAATTGCGTTAGTATCGCGGAAGAATCGTGGGTCTGTCTGAATCGAGAGCCTGCCGTTTTTGTCGTGCCGCGCGTGGAAAACCGGCTCTAGCAATTTGGCAGCGCGGATGGACACTTCGCGAACGAGTTGCCAGGCGATTTGGTCTTCGGTGGCCGTGGGAAGCTCTTCGATCAATTTCTGAATGCGGCCTTTCCAGAAATTCATTTCTTTTTTCAGGACGGCGTGGACGATCACGGGATTGCAGGTTGCGCCCACGGCGCCGTGCTCGATGGAATAGGACAATTCGTCGAGGGAGGCTGAGTCGTTCCACAAGCACGTCGGCGTCGTCTGGGTCATTTTGTGAAGCGGACTTTTGAAAGTGGTGCTGATTGCTTGAGCCATGGATGCTTGACCTCAGCGGCTAAAGCCGCGTTAATTTTGCGGCGCTTGCGGCACGGCTGAAGCCGTGCCCTGACAAAACTCTAACGCCGTTTCAGGCGGACGCTTTCGCGCCTGCCAGGGCCACCTCGATCGTTTTCGATTGCAGATAGGATTCTTCGGCCGCTACGGTGGTGGCTAGGGCTTTCAGGCCGTCTTCACCGGTCACTTTTAGCGGGCGATCGTGCAAAATGTTGTGAACGAAATCGCGCACTTCGGCGAGGTACGCATCGGCGAAACGGGTCAGGAAATGATCGCTGAGGGCGCGTTCCCCGCCCTTGCCAGTGAGAAATACCGCGGAATGCTGCTGCAGGCTTCCGATTAGGATGCTGCCAAGCGATCCGACGACCTCTGTGCGCACGTCATATCCGTAAACGGCCTGCGCGTAGGATTCAAGGTTGCCAATGGCGCCGCGCTGATATTGCAAGTTGACGACGCCCGCGACGATGTCGCCATACTGCGCGACTTCGGGGCGGATGGCGGTGGTGGCGAAAGTGCTGACACGAGCGACTTCATCCTGCATCATCCATCGCGCGAGGTCGAAATCGTGAACGGTGCTGGCGTAGAACAACATTCCGTTTAGGTTTGCTTGATAGGCGGCGAGGGGCGGGCCGAATTGATCGCGTCCCACCGATTTGAAAATTACGGGAACTCCAATTTCACCGGCTTCGATGCGTTTCATGGCCGCAGCGTAAGCAGGATCGTAGCGGCGCATGAAGCCGACCTGCAAACGGCGGCCGGATTTGGCAACGGCGGAGAGGGCGGCGCGTGCATCGGCAAGATTGAGGGCCAGAGGTTTCTCACAGAGAATGTCTTTGCCGGCGTTCGCAGCGGTGATTACGTTCTGGGCGTGAAACTTGTCTGGAGTGGCGATCAAAACTGCGTCGAGATCCTTGCGCTCGAGCATCGCGTCCAGATTGGCGTAGTAATTCTCGATTTCGAGTTCGTCCGCGACTTGGCGAGCGCGTTCGGCGGAGAAATCCGCGATTCCGACCAGACGCGCTTCGGGAACCAGCCTGCGGAGGTTCTCCGCGTGGCGCTTACCCATTTCTCCGACACCGAGCACGCCAATCCCGAGCTTACTCATGCGATCCCCTTGAGAAATTGAACCGCTCTACAGCAACTCACGAATAGAAGAGCAGATCGCCGGCCGCGCGCTTAATCCGCGCCCGCCGCTCGATCGAGATCTTTCACCACTCCGCGCAGGTATTTCAGGCTTGCTGCGATGCTTTGCGCCGGGGGGATCGGCATGGCGCCGAATTTCACGTCCTGCTCGACTACCGACCAGCCCGAATAGCCATTCTTCACCAGCGTGCGGAAGAAGGCCGGGAAATCGATGTTGCCCTGCCCGATTACGGTGAAGACTTTGTGTTCGATGGCTTCTTCGAAATTCCACTTGTTGCGACGAGCCTGATCCAGAACTTTGGAATCGCAATCCTTGATGTGCACGTAGCGCAGCTTGCTTTTGTATTTCTCCGCTTCTTTCACCGAGTCGCCGTGACCATAGACGCAGTGGCCTGTATCTAGGCACAGGCCGACATTCGTGTGCGACGTCGCGTCATAGAAGCGCTCACATTCTTCGGGCGTTTCGACGTAGGTGGCTACGTGCGGATGAAAGACTAAGTCGAGACCGAACTCATTGGCCACTTTTTCGGCCTGGGCGACGATTTTTCCGACGTGCTTCCATTGCTCGGCATTGAGAGTGGGGCAATCTTTGTCATAGGTGCGTCCCGAAAACGCATTGCGCTCAGGGGATTGATCATCCGCCATGACGAGAAATGGCGCTTTCAAAGTGGCGAGAAGATTTCCGACCTTGCGGATTCTTTCGATAACCGCCTGCTCAGCCGCGGGATCGGTCATTCTCACGGGCACAAAGGAAGCGAGTAATTTTAATTTTCGTTTCTCGAGCTGCGGCTGAAGAATTTTTGGATCGGTGGGGAAAAAACCATAGGGTCCCAGCTCCGATCCCTGGTATCCGGCTTCCACCATTTCATCCAACATCGTTTCGTAGGATTGCTCCCAGGAAGGTCCTGGATAATCGAGAACGCCCCAGCTATCGGGAGCGGAAGCGAATAGAAATCTCTGGCCGTTTGCAGTCATTTTCGAGTATCTCCCCCAAAATCGAAGTTCCCTGCAATGCTTGTCGCGGCTATTGCCAGGGTTCCAGCACAACTTTCATGGATTCCGATTCCATGGATTTGCGCATGGCGGCTTCCACGTCGCGCAATCCGAAACGATGGGTGACGAATTCGCGCAGCGGGTAGTTCTTCATGTACCGCGCCATCTGGCGCATGCCCGGGCCGTAGGCTGCCGGTTCTTCGCCGCCGACTCCCAGGATACGCGCATTCTTCGCGCAAATGTGGCGGTGCGGGCTGAGCGAAACTTCGCCCAAATCCGAAAAATTGCCGGCCTCCACCAGAAGACCGCCGATGCGCAACAGCTCGAGAGCTTCGGGGACCGCTTGCGGCACTCCGGCGCATTCGATGGCCACGTCTGCGCCGCGGCCGTGGGTCATGTCCTTTACCAGTTGCAAGCGATCGGCTTGCGAAGTAGTTCCGGCATTGATGCTGAAGTCCGCGCCCAGCCGTTTCGCAAAATTCAAGCGATACTCCGACTTATCGATCGCGATGATTGTTCCGGCACCCATCATGCGAGCTTTCATGAGGAAGCACATGCCCAGTGGACCTACACCGAAAACCACGACGGTGTCGTCGAAGCGGAATGACTCGCTCGGAAAAACGGACATCTGTTTCGCGCGATCTAGTCCCACCGTGACCGCGAAAATTTCCGTGAGCACGGCGACTTCCGACGGCAGATGATCCGGCACCTTCACCAGAAAACTTCCCGGAACGACGTAAATGTATTGAGACCATCCACCAAAAAGATGCGGCGGATTTTTGGCGCTCAAGTTATTGCCGTAATCCGTGGTGTTCTCGCAGCAATAGTAGGGAAAATCGTGGGTGCAGTAATAGCAGCGGCCGCACGACACATTGGCGCCCACGACGACGCGGTCGCCCACGGCGAGCGCTTCTCCCTCGAAATCCGTGAATTTGCCAGAACCTCCGATGGCCGCGATGGTGCCGACGTTTTCGTGTCCCTGGATGATCGGAAATTCGAGTTTTCGGCCGCCGTATTGCGTGGTGTAGCCCTGATAGGTGTGCTTGTCCGTTCCGCAAATGCCGGACATTTCCATGCGCACGAGGACACAGCCGGGAGCCGGTTCGGGCAGAGGATATTCGCGAATCTCGTACTCTCCGGGTCTGACCAAAGTTGCGGCAAGAACTCCTGGGGCCGGCATGGATGTGTACCCATCGTAGAACTGCGCTGCTATTGCGCCAACCGGGATCTTCGTAAAGAAACCCCGCGTGGGGCCGGAATGCGATCGCCGTCCCCGGCAGGATCATTCTTTCACACGCTTCGAGCTTCCCCTGCTGCCCTACTAGAAGTTCAATTTCAAGGACAGCTGGCCGATACGCGGATCGCGGGCGCCCGGTACTTGACCGAACGCACCCGAAGTCGCCAAGCCAGACGAGAAGGTGGTGACTCCGCTGGGCGTAAAGAATTGCGCGTGATTGAAAATGTTGAAGAACTCCGCCCGGAATTGCAGACCCACGCGTTCCGTAATCGCAGTGTCCTTCAGCAGCGCCATGTCCCAGTTGTTGAGCCCCGGCCCGTGAAACCACCGCCGCGCGGAATTGCCCTCCTGCCCCAGCGGAGACGGTCCGAATGCCGCCGGACTGAAGAATTGGTGGCCCGTGGCCGTCTTCCGCGGATTGGTCTTGTTGAGCGGCCCTGTGATTTCCGGAGTATCGACGCTGAGCGGAATGGGGCCACCGAACGTGGTGCCGAGCAGTGATTGATCATCATTTTCTACAAGCGTGACCGGAAGGCCAGTCGAGAAGCGCGTGATTCCGCTAATGGCCCATCCGTTGGTAAGCCGCTTTGGACCTCCCAGCAAATCGAAGGGCAGCAAGTAGGAATAGCTGACGACAAAATTGTTGGTCGAGTCGAAGGCCGAGAGCCCACGACTCAGCCGTGGGTTGATGGGATTGAACTGCTCGCCGTACCCGGACGAGTCGTCAAGCGACTTGCTATAAGTGTAGCCAAGCAGGGTTTGCAGGCGCCGGCTGGTATGGCGGTAATTGAGTTGCAGCGAGTTGTAGGATGACGCGCCGGCGGTGATGAAATAAGAATCGTTGCCAATCGTAACGGCCGGCGTACCGCCCGGGAGAATGACGCCGGGGAACGTCAGCCGCGTCCCAACTTGCAGCGCTCCACTCGGCAGCTGATAGACATTGTTTTCTCCACCAGGACCGCACGGCTGCGGCGGGCTGCTGCCTTGAACCACCGCGCCCTCGGCTATCAGTTGCAGGCAAAGCTGCGGACTGCCGGGGTTCGCGGATTCGGAAGAAAGTAGCCGATGCCCTTGCGTTCCCACATAACTCACGGTCACCAGATCATTGTGCGTAACCTGGTGCTCGATCGAAAGCTCATACTCCTCGGCGTACGGCAATCGATTTTTGTTATAGAAAGCCGGCGAGCTTCCGATCGTACCAAACGCGTTAAAGAACTCGCTCAAAGTGTCATAAGGCGGCCCGGACGCAGGATGCGAAGCCGTCGGGTGCGCCGGCGGTTGCGGCGCAGGGAAAAGTTGGGAGTTAACCACTCCGGTAGATCGGGTGATGAACGGCGAGGCAAATGTCGATCCAAACTGGCCGGTGTAGTTTCCGAACGGAGCATCGCCGATTTCATTGAAATCCGTGGCTCCCTCGAAGCCCGTATAGAAAATCCCGTAGCCTACCCGGATGCTGGTGCTTCCGCTCGGCCCGAGGATTTTGCCAAGTACGCCGTCATGATCGCCAAACGAATACGCCAGTCCTAGCCGTGGAGAGAAGTTGTTCCAACGCGTAGGCGCCAGCGTCGACGGAACGTGCGGATCGGTGGGAAAGAGCCAACCGAGCGGCGATCCTGGAAACACCGCGGATGGCTCGCCGGGAATCAAGGTCTGAATCTGGTTGTACTTTTCTTTCCACGGCGCGCTGACGTCGTACCGCAATCCGTAATTGAAGGTCAAATTGTGTTTCACGCGCCAGCTATCTTGCGCGAACAATCCCAAATAGTAGTTGATACCATAGGAAGGATACGACTGCCCCTGGACATACGAGCTCGGCGCGCCCAACAGGAAATCGACGAAATCGACGCCGGTTTCGCTGTTTCCGCCGTTGATGTTCGTCCCGAAGAAAAAGTTGCCGTTCGAAACGTTATCGAGCAAATCCTCTTCCAATTGGTTGTAATGATACTGGCCGCCGAACTTGATGCTATGCGTCCCGATGATTTTGCTGAAGTTGTCCACCACCTGGTAGATGTTTTCCGTAAGTCCGTTCGGACGGCTTGGCACTCCAATCACGAAGTTATTGAAGTCAATTTCAGGAACTCCCTCGAATTGCGGAGCGACCGGGAAGATTCCCGGCGCGCCGCCGGCGCCGGAAGCAAATCCCAGATCGGAAAGTTTCACGTTCGTCCCGCCATTTGGCTGGTTGAATCTCGTATAGAGCCGGAAATAACCGAGACGAAATTCGTTCACAGCAGACGAGCTGAACGTCTTGGTGTCGCCTAGATTGATGTTATCCGTATGACCGAAGCTCTTCACCGTGAATCCGGGGTAAAGCGGCTCATTTCCAAGCCAATAGGGGTCGACCCGGTTGTATTTGTCAAAATAATAGTAGGCCGTGAGCAACCCGAACGGGGAGTTACCGTCAACGCGTCCACTGAACTTGTTGTCCGTCAAGTTCGTCGCTTCCGAGCTGTTCGTGTATGTGCCGGTTCCCAGTGCGCCGATGGTCCCTGGCGCTGCCGGCAAAATGTATTGCAGCAGCTTTTGCGAGATTGGATTGAAGCTGGTCGTCGGCAATTGCGCGTTCGGGAAAACACAAGCGCTCGCGCTCGTACACCCAGGCGTGTAGTAAGGCTCGCCGGCAACAACACTCTGGCTGAGCTGAGAACTCAACTGCGTGGCCCATGCTGTGCCATTCACAGTGGTGGGGTTGCCTTTGGCGTCAACGAATTGTCCCGCCAGGCCCAAAAAATCCCCTCCTTCGGCCGCCGCACTCGGCGCCCCGTTGATAATTTCCGTCACGCCTTGAGTGAACCGGTTGCCTTGATAGTCTGCGAAGAAGAAGATCTTGTCGCGAACGATGGGGCCGCCGAAGGTGCCGCCAAATTGGTTCTGGTGATAAACACCGCGTGAGCCGGCAGCGTAAAAATTCGCGGCGTCGAAATCTGTGTTACGCAAAAATTCAAATACATTGCCGTGCCACTGGTTGGTTCCGGATTTCGTTACGACATTGATCTGCCCGCCGGCGTAGTTTCCATATTCGGCATCGAAATTGTTGGTAAGAATGCGGAATTCCGCGAGCGAATCGAGATTGGGAATCATCCCCGATCCTGAGAATCCGGTTTCCTGTACTAAGACGCCATTCAATATAAAACCATTGGCCGCCTCGCGCATGCCATTCACAGACTGCGCGCCGGCATTCAAGCTGCCCGAAACCAGCGGTGCAGGAAATCCTGCAGACTGAAACGATCCCGCGAAGGCTCCACTCATCCCGGAAGCTGTCGCAGTAACGCCAGGTTGCAAAGCCAGCAAGTCGGTGTAGCTGCGGGTTTCTAAAGGCACGTCGTTCATTTCCTTGCCGGTAATGACTTCTCCCATTTGAGTGGCTTCGGTGTCGACGTGCAGGGCCGAACTCGAGACCTCAATCTTCTCTGTCGAGGCACCGACTTGCAGTTTCACATCCACGACGAGCGCCGAGTTCACATCCAGCACGAGTCCGGTCTGTGTGTAAGTCTTGAATCCGGTCTGCTGCACACCGATCGTGTATTTCCCTAGAGGAAGGGACTGGAAAGAGTAAAACCCCTGCCCGTTGGTCGTCTGCGTGGTCACGATGCCCGTATCCACGTTGGTCGCGGATACCGTGGCACCTGTGACGACGGCACCGCTGGCGTCTGTCACCGTGCCGGAAATGCTGGCGGTCACGCCGGCCAGTAACTGCCGGCCCGTGAACAGCGCGAGTGCAAGAACCAAAAGGCCCCAATACTTGCCGAGTTTTGTGATTTGCATTCCGACCCCTCCGAAATTTTCAGCGGCTCGTACAAGAGTTCTGTCGCCACGCAACGCGATTTCAGTTCGCGGCATTGCCGTCCATTTTGATTCGCCGAAGGATAATTTCAAAATCGTCTAACCGGTTATTCTAATTCGACAGGCTTATAATGTAGCCCCTGTACGTTGTCAAGATGTTTCAAGGAAGGGTCAGCCCGGCAGCTTAGGTTTGCGAAACTATTGACAGCTTATAGAGGCGATGCAACTGGGTCGAAATGATTACTTGACGATCGGAAGAGCGGATTCAAGCGCGCGAATATAACCGATTAGATGAGCAAAGCAGCATTGAAGCGCGCGGCGGCGAGGAGAGAGTCAACAACGAAAAAACAGGAGAGCGGTTTTGGTGCCCGGGGTGGGGGTCGAACCCACACGTCCTGTGAAGGACAGGGGATTTTAAGTCCCCCGCGTATGCCATTCCGCCACCCGGGCTTTTTGGTGAGATTAGCGTTAGAGCGGGATGGGTGCAATAGGCGAAAGGGACAGGAGGGGATTGGCGGCGAGACGTGCGAGGGTGCGGGATGGAGGGGCTGATCGAGAAGTCGTAGGAGAAGTGGTCCGCGCAGTATTCTCCACTTTTGGCGATTTGGAAGGTCGTAAGATGCCGGCAGGGACGCCGGCGCTATTCAGGCTTCGGAGGCGGCGGCGATTTCGGCAATCCAGCGGTTGAGGATGGCTTGCTGCGTGGGCTTGGTGTCCACGAAACGGATTCCGAGGCCCATGCCGGGATGATTGTAGACGACCTTAGCGGTCGTTTCGAAGACGCCGTTGTCGCGGGAAATCTTGACGACGATATCGGTGCCGTCAGGGATGGGATTCAAGAAATCGAGATAGCAGCCGCTAATGCTGAGTTCGGAAATGCGGACTTTGAATTCGGTGCCGGAGCCGATGTCGGTGACGCGAGCTTCGGCGATCAGCGGATAGCGCGGATCGCGGCGGCGTTCGCGGCCGCTAGCGGCCGGGGCCTGCGTCCCAGCGGGCTGGTTGAATGGGTCGGAAGGCATAAGTGTCCCGTTATCTGCCTAAATTATCCTAGCGATTCTTGGTATCCCAAGCAAGATCGCTGGGCGTTCCGTTACTCAAAAAGTGACTGGCCGTACGACCTTGCATCATCCGGGCCGCGTGCGATCTTTACGACGACGTCACGATGGTGCGTCCGCGCTTGCGGCTGCGCTTCTCGGGCGACGCTGCGGTCAAAATCTTGCCGATTTGAACGAGTAGGCGGCGGAGCTTGGCGCGGTCTTCGAGGTCCATGTCCACGACTTCGAAGGCGCGCGCCTGCGTATTGGCATCACGCACGATGGCCTGCGCCTTTACCGGCTTTTGATTCGCGGGATTGAGGCGCAGAGCGACGATGGTGCCAGGATGCAGGCTCTGCTCGCTGAGAGTGACGCCGCCACCGAGATTCATCTCCGGGATCTGGATTTCGCAATTCTCCTTGAGGTTCATGGTTTCGCCGGTCAGCGAATGATCGAGCTTCATGCGCGGGTAGCGGCGCTGGCGAATGCAGTTCGAGCTGGCGTCAATATCGAGAGGCTGAATGGCGAGTTCAGCGACGCTCAGGCCGCTCTTGGGCAAGTAGTCCTTGGCCCAATCGGGATCGATTTTCTCGAGGGCTTGCGCGGCGACGATGCGAAGCTCGGCGGGAAATTGCCAGCGCCAGACTTGCTTGCCTTCGACGATGCGGCGAAGAGTTTTCTGCGCGGAGGAAGTGCGCAGGCGGCCGAGGGCTTCGATGGCTTTGAGCTGCAAATAGGCGGTGGTGCCCGGCGGCAGATCGCCTTCGGCGATGCGCAAAAGTCGCGATTCGGCTTCGTGCTCGCCGGAGAGACCGATTTCGTCGAGGGCCAGCGGCTGGACGAGAGGATCGAGCGAATCGAGAGTGCTGAGCATGAGGCGGCCGCGTTCCGGTGCGCCGCTCGCGGCGAGCTGGCGGATCACGCGATCGTGCGTGGAGCGCTTCCATTCCTTCATGCGGCTCGGGAGCATGATCTCGAGAGCGGCGAGATCGAGGCGCGCGAGAGCGGCTACGGTGTCCACGGCTTGCGCCGCGGGAGCGTTGTGCAGCGTCTCGCGGAGATGATTTACGGCTTCGGGGCCGAGAGTTTTCAGCGCGCCGAGGAGTAGCTCGGAATCTTCGCGGAAGCCGCTGCGGCTGAAACGGCCGGCGAGAACTTCGGCAGCTTCGCCGGGAATGCGGCGCATGAAAGCGGTGAGACCATTGGGGACATTGCCGGTCTTAACGGCTTCATCCACGAATTCGGCTAGCCGATTTTCGACTTCGATGCGCGGGCGGATATTTTTGCCGACGGATTTGCGCTCGCCTTCGATGTAATCCACCATCTCGACGGCGCGCTGCATGGCGGTGTAGGAACGGCGCTGGCCGGCTTCCTGCGCGAGACGCACGAAGGCGGCGCCAACTAGGCTTTGCAACTCGGGATTCTTCTCTTCGCTGAGTTGGAGGCCTACTTCACGAATGACGCCGAGGAAGACGCGCTCTTCGCAATCGCCGTAGTGGCCGGCAAGTTCGACGATGCCCATGGCTATGGCGCGGCGAGCTTCGGGTTTCTCGTTGCGAATGCACTTGGCGTAGTTCTCGAGAATTTCCTGCGCTTGAGCCTTCTCGCCTTTGCTGATCAGCTCTTCCACCGACTGGCTTACATTGGCGACGGGAATGCACCAGGCTTCGGGGGAGAGCAGGACCTTCATGCGCCGCTCGTGCGGAACTTCGGACCAGAATTGCCGGGTGAGAACTTCAGTGTGCGTCTCGAAATTAACGCCGGCGCGCAGGAGTTTGTCTTCGTGCTTCGATAGAACTTTGCGCAGTCCGTCAATTTCGCGGCCCATGCTATCGAGCATTTGGCGGACGGAGTCGACATGCGTGTCGCCGCGCTCGTAGCTTTCCATGGCGAAGCGAATGGCGATGTGCTCAGCCAAGCGGAGAAGCGTGGATTGATCGGCGCCTTCGGCCGGGACTTGCTGGGCGATGGCGGCGAGAGCCTGCGTGAGGCTGAAACGCGCGCGTCGCGGCAAGGTCGAAATGCGCGATTGAAATGCCGTGGACGCCGTGTCTGCGTCGGTTTCTCCGCCGATGGAGGCGATTTGCGAGAGCATCTTGAGGATGCCGCGCAGCTCGTCTTCCTGAAGGCCGACCAGGCCGGATTCGACGAGCACTGTGCCGGAGCCGCCGCGAGCGCCGCGCCCGCCGCCTCTGCCCGGACCGGGGCCTAAGCCTGGTCCGAGACCCGGACCGAGACCCGGGCCTGACCCGCCGCCCGAGCCACTGCCTGAACCGCTACCGGTGCCGCTTCCAGCGCCGCCTCCCGAGCCAACGGGGCCGATCCAGCCCGAATCTTCACCCGACGATCCCGCGCCGCCTGCCTGGCCTGGGAAACCGCCTGGAAAGCCTCCGCCGCCGTGGCCACCTGGGCCCGAGGAAGACGCGCCGCCCGATTCGAGCCACGAAAGGCCGAAGCTGGGCGCTCCGGGAACTACGACGCCATTGCCGCCGGCGCCGGAACCACCGCCATCGCCAAAGCCACCACCTCCGGATCCAAAGCCGGAGCCGCCGCCGCTGTCTTCTCCGCCGTATCCGGAGCCAGAACCGCCGGAACCTGAA
>Ga0116216_10000858_pt1 | contig 22413 bp, 17 predicted proteins | sample Sb_taG_11_FD_89696 | JGI IMG/M metagenome (GOLD analysis project Ga0116216, IMG submission 89696) | Peat soil microbial communities from Weissenstadt, Germany - Sb_50d_3_AS metaG | ecosystem: Environmental > Terrestrial > Soil > Wetlands > Peat | place: Germany: Weissenstadt | collected 2010-09-21
CAAAGCTGCCAAACCTCAAGAATATGGACCCGCAGCTCATGGCAAAGGTCGCTTTTCACGATCCCGGCAATGCTCACGGCGTCATTTATTTGTGGGGCACCAACGGCATCGGCTACAACGAGAAGATGGTGAAGGAGTTGCTGCCCGATGCGCCGCTCGACAGTTGGCGGCTGGTGTTCGATCCGGAGGTCGCCTCGAAAATCGCCAAGTGCGGGATCAGCGTGCTCGATTCGCCGGCGGAGATGATGCGCGCCGTCTTCAGTTACTTGGGCAAGGATCCGAACTCGCAAAAGCCGGAGGATTTGGCTCAAGGCGAAGCGGTGCTTTTGAAAATCAGGCCCTACATCCGAAGTATCAATTCCTCGGAATACATCGAGGCATTGGCCAACGGCGATCTGTGCGTCGCCGTCGGCTACAACGGCGATGTTCTGCAGGCGCGGGACCGCGCGCAAGATGCCAATAAGGGCATCGAAATCAAGTACAGCATACCGAAGGAAGGCACGATTCTCTGGTTCGATATGCTGGCTATCCCCAAGGATGCGCCGCATCCCGAGAGCGCCTATGCATTCATCAACTTCGTCATGACGCCGGAAGTCATCGGCGAGATTACCAACTTCAAAGGCTATGCCAATGCTAACGCCTTGGCGCAGCCGCTGGCGTCGGTCAAGAATGATCCGGGGGTTTACCCTACGCCGGAATTGCTGCCGAAACTCTCGGTGCAATTGGCGGATTCGGCCGATCAGACCAGCGCCATTACCCGCGTCTGGGAGAAATTCAAGACGGGTCAATGAGCGATGACGACCTCCGGTGCAGCCATTGTCAGAGGCGCGCCTTGGCAGGATCCGACCGCACGCCCGTACTTTCGGTGTTGGGCGATTCTCCGAAAAACTCATTTCCCTGGCGTGCGCGATTAATTACACTGCCTATCGCGGCGTAAGAGAAAATTTCGACGCCAGTTCACGCGCAAGCGGTCCACCGGTTCGAAACCCTCGAAGCGGATATCGGTGAGGCCGAGCGGAGCAAGGATTCGCTCGTGGATTTCCTGCACGGCATCATGCTCCGTGACTTTCTCTATGATGAGCCCGAGCAGAGTGTAGTTCGAATTCGAATAACTGTATCCCGCGCCCGGTTTCCTTTAGGTTGGCAACCGCCGGCGGAATCAACCGCCTAGAGGTCTCAACAGGGAGCGCGAGATGATGTGGCGCTGCACCTCGCTGGTGCCGTCCCAAATCCGCTCGATGCGCGCATCGCGCCAGATTCGCTCCAGCGGCAAATCACTCATGAGGCCCATGCCTCCGTGGATCTGTAGCGCCTCGTCTGCCACCATGGCCAGCATTTCGGTGGCTTTGACCTTGGCGATCGCCATGTCCATCTCGGTGTCGATCTTCTGATCGTGTTTCCATGCGGCTTCCAAGACCAAAAGCTCCGCGGCGCGCAGTTCGATCGCCATGTCGGCAAGCTTGAAGCTGACGCCCTGAAACTTGCCGATCTGCTGGCCGAATTGCACCCTATCGACTGCCCATTGAGTCGCGAGCTCCATCGCGCGTTCGGCGCGACCCAGGCACGTCGCCGCCACCTGCAGGCGTGTGACTCCGAGCCAGGTGTTGGCCACGTCGAAACCGCGGTGCACCTCGCCGAGTATGGCGCTCTTCGGCACGCGGCAATTATTGAATTCCAAGATGCTGTTGGTGTACCCGCGATGCGACACGTTCTTGTAGCCCGGGCGCACGACGAAGCCGGGATGCCCCATGTCGACCAAGAATGCCGTGATTTTCTTGCGGGTGCCTCGAGCCCCGGATTCCTCGCCCGAGGCCGCGAAGAGAATGACGAAATCCGAATGATCCGCATGGCTGATGAAATGCTTGGTACCGTTGATGATGAAATCGCCTCCGGCTTCAACGGCGGAAGTCTTCATGCCCCGAAGATCCGAACCTGCCCCGGGCTCGGTCATGGCGAGACACTCGGCCCGGTCGCCGCGCACCGACGGAAGCAGGTAGCGTTCCCGCTGTTCGCCTTCGCACGCGAGCAAGATGTTCGAGGGTCTGCCCACGCAGGACCAATGCAGCGCGTAATTGGTGCGGCCGAGTTCCTTCTCATAGAGCACCCACGTGACCGTGTCCAATCCCGCGCCGCCCACCTCCGCCGGCATGTTGGCGGCATAGAGCCCGGCCTCGATCGCCTTGGCCTTCAGTTCGCGGTGCAGATCGTCGCGCAGCACGCCGGTCTCCTCCACTTCCTTTTCGTGCGGATACAACTCGTTTTGCACGAATTCACGGGTGGTCTTGATGATCAGCTGCTGTTCATCGTTGAGCGAGAAATCCATTGCCGTTCTCCTTTAGCGTGGCCTTGTGGCGATGCGCTTCGATTTCGCCCACCGGCGCAACAATTCAAGCTGCAAATCCAATTGCTCAATCTGCCGCCGCGCGGGCCAGTCGCGCGGACTGGTGACCGCGCCCGCGGTCAAGCCGTTGATGCAGGTCGTCACCGAGCGCAACACCTGGTCGCGCACGGTCTGCGGCCACTCCCGCCATTCCGGCCAGTGCTCGGCCAAGCAGCGGGTGAACAGGCGCATGTATTCGCGATGCACCCACACGTTGAGCCGCTTGAGCTTCCGATCGACGGACACTTGACCCCAAAACGCCATCCAAAATGCGCATTCGGTGAACCGCGCAGCATCGATCGCGAGAGCCTCCGACAGCACGCTGAGCAGATTCGTCTCGCCGCTGGTGCGCTCACGGGTCAGCCGCTCTTCGATGCGCAACAGCATCAAGCGCAGGGCGGCGAGAATGATGTCCTGCTTCGAATCATAGTAGTGAGCCACCATGCCCGTGGTATACCCGGCCGCGCGCGCGATGCGCGCAACCGTCGCCCGTTCGAAGCCGCGGCTGGCGACCACCTGGCACGCCACATACGCGATCTCGTCGCGGCGTTTCGCATGATCGACGATTTTCGGCATGGGATCGCTATCGGCTGCCGACCGGTTTACCGGCCTCCTGCGGCACGGGAAGCGCGGCGTGCGCCTGCCGCAATGATTCGAGTTTCGCCCGCAGACCCTGATCCATCGGGGTGGATTTGGCCGCCGCGGTGTCGACGTGCAAATGCATCTGTTCGCCGGTTGCGATCAGCGCATTGTCGCGGGCGCGGTACAGACGGTGAAACATGTGAAAACGCTTCTCGTCGAGCGCGAGCACTTGGGTCGTGACATACAGCGGCTCGTTGACTTTTGCCTCGCCCAAATGCCTGACGTGACTCTCGACCGTGTAGAACATGCGGCCTTTATTGCGATATACCTCATCCAGGCCCACGCTGCGGTACAGCGCATCCATGGCCTGACCGAATACATGACCATAGAGAAAATCGGACATGTGGCCGTTGTAATCGACCCATTCGGGTCTGACCACGGTGTCGTATCGGGGCAGCGACATTCCTTGCGCACCGGCGGCCGCGTCCTGATATAGCCGCGCCTCGAGCGCGCGCAAGGTCGATCCCGCGCCGATATCGAACTGACGCAGCACCTGTTGAATCGCAACCAAATAGTCGTCGCGCAGCCGCTCCAGTTCCCGGATCGAACGGCCGGCCGCTTGTTCCTGGGTGCCCTTCACCATTCGGTCGATTAACTTCTCGGTCAGCTCCGGAGCTTCCAACTTGGTCCAAGGCCATTTCAACGCCGGTCCGAATTGCGCGAGCATGTGGCGCATGCCGGTCTCGCCGCCCGCCAGGTGATAGATCAGGTTTGTGCCCATGGCAGCCCAGCGCAAACCGGGGCCGTAGATGATCGACTCATCGAGTTCACCGGTGCTCGCCACGCCGTCGTTCACCATGTGCAGAATTTCCCGCCAGATGGCTTCCTGAAGCCGATCGGTCAAATGGCCCGGCACTTCGTGCCGTACCCGCAGGGCGTGCATGCCGATGTAGGTGAAGAACCTGGCCGCCGCTTCGATGGTCGCGGGGACGGTCTTGTCGCCGCCTACCAGTTCGACCAGCGGCAGCAGGTAAACCGGGTTGAACGGATGGGCGACGCAAAAGCGTTCGGACGCGACCATATCGCGCTGCAGATCGCTCGGAGTCAAACCCGAGGTACTCGAGGCGATGATGACGTCCGGCGCCGCATGCAGGCTCACTTGCGCAAGCATCCGCTGCTTCAGCGGCAGCTGCTCCGGGATGTTCTCCTGGATGAAATCCGCGCTCTGCGCCATGACCTTGAGGTCCGTGGTGAACGACAGCTTGCCCTTCGGCGGCAGCGGCGCGAAGGTCAACCGGGCGAGCGCCGGTTCGGCATTGGCGACGGCGCCGCGTATCCACTCCTCCATTTCAGGCTTGACGTCGGCCGCGATCACGTCGATGCCGAAATGCAGCGCCCGCGCGGCCCAACCGCCGCCGATCACGCCCGTCCCCAAAAGCCCGAGTGTCTTCACCTTCCGCATGTTCGCACCTCGCAAGCGCCGAAATATTATCTAATTGTCACCAGTATAATATAAAAAATGGCTTGCGGCGGCGCTGCACGGGTGCCGCGGTATTGGGTCCGCGGCCCCGCGACGTTATAGATCCTTAGGCATCAAGAGGTCTCAGAGTTCTTGGTACAGGCTGTCGGAGGCGATCTTGCGTATTTTGTCCAGACCCATTATCCACTGCGAATACTCCGCATCTGCTCCGGTCTTTTTCACCGCATCGGCGAACGCCGCGAAGCTGTCGTACTCCTGAGTCACGACCACCGATCCGGCCTCCGGTCCCGCAAATGTCGCGCGCCACACGCGGGTCTGAACCGTTATGCCCAGACGCTTTAGGATGCCTCTGCCGTGATCCAATTCATGTACGTATCGAGACACATCCTCGGTGCTCACCACGAGTACGCGAAGATACCCCTTGCCCTGCGCCAAGGCGCTGCTCGACGCGCCGATACCCAAAGCGACCATTAGCGCGAGCGATGCGATGCTCTTTAACATCGAGATTCTCCCCAGTTATTGGCGATTATTGATGACCGGCAATTTGCCGGCCCCCAACCTGATATACCCTTTCCCCGACGGTGACAAGTGCCCCCATAAAGCTCTTTACGTGATCGAACTCCGGGCGTGCGGATTGCGCGCCGTTGTGGGTCGATTCGAGCAGCGCGGCGTAGTATTTCATCGCCTTCGATTTGTCGCCGAAGGCTTCGGCCGCCCTCCCGGCGTTGAACAACCCGTTGAACCGATTGGGGCTGTGCTTCAGCGCCCGTTCGTACTCGGTCAGCGCTTGCTGCGGCTGGCGATACTCGAGAAGCATGTCGGCGAGCATCTCGCGCGCCGGGATATCCACCTCGCCTTGACCGACCTTGTCCTGCAGATCGGCGCTGGCGCGCATCTGTGTCAGCGCCTCGGCCTGATCGCCGTTCGCAAAGGCGGTCCAAGCCAGGACCTCGCCGCGTTCGATCCGCGCTGCGGTCGAATCCGCGTAATACGCATGCTTGCCCTTTCGCACCTGCGCCAACAGAGTGTCGTAGGCGGCGAGATCGGCGCGCGCTTGCGGCGCCTGGCGCAGATGGCCGTCCGCGACGATACGCGCCCAATAGGTCAAGACCTGAGTCTCCGGGCTTGCCCCGGCGAGGGGCTCGAGCGCGGCCGCGGCTTTCCAATCCCGCAGCTCCAATGCATAGAAGGCCGGCAGCTTGATCCGATAGTAAGGAAACATGGACTGCATGAAATGCGAGGTCATCTCCGGCATGGCCTCGAAGCGGGTCAGTTGAGCCGTGGCGTCGTGGACCACGCTCTGGGCGAGTGCCTCCTGTCCGCTCTGCAGATAGGCATAGAGCAGAAAGTCGTCGGAATGGAATTGGTCCATACCGTCGCTTTCGTGACGCGCTTGTGCGGCTTGCGAGGCTGCCACCGAGGCGAGATTGGCCTTGATGTCCTCCTGCCACATCCCCAATCGCGCAAAAATGTGCCCGGGCATATGCACCGCATGGGCACCCGAGGGCGCGATTTCGCCATAGTGTTTGGCGGCGGCCAGTCCGTCCGCCGCGAGCGAGGGCGTATCGCACGCGTGAATGATGTAATGCACCACTCCGGGGTGGTCCGGATAGAGCGGGAACAGCGGATTCAGCACCGCAAGCGCCTTGTGTTCCTGAGCGAGGCTGGTGTCGTCGGGCGCTTCGGCGGCAAGCAGAGACAGCGCGTAAAAGGCGCCCGCGTCCGGGTCCTTCGGATAGCGCCGGTACAATTCGCCCATGGCGGCGGAATAGGCTTCGACTCGCGCTTGGTAGTCCTGCGGGGCGGGTTGATAGAAGCGGCTGAGCGCCGCGATGTACTCCCGCTCTCGCGCCGTCTTGGCGGCAGGTGCCGCCGCCTTTTGCATTTCGGCCTGGCCTTGCGCCATCGTGTCCTCATCCGGCCGATTCCAGATCTGGTGGTAGATGCTCATCGCGATACCCCAGTGCGCCAAGGCGCAACTCGGATCGTCATGGGCAATGGTCTCGAATTGCCGCTCGGCTTCCCCATACCAAAAATCATGCAGCAAGGCGACGCCGCGATTGAAAGGCGCCTGCACCGAGGGCGAACATGAGACTTCGAACGACACCGCCCCGAGGCGCTCGGGTGCCGAGATCCCGGCACTCGGCGCTGCGCCGTGGGCCGCCAGCCAGGTCGAGGCAACCAGAGCCATCGAGAATCGCGCCAGGCGGTGCATATATCCAGCTCTAGTGGAGCACGGCCGCTATGGGTGCTGCAGCCCGCGGCACCGCCGCATGGTAGTCCTTGCCGACGAATGCCGCCACGGTGGCGGCGATCTGCGCCTGAGTCACCGGCGCGACGTGGTTGCGCTCCCCGAGCGGCGCGGTATCGGGTCCGATGACCGCGATCCAGATGTTCTCCGAGCCTTGCTCCTCGACGCCGTGCTCCTTCCATTCGGTGAGCCCGTTGCCGCGTCCGTGATCGGTCGTGATGATGAAGGTGGTCTTGTCACGGTACTCGGGCATTGCCTGCATCGCGTCCCAGAGCTGCTTCACGAAGAAATCGAATCGATGCGCGCTGTCGAGCACCAGGTCGTATCGGCCCTGATGCGCCCAATCGTCGGTCTCGCCATAACCCACGAACAGCACTCGCGGCTTCGCCGCAGCCACATAATCGAGCAGCGGGATCTGCAGAAGGGCGTCCGGCGGCCCCTCCTCGTTGACTTCGGTCAAGGTCTCGTAGATCCGTCGCAGCAGCACATCGCTCGCGCTCTCATGCGGCTTCTTCGGCGGCGTCCAGCCCGTTTGCATAATGAGGCCGCTGCGCTTCTTGTTGAAGATGTCGTCGAATGCGTTCCAGGTTCCGTAGATCGCCACTCGACCCTTGAATTCGTCGAATTTGTTCAGCCACTCGAACACCGTCGGAGTCGGGTTGGGGCCGAATTCGTTGCTGTCGATGGCGGGGTTCGGAAAGCCGGTGGCCATCTCGTTGTACCCGGGGTACGAGAACGCCATGCCGTTGGTCACCTGCGCCACGCTCCCCAAGGTCTGATTGCCGAATATTTGCCCGCGCTTCGCCACGGTTCCCCACAGGAACGGAAACAGCGCCGCCCGTCGCTCGCTCTCGCTCGCCCGCCAATAGCGTTTGCGCAAATCCTCATCCGAGACCCAGCTGCCGCCCACGGTGTCGTTGAGCAAATCCTCCTCAGCGCCCGTGAATATTTCCTGCCAGCGCAGCCCGTCGCTGACGATGAGGACCACATTTTGGGTCTTGGCGCCGAACGCCATGCCCGCGCACAGGAGCCACAAAGCCCCCGCCGCGAGTCCGCCGACCGGTCGACCTGATCGGCGCCTCATTGTTGCAGCAACACCGCGCAATTGGCGGTCCAGCTCAAATACACCTCGTCGCTCCAATCGATGGACCACTCGGAGGTGCGGCGGTCATTTTGTGCGAACACCGTGACCAGCTTGCCGGTTTCGGTCTTGATGCGATACGTCGAGCGGTTGCCGAGATAGCCGAGCTCCCACACCATTCCCTTGATTTGGTTGACGCCGCCGGATCCCGGCTCCTTGCTCAGGCGAATTTTTTCGGGTCGAAGGGCGACCCAGACGCGCTGTCCGCCGCCGAAACGACCCACGTCGTCGACGATCAGATCGCAGCCGGCCTCGGCGCTGTGCACGACGATATGTCCCGGCTCATTGCCGCTGACCGTTCCCTCGAACAGGTTGTGGTGCCGATGAAATCGGCCACAAAGCGATTTTGCGGAAATTCGTAGATTTCCGACGGGGTGCCCACTTGCACCAGCTGGCCGCGGTTCATCACGGCGATGCGTGTCGACAGCGCCATCGCCTCATCCTGATCGTGGGTGACGAATACGAACGTGATGCCCACCTGATCTTGAATGTTCATGAGCTCGAACTGCGTCTGTTCGCGCAATTTCTTGTCGAGCGCGCTCAACGGTTCGTCCAACAGCAACACCTTGGGCCGTCGAATTAGAGCGCGGGCCAAGGCCACACGCTGGCGCTGACCACCGGACAGCTGGTGCGGCTTGCGCTTCGCCATCGAGCCCAACTGCACCATGTCGAGCGCCTCGCGAATGCGTTTGGTCCGCTCGCCCGCCTCGAGCGCCATGCGCCGCAAACCGTAGCCGACGTTTTCCTCCACCGTCATGTGCGGAAACAACGCATAGGATTGGAACATCATGTTGACCGGCCGCTCGTGCGGCGGCACCGCGGTCATGTCCACGTCATCGATCAGGATGCGCCCGCCGCTCGGGCTGGCGAACCCGGCCAGCATGCGCAGCAGAGTCGTTTTGCCGCATCCCGATGCGCCCACCAGGGCAAACATCTCACCCTTGTAGATGCGCAAATTGACGCTGTCCACCGCGCTGAAGGCGCCGAAGGTCTTGCTGAGGCCTTCGATGACGATTTGCGGCTTAGCCTCGGGATTCAGCCACGGCCGATCAGCAAGCGATTTTTGCTGCGGCGACGCCACGCGCTCTAGAACTCCCCCGGGGGCGTCACGCGACGGCGTTCCGGCGCGAAAAACGGTCGCTCCACCACATGCGCCTTCGACATTCGACGCTCCCACACGAGTTCGCGGTTCAAGTAGATGTCCGCCCATACCGTCATGCCGATTTGAAAATACGGGGCGTCGACCATAGCAAGCGCGATATTGCGCTTGCAAGTCGGCGACCAGGTGGCCGAGGTGACGGCTCCGATTTGGCGACTGCCGTTCGCCTCATTATAGAGGAGCGCATCGTGGGCCGGCTTGTTGCCGACCACATCCAATCCGACCAGTTGCCGGCGCGGCCCCCTCTGCCGTTCGGCGAGCAATGCGCGGCGGCCGGTGAAGTGCCCCTTCTCGAAATCGATGAGCCAGGCGAGCCCGAGCTCGAGTGGCGAGCGGTCGCGCCCCGTACGGATCGTCTGTTCCGCGGAAACGAAATCCACATGCGGCATGATGAATCCGGCCTCGATGCGTGCCATGTTGAGGGCCTGCGAGCCGATGGCACGAATGCCTCGCGAGCGCCCGGCCGCCATCAACTCGTCCCAGATGTCCAGCGCCGCCTCCGGCGCCATCCACAACTCGTATCCCAAATCTCCGGTAAAACCAGTGCGCGACACGGTGAGTTGCCGTCCGCGCAAGGAAAAATAGCCGATCTCGAACGGCTTCAACCGTTCAATTCCGGTGAGGCCGAGTGTCTTCAGGAGCGCGCAGGAGGTCGGGCCCTGCATGGCGAGCGCGGCGATTTGTTCGGTCACTTCGTTGATTTCGACATCGAATCCGATGGCCGAATCGAGTAGCCAGTCGATCTGCCTTTCCGCGGTACACAGGCGGTACTCGTCCTCGCCCAGCCGAAACACCGTGCCGTCGTCGAGCAGATGTCCCTCATCGTCGCACCATACGCAATAGGCCACGCGATCCGGTTTGAGCTTGCCGAGATCCCGAGTGACCAGGCGATTCAAGTACGCAACCGCATCGGGGCCCGCCACGCGGTACTTCACCATCGGCGTAATGTCATAAAGCGTGGTCGCGTTGCGGATCGCGAAGTATTCCTGCTCGACGGTGGTGAACACATCGACGGTCGTGTAGCCGGCCCAGGCAATGAAGCTGTCGACCTGGGAAAGGGCTCGAGCACGCTCATGAAACGGCGTTCGCAGCAGCGGCTGTTGGAAATGCGGCGCCAAGGGTTGCGATGCGCTCATTTCACGCAGCCTCCTTTAAAACCTGCCGCGCGGCATTGCGCCCGGGAATGCCCATGACCCCTCCTCCGGGATGGCAGCCGGCCCCGCACAGGTATAAGCCCCGCAGCGGTGTGCGGTGCTGCGCGGCACCCGGCACCGGCCGGACCATGAAGAATTGATCGAAGGCGAGTTCGCCGTGATGCCAATGACCGCCGCTGATGCGAAATTCCCGCTCGATATCGAGCGGTGTGAGCAACTCTGCGGCGACGATGCTGGCGCGCAGCCCCGGCGCATAGCGCTCCAGCGTATCGATGCACAGCTCCGTAAAACGTTCGCGCTCCTGCGGCCAGCCGTTTTTGAGGGCGTAGGGCGCGTATTGCACGATGGCCGACAAGACATGCTTGCCGGGCGGGGCGAGCGCCGCATCGTTGACCGTCGGGACCGTGATCTCCATCGCTGGAGCGGCTGAATATTCCCCGTACTTCGCATGGTTGTAGGCCCGCTCGAGGTACTCGAGCGAGGGGGCGATCAGCAATCGTCCGCCGAGGGCGGCGCTCTGCAAACCGCTGAACGGAGGCGCACGGTCGAGCGCCAGATGCAGTTTGGCGGCCAACCCGCGCGCCCGCAAATGATTTACGCGGCGCACGAAGCCGGTATCCAAATGGCGCGCTCCGAGCAAATTGAGGAACGTGTTCTTCGGATCGGCGCTCGAGAGCACGGTGCGCGCCGTGATGCGCTCGCCGGACTCGAGCAGCACCCCGGCCGCGCGGTCCGATTCGACCAGGATTTGCGAGACCGGCGCAGAGGTACGGATCGTGGCGCCGGCCGCGGTCGCGGCCTTGGCGAGCGCGTCGCACAGTGCGCCCAAACCTCCCGCCGGTTGCGTCAATGCGGCGCCGCCGGCCGCTTCGGCAGCCATGCGGTACAGCAGCGTCAATACCGTGCCCGGCGAGCGCGGGCCGAAATTCGTGCCGAGCACCGCGTCGAAACCAAGCGCCCCTTTGAGCACCGCGGACCGGAATTGATCCTCGAGCAGATCGTAGACATTCATGCCGCCGATGCGCAGCAATTCGCGCATGTCGTCCCGTCCGAGTTTGCGTATCTGCCAACCCAAGCGCAGCAGAGCCATGATGTCGCCCCAGTCGCGGGTTCCCAAGCGCGGCGGCACCTTCGAGAGCAGCGGCACCAGCGCCTGCGCGAACCGGCGCATCTGCGCCGTGTAACGTCCGTACGCCGCCGCGTCCTCGGCAGTGACCTCCGGACCCGCGGCGAGCGGCAGTCCCACCGCGAGCGGCGCACCCTGTGCCCCCAAGGCGATGGTGGGCATCGATTGCGCGGCCCATTTGAGGCCGTGCGAGCTCAATTGCAGTTCGTTCACGAGGTCGGCGGGCATCAGGTGCAGCAAGTGCGCACAAGCGGACACTTGAAATCCGGGTGCGAACTCGCGTGTGAGTGCGGCCCCGCCGACTTGCGGCCGCGCTTCGACCAGCAGCACGGAACGCCCGCCGCGTGCCAAGCTCGCGGCGCACACCAGGCCGTTGTGCCCGCCGCCGATAACGATGCAGTCGTAGCGCGTTGCGGCCGGCTGCATCATGCCGCTTGCGCCCGGCCCAAATCCTTGAGCACCGCGCGCGCCGCGTTGGCACCCGGTGCACCCATGACGCCGCCGCCCGGGTGGGTACTCGATCCGCACATGTAGACGCCGCGCACCGGCGAGCGGTATTGCGCGAAACCCGGCACCGGCCGGTTGAACAGCAGCTGATCCATGGTCAATTCGCCTTGAAAGATATTGCCTTCGGTCAAGCCGACTTCATTTTCTATATCCCACGGGGTGCGTATTTCCGCGTGCAAAATCAAGTCTTTGAAATTCGGGCTGTGCTGCGCGATGGTATTGATGACCGTGTCGCCGAAGCCCTGCCGCTTGGCGGCGGTCCATTGGCCGTCCGCGAGCTCATACGGGCAGTATTGTACGAACACCGACATATAGTGCTTGCCGTCGGGGACCATGGTGGGATCGATTTGCGAGGGAATCAGCATGTCGATATAGGGCGCGCGCGACCAGCGGCCCTCCTTCCAGTCGTCGTAGGCGCGTTCCATCATTTCCAAGGTGTCGGTGACGTGCATGTCGCCGCGCGTGCACGGCGAGCCCGCAGGAATGGCGGGAAAGCTCGGCAGACCGTCGAGCGCGATATTGAGTTTGCCCGACGAACCGCGGATCTTGAAGTTCTTCACCCGGCCGAGAAAATCATCGGGCAGATCCTTCGAATCCATGATCTTGAGAAAGGTGCGCTTGACGTCCAGATTGGAAATGACCAACGGCGCACGAATCTCCTCGCCGTCATCGAGCACCACCCCCGACGCGCGGCCGTTCTTGACCAGAATCTGCGCCACCGGAGCGGCGCTGCGGATGCTGCCGCCGCTCGCCTCGAAGGACTTGCCGAGCGCGCTGGTGATCGCCCCCATGCCGCCGCGGGCAAATCCCCAGGCGCCGACGGTATCGTCGATGTCGCCCATATAGTGGTGCAGCAGCACGTACGCGGTGCCCGGCGAGCGAGGCCCCAACGCCGTGCCGATGATCGAGCTGCCGGCGAAATGCGCCTTGACGATGTCGCTTTCGAAATATTCGTCGAGAAAATCCGCGGCGCTCATGGTCCAGAAGCGCAGCGTGTCGTACATGCGCTGCTCGCCCAATTGGTGAAAGCGCTGTCCGAGATACAAAAGCTCCTTGATGTCGCGCGGCTTGAAGGAGCTTGGGTCGGGCGGTTCGCGCATCAGCAGCGGCTTGATGAATTTGCACTGGCGCATCACGTCGCGCGCGTAGCGGTCGTAGGCTTCCGCATCGCGCTTCGAATGCCGCGATATCTCGCGGCGCAAGGCGTCGTGGTTGTCGTAGAGAGCAAGATGCCCACCGCCCTGCATCATGGTGCAGCCGCCCTCGTACGGGATCACTTGCAGACCGTACCTGGGCAGCTCCAAGGTGCGCATGATTTCCGGCCGCAGCAGGCTACAAACGTAGGAGCAATTCGAGTAGGTGAAATCCTTGTAAAGGCGCCGGCTTACGGCCGCACCGCCGATGTACGGATTGCGCTCGAGCACCAGCACCTTCAGTCCGGCGCGCGCCAGATAGCACGCCGCGACCAGGCCGTTGTGCCCGGCCCCGACGATGATCGCGTCCAAGCCTTGCGGGCCGGCTTTGACGTTCTCGCTCAAGCAGGCACTTTGTGCGTGGCGCCGCTCGCCTTCAAGGTCGCATCCACCGCGATCTCGAACGCCTTGAGCGTATCGGCGAGGCAGGACGCATCATGCGCCGCCGACACGAACCACGGTTCGCGCGAATCGGGCTCGCACAGCACTCCCTCATCGTGCAGCACCTGCGCCATGGCATCGTAGAACGAGTAGTCGCTGCTCTTCCAAGCGCGATAATTGCGTGGCGGATCGTGCGCGAAATACAGCCCGCTCATCGAGGGGTGGCCGACGAAGCTGTGCGCGATTCCGCGCGCCCCGAGGATCTGGCGCATGCCGTTGCGCAGGCGCGTGCCGTAATCGGCGATGCGCTCCAAAGCGTCGGTCTCATCCAGAATCTCGAGGGTTTTCTCCGCCGCCGCGAGCGATACGGAGTGCGCCGTGTAGGTCCCGCCGTGGGCCACGCCGCGTCCGATCTTGCGCATGATCTCCTCGCGCCCGGCGAGTATCGAGATGGGGTAGCCGTTGGCGACCGCCTTGGCGAAGGTGCACAGATCCGCCTTGACGCCGTACAACTCCTGCACGCCGCCGCGCGCCACGCGAAAGCCGGTCTTCACTTCATCGATGAGCAGAACCACGCCGTGCTTGTCGCACAATTCGCGCGCCGCGCGCAGATACTCAGGTTCCGCGGCAATGCCGAGGCAGTTGCCCATGATGGGCTCGATCAGCATGCAGGCGATGCGCGACGCGTAGCGCTTGAACACATCTTCCAGCTGATTGGCGTCATTGGCCTGCACGAAATGCGCGAAACTCTTGGTGCTCACCGGCACGCCTTCGCTGTAGGGTTTGACTTCCGGATCGCCGACCTGCGTCCATTTATCCATGGGCGTGAACCACATGGCCGCGTCGAACAAGCCGTGATAGCTGCCTTCCAGAATCACGTAATCGTCCTTGCCGGTAAATGCCCGCGCGAGGCGCAGGCCCGCCATGACCGCTTCGGTTCCGGAATTCGAAAAACGCACGAGTTCGGCCGCCGGCACCATCTTCGCGATGCGGTCGGCCACTCGAAGCTCGGCTTCCGTGGACAGCGCGAAAACGCCGCCCACTTCCATGCCGCGGCGCGCTGCCGCATCGACGCGCTCGTCCGCATACCCCAATATCGCCGGGCCATAGCCCATGCGGTAGTCGACGTAGGAATTGTCGTCGAGATCCACAATGCGCGCGCCCTTGCCGTGCTTCACATAGATGGTTCGCTCCTCCCCCCAGTAACGGAAGTTGGAGGCCACGCCGAGCGGCAGGCGTTTCACGGCGCGCTTAAATTGCGCGTTGCTGTTGGTCAGTTTTCTGGCCATGAGATTCCCCCGGGATAACATTTATCGGTTCCGAATAGCTTATCCGACGAATAGTTTATATGACTATATAAATAAATACATCAGCGTTCCCCTGAAAGACCGCTGCATATTTATACGATATCAGCGTTTTTAGCTTGAATTAGCGTGCTGCAGCGCATTTGCGCGAATTGCTGCGGCGCCGCTTGCCAACCGGCGTTGCCGCGGCGTAAATTAAATGCTCATATAATTGTTGTTAATTGCTGGTCCTAATTATCGGTCGGAGAGAACGCCATGAACAGCCTGCCCGCGACCCAGCTCCACCGAGACTCCTTCGCAGACCAACCGCACGCGCTGCCCGCCTGGGTCTACAACCATCCGGACCTCACCCGGCTCGAAATCGAACGGGTGCTGATGCCGAGCTGGCAGATCGTCTGTCACGTGAATTCGATACCGCGCGCGGGGGACTATGTAACCTTCGATTTGGGCCCGGAAAGCGTTCTCGTGCTGAAGGATCGGGATGGCTCGATCCGAGCGTTTCACAATGTGTGCCGGCACCGCGGCGCCCGCTTGCTCGATGGGTCGGGTAATTGCCCGGCCACCATCACCTGTCCCTATCATGGCTGGAGCTATCGCCATGACGGCGGCTTGATCGGCGTGCCGATGCGCGAGAGTTTTCAGGACCTCGACCGCTCCGCCCATGGTTTGCGCCCGGTGCGGGTGGACACCGCCCTGGGTTTTGTCTTCGTGTGTCTCGCGGGGGACCCGCCGCCGGTCTCGAGCACCTGGGGCACGCTCGCTCACGAACTCGCGCCCTATCGATTCGAGGAAATGATTCCCTTGACGCCGATCACCACGCAAGTGTGGGACGTCGATTGGAAGATCGCGATGGACAATTACCTCGAGTCCTATCACGTGCCGATCGGGCACCCGGGCCTCTACCGCATGTTCACGCCGGATTACGATGACGTGGCTTCCAGACCCGGTGTCGCGCGCGGCGTGAGTTGGATGCGCGATAAGCCCTCTTCCCGCTGGTCGGAGCGCATGTATCAGAAATTGGTTGCCGGGGCCGTCACGCATCTACCGGAAACCCTGCGCCGCAGCTGGCGCTTTTACAGCGCATTGCCGAACTTGGGAATCGATGTGTTTCCCGATCAAATGGATTTTTTCCAATTGTTGCCCGGCGGTCCCGGAAAATGCATCGTTCGCGGCGCCATGTTCGGGCTGCCGAACGAGAGCCGCAAAATCCGTGCGGTGCGCTACTTGAGCAATCGCATCAATACCGAGGTCAACAACGAGGACAAATGGCTGTGCCAGCGCGTGCAGCGGGGACTCGCGTCGAGCAGCTACAAGCCCGGCCCGCTCTCGCGCCTCGAGGTCTACATGCACGAATTCCACAATTTGCTGCGCGAACGGATCCCGGAGTTTCGTCTGGCCAACGCGCCACGGCATTTCGCCTAGCCGGGATTCTCCGATAGCGGTGTTTCCCGTCAGCCGAGATTGATCCAGGCCGACTTCGTTTGGGTGTAGGAGATCAGGCTTTCCACGCACTTGTCGCGCCCTTGGCCCGATTGCTTGTAGCCGCCGAACGGTTGGGTCATGTCGCCGTGATCGAAACAATTGACCCAGATGACGCCCGCCTCCAAATCCCGGACGGTCTTGTGAGCGACCGTCAAATCGCGGCTCCAAACGGAAGCCGCCAGGCCGTAGATCGAATCGTTCGCGACCGCGAGCGCCTCGGCAACGCCGTTGATCTCGATCGCGGCCGCGACCGGACCGAAAATCTCCTCCTGGGCGATGGTCATGCGGTTGTTCACGCCGGTAAAGAGCGTGGGATTGACATAGGCGCCCGGCAAGTCGGGTGAATTGCCGCCGAACTCCAGGCGCGCACCCTCGCTCTTGCCCCGGGTGATGTAGCTCATCACCCGATTGCGGTGCGATGCAGTGACCAGCGGTCCTAAGTTGGTCGAAGGGTCCAGCGGGTCGCCGGCCCGATAGGCGGACTTGCCCTTCTCGATGAACCGAGCGATGAATTCCTTGGCGATCGGGCGATCGATGAGCAGCCTCGATCCCGCGTTGCACACCTCGCCCATGTTGCCGTAGATGCCGTTGATCGCATAGGTCACCGCCGTATCGAGATCCGGCAAATCGCTCAAGAAAATCTGCGGAGTCTTGCCGCCGCATTCCAAGCTCACGCGCTTCATGTTCGATTGTCCGGCATAGATCAGCATCTGCTTGCCGATTTCGGTCGAGCCCGTAAAGCCGATCTTGGCGACATCCATGTGCAGCGCGAGCGCCGCACCGGCCGTCTCGCCGAGGCCGTTGACCACGTTGAATACGCCCGGGGGGCCGCCCGCTTCGACGAACAACTGAGCCATCAACAGTCCCGACAACGGCGATTGCTCGGCCGGCTTCAATACCACCGAATTGCCCGCCGCCAAAGCCGGAGCGACCTTCCATGCGGCCATCAACAGCGGATAATTCCACGGCACGATGGAGCCCACGACGCCCAAGGGCTCGCGCAGGATGTAGTGAAAAGCGTCCGCCGCGGTCGCGGTCACCATGCCGTCGATCTTGTCGATGAGCTCGCCGAAGTAGGCGAAATTTTTCGCCGCCGCCGGCACGTCGATGGTCACCATGTCGTTGATCGGTTTTCCCATGCACAGCGTATCGAGCAAGGCGAAGCGCTCGGCATTCGCTTCGATCAGCCGGCTGAAAGACGCCAATACCGCCATGCGGTCCCGCGGCGCCATACGGCTCCAAACCCTCGATTTGAATGTCCGCTTGGCGGCCGCCACCGCGAGATCGATGTCCGCGGCGGTGCCCGCGCTCACCTCACAGAGGGGTGCGCCCGTTGCGGGATTGACCACGGCGAAGCGGCCCTTCGCCACCGAATCGACGGACTTGCCGTCAATGAAATGCCGTGTCTCGTAGCGCAAGCTCGCGGCGCGCGCGTGCCAATCGGCGGTGCTCAAGGAAGCCAGAGTCATGTGTCATTCTCCAAATGAGTGATCTTGCGCAAGCGGCATTCAATTGGCGCAGTATAACTTTAAGAGTCGATCGGCGGGCGCTCGAGCGCAAGGGCGGGCGCCTGCGCAATGAGGTGCCTGCGAAACCACGAGACCGCCGGCGCAAGCGCTCCTCGCGCGTGGGTGCAATAACCGAAATCCATCATCCCAGTTTGTGCCGACTCCGCGGCCGCGAGCGCTGAACGCCGCGTCCAGGGACGCAGCCGCTCCGCCAGATAACCGGTTGCGCGTGCATTGCGGCCGTGCGCACCGCGACTATAGTCGAGCCGCCGCACCCGGCAGCGGCCGGGCCCCGTGGGTATCACCTGCATGATCGACACACCATCCGGGCGCCATTGTAGCAATTGGTTGGGCGCAATGAATCGCTCGTGCCAAATGCCACCCCCGGCGGCGCCCGCCAACGCCCGATACCGTAGTGAGCTCCAGCCGCCTGCGCTCTCGGTCTGCTCGACGCTCCAGGCGACCGCCGCCGCGGCTGCGTTCGGCGCCGCCATCGGCGTGGCGGACTCGAGCCATTGTTCGACGATCACTTTCCAGTCGGCGGCAACGGCGATTTCCCGGGCCGTCCCGAGCGGCATCAAACCGTGCGGCAGTTTGCCTTCGAACCAAGCGTCCGGCTCGACTGCGGCCGCTCCCTTAGGTTCGGGCGACCTCACGATCACCAATCCGCCGACGACTCGCATATCGAGCGCGCTCAACTCATCGCGCGCGCCGCCATCCTCGCGCCGGCCATCCCAGTGGAATGTAAGGCCATGAATCCTGCACTCGATGGCCCCGTCGAATCGGCCGCCGCCGTTTGCGACCAGCGCATGCGGCGAATGCGCACAGCTGTTTCGAAGCGCATGCATTCTTCCCGAAGAATCCCGCACCAGCAGTGCCCGTTCCGCCGCGGTATCCACCGCCAAATAATCTCCCGGCCGAGGAATCTGCGAGTCGTGCCCCGCGATTTGCCAGGCGCCGCGAAAGATGCGATCGCGCTCCAACGCAAATGCAAAGGCACTGCCGTAAACCCAGCCGGCGAATTGCTGAGGCTCCGCCGCGCTACGGATCCGCTCGCCGGTCCGCAGCGGTGTTTGGGAAAATTGTCCCGGAAAAATCGAACGCAGATACGCCATGCAGCGATCTTTGGCGGCCTGCCGATCGATATTCTCTTCCGTTTGGAAGGCGAAATCCTGCCACAATATTTCCAGCGCACCGATCAGCCCGAGAGCGATACCGCCCGGATCCAAGTGCGGCTGAGAGGTCTCCTCGATCAGTCGCCCGATGAGTTCGCGCACTAAGACCGCAAAGCTCTCGTCCTTCTTGCCGCAAATGTCGTAGTATTCCTGCCGCGAGCTGGCTTCGCCCCAAAATGCATACCAAACGGAGACTTTACGGGGGCTGGCGATGTCCGGATCGAGATACAGGTCCACCATCCGCTCAAGCGCCGCAACCGGTCTCGATCGGAGATTGGCGACGGGCACCAGGACCTGTTCCTCGAACTCCGCAGCGAGGAACTGCAAGGAGGCGACCAGCATCGCCGCTTTGGAGTCGAAGTAGAATCTGACAATGCCAGGGGACATTTTCGCGATCGCCACCACCTTTTCCACCGTCGTATTGGACGGACCATATATGTGCAGTGCCGAGATGCAGGCATCGATCAGCCGCTGGCGCTGCCGGCTGCGGGAATTGCGCGCACGCGCGGGCTTGGGCGCGGCGGAACGTGTTTTCTTGCGCGAACCCACGTTAGGGGAAACCACGAATGAGTGAGACGGCAGCGCATGAGATCGCCGGCCGCAACCGGGGCGGCAACGGCCGCGGCAAGGCGCACGGCGAGTGGCTGAAGCGCAACGGCAAATGGCTCATCATCCTGCCGCCGATGCTGTACCTGCTGGTTTTCTTTCTCATTCCCTTCGGATTCGCCCTGATGATCAGCTTTGCGGAAACCGCGGTACGCGTGCCCCCGTTCACCGATATTCTATCCATCGGCCCCGACCGGCACATCCATTTGTCGCTGCATCTCGGTAATTTCCAGTACCTGTTCACTGACGAAGTCTACGGACTCTCCTATGTTTATTCGCTGAAAACGGCTTTTTTCTCGACCGTGATATGTCTGGTCCTGGGCTACCCGATGGCCTACGCGATCGCGCGAACCTCGAGGAGCACCCAAAGCGTGCTGCTGCTCGTGATCATTTTGCCGTTTTGGACCTCGTTCCTGCTGCGGGTGTATGCGCTCGAGGGGATCATACGGGAGACCGGTCTGCTCAATTCGGCGCTGCTTTGGCTCGGCATCATCCATCAGCCGCTCAAGATCATGCACACCACGGTGGCGGTCTACCTCGGCATCATTTATTCGTATTTGCCGTTCATGGTGCTGCCTCTGTTCGCCACGCTCGAGAAGCTCGACTATACGCTGCGGGAGGCGGCGGCGGACTTGGGCAGCCCGCCGTGGCGGGTCTTCATCGATGTCACGCTGCCGTTGTCGATGCCCGGCATCATCGCCGGCTCGATGTTGGTGTTCATCCCGGCCATCGGTGAGTTCGTGATTCCGACATTATTGGGCGGACCCGACAATCTCATGATCGGCCGGGTGCTGTGGGACGAGTTTTTCGGCAACCGCGACTGGCCCGTGGCGTCCGCCGTCGCCATCGCCTTTCTGGTTCTGCTGGTCGGCCCCATCGCCGTGTATCAGCACTACAGCACCAAGCAGCTCGAGGCGTAGGGCGTGCAGGATCGCATCTCCCCGTTCCTGATCACGGCGCTCGCCATCGGCATCGCCATTCTCTACATTCCGATCTTGGTATTGATCGGATACTCGTTCAACGCATCCGCACTGGTGAGCGTATGGGGTGGATTTTCCACCACCTGGTACACGCAACTGCTGCACAACGCTCAAATTCTCGACGCGGCATGGCTGTCGCTGCGCATCGGGGTCGCGGTCTCCACAGGCTCGGTGGTTATGGGCACCTTGGCGGCCATTGCCCTGGTGCGATTCCCGGTGTTCCGCGGCCGGTTCCTGCTCACCGGCATGGTGAACGCGCCGCTGGTGATGCCGGAGATCATTACCGGTATTACCCAATTGCTGCTGTTCGTATGGATGCTGAACGTGCTGTCGTGGCCGCATCGCGGCTTCACCACCATCGTGATCGCGCACATTGCCTTCTGCACGGCCTACGTTACCATCACGGTCCAATCGCGCCTAAAGACCGCCGATCGCTCGCTGGAGGAAGCGGCCATGGATTTGGGGTCCGGACCGGTGCGCGCTTTCCTCGACACCACCTTGCCCGCGATCATGCCGGCCCTGGCATCGAGCTGGCTGCTCAGCTTCACTCTGTCGCTCGATGACTTGGTCATCTCGAGCTTCGTTTCCGGTCCCGGCGCAAGCACGCTGCCGATGGTGATATTTTCCAAGGTAAAACTCGGCGTGAGCCCGGATGTCAACGCGCTCGCGAGCCTGATCATCTGCCTGGTGGGCGTCTGTGTGTTGATCGCGGGATACCTTATGCGCCGCGCCGAACACGAGCGGCTGCGTGATGCGCAATTGGCAGAGCGCTGAGTGCGCCCCCGACCCTAAACCGCGCTTACGTGGCGCGGATCATGCGCCCGTCGGCTAAAGATCCGGCGTACCAGCGGCTCGAAGGTCTCGAGCGGTAGCCACGGGTAATGGGGATCGAAGGAGCATTGATCCCAGTTCGCGCAAAACGCCTCGCACGCCCGGTACCACGGGTGGCTCAAGAACCGCTCGCGCCCGTCGCGGTTGCCGCCCAAGTGATGGGCATAGTAGTAGCTTTGAAAGAGCCCGTGCTGTTCGACGATCCAGGTCACTTCCGCGCGCACGTACGGGCGTATGATCGCTGCGGCGAGCTCGGCATGATTGCAGGGCGCCAAGTCATCGCCCACATCGTGAATGAGCGCGGCCACGATGAGTTCCTCATCCGCCCCGTCGTTCCTCGCCCGCGTCGCCGCCTGCAATGAATGATCCAACCGGCTCAGCGGATATCCGCCGTACGAATCCTTAAGCTTCTCGAGGGCGGCGAGAATTCGCTCCGGCAGCTCTTGAAGGTAATCGCGTTCGTACCTCTCCAGGAGCTGGTAGTCCTCCCGGGTTCCGTCTTGCATCCGCGTGAAGCCGACGATGCGGTTCAGGTGCGATTTGTCGGTGCCGGTCACGTGAAGCCCTCGTTGAAATCCTCGTCGCTCATTTGGCGGTTTTGATCCGCGTCCAGGTGCGCGTGCGGATGCGCTCGGTCGTGGCGCTCACCTCGGCCGATTTGTACAACCGCGCTTCGATCTCGGGAGTCGGATACAGCGTCGGATCGGCGAGAATCTTTGGGTCGACGAGCGGCCGCGATGCCAGATTGTCGTTGCCGTAGTAAATCGCGTTGGTGATCTCGGCGATGATGTCGGGACGCAGAATGAAGTTGATGAATTGGTACGCCGCCTCGGGATGCGGCGCTCCTTCGGGGATGAGCAGCGACGAAAACGTCTCGTTCGCGCCCTCCTTCGGTACCGTGAAGGCAAGATTGACATTGACCCCCACCGCCCGGGCGCGCGCCCGCGACTGCGCGTAGTCGCTCGACCACGACATGGCGACGCACACTTCCTGATTCGCCAGTCCGTTCAAGTATTCGGACGAGTCGAACGAGCGAATGTAGGGCCGCACCTTGAGCAGCAGCTCCTCCGCGGCCTTGAAGTCCTCGCGCTTGGTGGTATTCGGATCCAATCCGAGGTATTGCAGCGCCAATTGGATGGTGTCCTCCGCGGAATCCAGAAACGTCACGCCGCA
>Ga0116216_10000859_pt1 | contig 22403 bp, 25 predicted proteins | sample Sb_taG_11_FD_89696 | JGI IMG/M metagenome (GOLD analysis project Ga0116216, IMG submission 89696) | Peat soil microbial communities from Weissenstadt, Germany - Sb_50d_3_AS metaG | ecosystem: Environmental > Terrestrial > Soil > Wetlands > Peat | place: Germany: Weissenstadt | collected 2010-09-21
CCGCGCCGCTCGGGGACGATGAATGACATAGCAAGCACAGCCGTTTCACCAGAGGGGTCTTCACGCCACGTAAAGCAGGCCGTTATCCCGATAAGATTGTCCTCGTTGAACAACCCGAACACTTGATGACCGGGTCCTTCGATCGTATCTTGCCACTCCTCGGGCGATCTGTTCACCTCCATGTCGTACGACGAAGAGAAGACCCCAGGTTCGGTCTGCAGAGCGTGCAATCGAAGGTCTTTGAAGATACCCCCATTCCGATCGTTTGAACGGGCGTAGGCCGATCGAAGCCTGACTCAAGCTCTCCATGATCTCTAGCGGTCGGTGCCCACCTCGCACGATTCGAACGCAAATGAATAGACGCCCAGGCCATAGGCGGCCGGACGCAATCGCAGATCGTGATGCCCGAAGTACTTGTTCATCACGAGCTCGTACGCCCGTGCTTGATCCACGACCACGTATGACTGCCCGCTTGCGTCGTAGCGGATGTCCGACCCCGCGTCTTTTTGCGCGAGCGGTTTTTGGTCTTGATCCACGTACACAGTGATCGGCTTTCCGGTCTCCGGTTTCATGACCGAGACGACTTGGATGGCATGGTAGCGCACATCGAGATGATCATCGGGCGCAACATCTTTTGCGCTATACACCATAGCCTGCTCGGCATTGAACCACGGGCCTTGCAAATAGACGAAACCGTCGAAGTGGTTGCGCCCAGAGTCGCTGTAGCTGACGACTGCATCGCGGTGGTAGCCTTCGCGATTGCCGAGCGAAGCGTCCGGGGATTTCCATAGCCCGACATAGACCTCGGGAGTCTGTGGGTAGCAGACGGCGCCGGGCTTCGTGTAGCTATCCGCCGCCAAGAGCTCCATCGGCTTGGGCAGATCGACGCCCGGCTGCTGCTTGCGGATCAGATCCTGGATGGCGCGCTCGGTCGCCGGATAGTCCCCTTCGCCGACATGATCGAGCACCACGTGCCCATCGCCATCCACGAGGAACTCGTGCGGCCAGTATTCGTTTTGGTATCGCTGCCAGACGACAGAATTGCCGTCGAGCACGACCGGCCAGGTGACGCCCAGGCGTGCATCTGCAGCTGCCACGTTTGCCTTCTCGCCGGAAAAGGAGAATTCAGGCGTGTGCACGCCCACGATGACGAAATTGTACTGCTTATACCGGTCGTACCAGACCTTCTCGTAGGGCAGCGCTCGCAGACAGTTGACGCACGTGTATTCCCAAAAATCCACTAGCACGATCTTGCCGTGCAAATCCGCGAGGGTCAGCGGCTGCGAGTTGAGCCAACCGGTGTTGCCGTCGAATGACTGGATGGTGCGGATCGTCCCCGCCCACGCTTGCGCCGCGCAGAGCACCACGGCCAGGCACGCGGCCCACGCCTTCACGGCTCGATGATGCCGGATGCGAGCACTTCCTCGTCCGCATCGTCGTACAGGACGAGCAACTGGCCCGGGGTGAGCATGGGCACAGGCGTGTCGAAGTCCACCACCAGGCCATGTGCTTCCACGCTCGCGCGCGCCGGGATAGGGCGGCTGCGATAGCGGCAGACGGCCAGTCCTCGTGCTGCACCGTCCGCGAATCGCTCAGGACGCAGGACGTTGACGCTCGAGCACGTCACGCTGCGTCGCGCAAGATCGTCGCGCCGACCGATGACCACCGCGTTCGTGCTGCGATCGGTGCGCAGCACGAACCACGGGCCGTCATGGAGCGTCTGGGGGAGTCCTTTGCGCTGACCGACCGTGTACCCGAGCACGCCATCGTGCTCGCCGACCACTCGTCCTCCGAGCGTGAGCACCGGCCCGGGCGTCGCGCTCTCCGGATAGCGCTCGAGGATGAACGAGCGATAGTCATCGTCGACGAAGCACAGATCGACTGAGTCCGGCTTCTCGGCGACGCCGAGATCCAGATCGCGTGCCATGGCACGCGTCTGCTCCTTTGAATATTCGCCGAGCGGCATGATCAAGGACGCGAGTTGCGCACCCCGCAGTCCGGCGAGCATGTACGACTGATCCTTGCTCCGGTCTCGAGCGCGCAGCAGATGCGGCCCCGCCTCGTCCACGTGCACTCGGGCGTAATGGCCTGTGACCATCGTCACTGCGCCGAGCGCTCGCGCGAAATCGAGCAGTGCGCCGAACTTCACCAAGTTGTTGCAGGCGACGCACGGATTTGGGGTTCGCCCGGCGAGATACTCGGCGCAGAAGTAGTCGATCACCGCGCGGCTGAAGGCGGCCTCGAAATTGACGATATAATGAGGTATACCGGCCACCTCGGCAGCGCTCTTGGCATCTGCGTAGGCGGTCGGACCGCAACATTGGCGGACCTTCTCGTTCAAGCTCCCGGGACCAGGACTCCACAGACGCATGGTGACGCCGACAGCTTCGACGCCTGCGCGGACCGCTAAGGCGGTCGCCACGGCGCTATCCACCCCGCCGCTCATCGCGGCGAGGCACAAGCCCGCATTCATCGGCCGCCGGGCCGTGGAACGTGGGGCGGGCGGATTGTCGGTTATCACAGACTGCATCGGTATCGACTGGGGCGAACGGTCCTACAGAGGACAAACCCCGAGTATTTCCAATTCTTTCAAACGGCGCCGCGCTCATCTAATCCCACCGCTATCTGATACGCCGCCGTCGTCCGCCTTAGGACCCGGTCGTATTTTCTTCCCCCATCGCGCGCAGACGCCTCATCAGACGCCATGAGCGAGACAGCCACGGATTATATAGGCGAACAGCTCTCGGCGGCACGCCGCAGACTTGGCCTCACGACCACGGAGGTGGCGGAGCGTCTGCGCATGCGTGCGATGTTCGTGGAAGCGCTCGAGCGCGAAGAGTGGGCGACCATTGGCGAGTTCGTCTACGTCCGCGGCTTTCTCAAGAACTACGCCAAGCTGCTCGGCCTCGACGCGGCGGCCCTCGCTCAGCGGCTGTCGAGTGAATACGCGCCCGAAGTGGCGGCGCCGCGCGCGACGCTCGACGCGCTTGCCGGCTCCGGACTGTCGGGTGTGCGCGCCGACGACGAGCCGCGCTCGCGAGCCTGGTTTCCGTGGGTCATGGGATCGCTCACCGCGATCGCGGCTGCGCTCGTCATCATGGTCGGCATCAGCCTTGTGGGCACGTTCTCGGGCGCGAATCGCCCGAGCGACACGACGGTCCCGAACGCGCAGAGCACAATCGCCGGTGTGGCGCCTGCCGCACCAGTCACGACGCTTGACACGACGAGCGATGGTCAGCAGAACGAAGGTGTGAACCTGCGCCTGCAACTCACCCAGCCGAGTTGGCTCTCCATCTCAGTCGATGGCCGGCGCGTCGTGTATGAGACCCTCCCCGCCGGCACGGTTCGTGAGTTCCACGGCGTCCGCGAGATCACGCTGCGCGCGGGCAACGCCGGCGGCGTGGTGGCCAAGATCGATGGCAAGGACCTCGGCGCGCTCGGACATGCAGGGCAAGTCGAGGACCGCGTTTTTGCGGTGAAGACGCCGGCAGATCAGCTTCGAGCCCTGCATGAGTGAGTTCTCCTTCGATATCGTCTCGAAGGTAGATCGCCAGAGCCTGTCCGACGCCGTCATGCAAGCCCAGCGCGAGATCGCCACGCGCTTTGATTTCAAGAACTCGAAATCGTCGCTCGAACTCGTCGACCTGACCATCACCATCATCGCCGACGACGATATGAAGCTGCGCAATGTCACCGACATCTTGCAGAGCAAGTGCGTCAAGCGGGGTGTCTCGCTCAAGGCGCTCAGCTACGGCAAGGCCGAGCCCGCGTCTGGCGGGACGCTGCGACAAATCGTCACGTGCGCCCAGGGCATCGAAAAAGACCGGGCCAAGAAGATCGTCGAAGCGCTCAAGGCCGCCAAAGTGAAGGTCAGCGCACAGATCCAGGACGACCAGATCCGGGTGGCTAGCAAGTCTAAAGATGACCTGCAGAAGGCCATCAACCTCGTGAAGGGCATGCCGCTCGAGTTCCCAGTTCAGTTCGTCAACTACAGATAATCCCAGTATCGAACGATACACTACATCGGACGACCATAGAGCATGAGCGCCGCCGCTCGTCGGCGGCCAAGCAGGGACCAGGCAGGCCGGTAGGCGAGTTGTCCCCGTGAGGTTTGAACTTGGCTGATCTTGATAATCTGAACCCCGCTCCACAAGCGGTCGGCGCACAGTTGGGCACAGGAGAACCGCCCGCTCCTCGGCGGCGCATCCCGCGCAGATACGGCGTCATCGCCCTCGCGCTCGTCCTCATCCTCATCGCCGCCGCCTTCGGCTACGTCAAGTACAAGGGCGGATTCGGCAATGCGCTCGCCCCGTTCATGCCGTCGCCCAATCTCGTGCAGGTCTTCGGGAAACCCAACCTGCGCGTGCTCGTCATGGGCCTCGACGAGAACTGGACCGAGAATGACGAGGCGTATACCGCGGCGTCGCGCACCGACACGCTTATAGGCGTTAACATCGACCTGGCCAACAAACAGATCAACGTACTCTCCATCCCGCGTGACCTGTGGGTCTACATCCCTAAGTCCGGATATGGGAAGATCAACGAAGCCTACGGTGATGGCGGCCCGCAGCGCGTCGAGGCGACGGTTATCAAGAATCTGGGCACACCGGCCTTCGACTACTACGTCGTGCTGCGGCTCGATGCCACGAAGAACATCATCAATGCGCTCGGCGGCATCGATGTCGATGTCGAGAAAGACATGGACTACGACGACACGTGGGGACACCTCCACATCCACCTCAAGAAGGGCCTCCACCATCTGAACGGCGAGCAAGCGGTGGGATACATCCGCTTCCGTCACGATCCTGAAGGCGACTTCGGCCGCATGCGGCGCCAGCGCCAAGTCGTGCAGATACTCGCCAAGCGCATGCGCGATCCAGCCGTCGCGCTCCATCTGCCCGCGCTGCTCAGCGTCATCAAGGACAACGTCCGCACCGATCTGCCTTTCGGCAAGCTCTACGAGCTGGCGCTCGGGATGCGCGGGGTCTCACCGCAGTCGGTGCACAGCGCCGTGCTTCCGGTGGACATCGGGTGGACTAATGGCGAGTCCGTGCTCTTCGCGCAATCCGATGCGCATAAGGTCATCCACACCTATCTCGTGGCGGGGTACGGCAACACGTTTGACCCGTCCACGGTGCATATCCGCGTCGAGAACGGTTCGGGCACGCCCGGCGTCGCCTCGGCGGTGGCCGATTTCTTGCGCCAACGCGGCTATGACGTCGTGGAGACCGGCAACGCCAAGACCTTCAATAATCTGACGACGACCATCGAAAGCGCCGATCAGAAAGTGGCCGGCGAAGTCGCCAAAGAGCTCCCCATCAAGAACCCGCGCATCGCGCTGGGAGCCGTGAACGGCGTCGACGTCGTCGTCGTCATCGGCCGCGACTACCGCCCGCAATAAACCATGACGGTGGAGCGCTCGATCGCATTCAGCCGATGGATGCGTCGCCCCGGCCTATGGCTGTGTCTCATCGCCGCAGTTGTGCTCATCATCTTCCTGCGCCGCTGGATCCATCATGCCCAGCTTGAGTCTGTGCCGGTGATCGTGCCTGCTGGCGTCGCCGCAGCCGACGTCGTCTCGCCACCTGCCGGTGCGATCGCAAGGCGCATGCTGCTCGACGTCGTCGACGCGGCGAAACCTCCGCAGCGTCCGCGCCTGGCGGTCTTGACCTTCGACGATGGTCCCTTCCCCGTCACCACACCCGTGCTGCTCGCGCAGCTCCAAGCGCTGCATGTTCCCGCGGTGTTCTTCCTCATCGGGCGTGACGCGCAAGAGCAGCCGGCCATCACCAAACGCGCCCAGGCTGACGGCATCGAACTCGGCAACCACACCCAGACCCATCCGCAGATGGTCGCGCTTGCTGCCGACGAGCAGATGCGCGAGATCGCGCAAGCCAGCGCGACGATCGCCGCCGTGACGGGAGTCCGCGTGCGTTACTTCCGGCCACCCCACGGCAACTACGATGCGGCGACGATCGACGCGGCGCGGGCGCAAGGCGATACGGTCGCGCTGTGGGACGTCGACCCGGGCGATTGGCGCTCGCTGACGTCCGCGCAGATCGTCGACCTCGTGGTCGGACAAGCGCGCTCGCCGGCCGTGATCCTGTTGCATAACGGCAAGCAAGAGACGGTGGAGGCGCTGCCGCGCATCGTCCGCGCATATCGCAACGCAGGCTTTGAGTTCGTGACGCTGTCGCAACTGCAGGCGAGGATGCCGCTCGACGCCATCAACGATCCGCTGCGCGTCAAGATCTGACGGCGCGCGAGCAACCCACGAGACGAGAGGATTATCATGCCTTCGAAACGCCAGATCATCAGGACGAGACCGCAGCGCCCCTACGTCATCGCGCGTATCATCCTGCTGCTCCTCGTCGTCGTCGCGATCGCCCTTGCGGTCTGGCTCCTCGAGCATCCGCATCCGGCGCATGCGCTCATGCTGCTGCAGGAGGCGCACCTCGCCGACCGAATGGCGCACATCCACGCTTCCATGGAGCGAGAGTGCTCATGAAGATCTACATCAAGGGCCGCAACCTCAAGGTCACCCAAGCGCTGCGGGCATATGCGGAAGAGAAGATCGGTCATCTCACCCACTACCTCGATCAGATCATCGATGCCCACGTCACGTTGCGCACCGAGCGCGAGCAGCAGATCGTCGACGTCGTGCTGACCTTGAAGCACTTCCTCATCAAGGCCGAGGAGCGCTCGCCCGACATGTACGCCTCGATCGACCTCGTCCGCGACCGCCTCGAGCAGCAGATCCGCAAGTACAAGACCAAGCACTGGGACCACCATGCCAAGGCCAACGGCAAGACGCCTTCGGGTCCGCGGCGCAAAGCCTCGTCGAGCCGGCCGCCGCGCGAGGAGCCCGAGGACCTTGACAAGTCGCTGCGCATCGTGCGCTCCAAGAAGATCGACATCAAGAAGATGGACCCACAGGACGCCGCCCACCAGATGGAGCTGCTCGGCCACGACTTTTTCCTCTTCGTCAACGACCGAACGGGCGCGGTGAACGTTCTCTATAAGAGACGCGGAGGTCAGCTGGGCCTTATCGAAACCGTCTCCTAGGACCGCCCTGCGGCCAGCACCTAACACGCAAGAAAGAGCTTTCGACGTTGTCCTTCCTTAGCAATATCCGTTCGTGGGTCGACGGGAACGACCGCGAGGTCGCGCGCCTGCGCAAGATCGCGCTGCGCATCAACGATCTGGAACCCACGATCAAGGCCCTCAGCGACGAGGCGCTCGCCGCCAAGACGCCGGAGTTCAAGCAGCGGCTCGCCCAGGGCGAGACGCTCGACGACCTGCTGGTCGAGGCGTTCGCCGTCTGCCGCGAAGCGGCTCGGCGGACGTTGAACATGCGCCACTTCGACGTGCAGCTCATCGGCGGCATGGTGCTCCACGAGGGCAAGGTCGCCGAGATGCGTACGGGCGAGGGCAAGACGCTTGTCGCCACGCTGCCCGTCTATCTCAACGCCCTCGAAGGCAAAGGCGTCCACCTGGTCACGGTCAACGACTATCTCGCCAAGCGCGATGCGGAGTGGATGGGGCCCATCTACCGCTTCCTCGGGCTGTCGGTCGGCATCATCCAGCACTTCTTGCCACCGCCCGAGCGACGCGCCGCCTATGCCTGCGACGTCACCTATGTCACGAACAACGAGGCCGGCTTCGATTATCTGCGCGACAACATGGCCCCGCATCTGGCCTATTGCGTGCAGCGCGAACTGCACTACGCCATTGTCGACGAGGTGGACTCGATCCTCATCGACGAGGCGCGCACCCCGCTCATCATCAGCGGTTCTCCCGAAGCCGTGCTCGGCCCTAACTACAAAGACACGTCGCACCTCTACGAGCACTTCGCGCGCAACATCATGCCGCAACTACGCAAGGACGAGGACTACACGGTCGATGAGAAGATGCACGCCGTGCCGATCAGCGAAGCGGGCGTGGCTAAGGTCGAGAAGCTGCTCGGCGTGCACAACCTCTACGATCAGTCGAACCTCGAGCTGACTCATCAGCTGCAGGCCGCCCTCAAGGCCAAAGAGCTCTTCCGCAAGGACGAGCAGTACGTGGTCAAAGACGGCGAGATCGTCATCGTCGACGAGTTCACCGGCCGCCTCATGTACGGCCGCCGCTACTCCGACGGCATCCACCAGGCGATCGAGGCCAAAGAAGGCATCAAGGTCAAGAGCGAGGACCAGACGCTCGCCACCATCACCTTTCAGAACTATTTCCGGCTCTACAAGAAGCTGGCCGGCATGACCGGCACAGCCAAGACCGAAGAGCGCGAGTTCCGCGACATCTACGGGCTCGACGTGCTCATGATTCCCACCAACGTGACGGTGAGGCGCACCGATCACGATGACGTCGTCTACAAGAACGAAGAAGGCAAGTTCAGAGCCGTCATCAACGAGATCGTCGAGCGCCATACCGCGGGCCAGCCCGTGCTCGTTGGCACGCGCTCCATCGAGAAATCGGAGCGCCTCTCCGCGCTGCTCTCCAAACGCGGCATCGAGCACAACGTACTCAACGCGAAGTACCACGAAAAGGAAGCCGAGATCATCAAAGACGCAGGGTTGCGTGCAAAAGTCACGATCGCCACCAATATGGCAGGCCGCGGCGTCGACATCAAACTCGGGGAGTCGGTCACGGATCTGGGCGGTCTGCACATCATAGGCACTGAACGCCACGAGTCCCGGCGCATCGACAACCAGCTGCGCGGCCGCTCCGGCCGGCAAGGCGACCCGGGCTCGTCGCGCTTTTACGTCGCGCTCGATGACGAGCTCATGCGCATCTTCGGCGGCGAGCGCATCCGGTCGACCATGGAGCTCTTCAAACTCGACGACGATACGCCGATCGAAGCCGGTATTCTGACCAAGTCCATCGAGAACGCGCAGAAGAAGGTCGAAGCGCACAACTACGAGCAGCGCAAGCATGTCCTCGAATACGACGACGTCATGAACAAGCAGCGCTCGGTCATCTACGCCGAGCGACGCCGGGTGCTCGAAGGACACGATCTGCGCTCGTCGCTCGCCGAGATGTTGCGCCAAAAAGCCGAGCAGGCGGTCAACACCAATTGCGCGGACAACGTCCATCCGGCGGAGTGGGACCGTCCGCAGATCCTGACCGATATGGAAGCGGCTGGCGTGCGCGGCCTTGCCAAGCGCGTGCCGCCCGAGAAGCTCGAGCCGCTCTCCAAAGAAGAGATGGTCGACCTGCTCGCTCGCGAAGCGGACGCGATGTACACGGAAAAAGAAGAGCGCATGATCAAGCGCTATCCCGACCTTGATGGACCGGGCTTGCACGAGGCGCTGCGCAGTCTCGAGCGCCAGACCATGTTGCAGATCATCGACCGCCTGTGGATCGATCATCTGTACACCATGGACAGCTTGCGTCAGGGAATCGGGCTGCGCGGCTGGGGCCAAAAAGACCCGCGTGTCGAGTATGAAAAAGAAGCCTTCGAGCTGTTCGAAGACCTCAAGATCGCCATCCAAGAGGAGTTCTTGAGCGCGATGCTCCAGGGCGAGGACTTCCATATCGTCGTGCAGCCGCCGCAGGGTGCGCCGCCACCCCCGCCACAGACCGGGCTCACCGAAGGCCCACCGCAACAGGCGCCGATGTCCGGCATGCCCATGCCGGATGCCGCGGCGCTACGCCGCTTCGACCAGCTGCACTCCAACCGCGACGAGTCCTCGGGACCTCAGCCCGTGCGCAAAGCCGATAAGAAGGTCGGCCGCAACGATCCATGCCCGTGTGGGTCAGGCAAAAAGTACAAGAAGTGCCACGGTCTCGCGACCGTGTAAGAAAAGACCTTAGACCGGGCATTCTGGGACAGTGAGCGCTAAGTCTCGATTCTGAACCGGGATTCCAAACGTCCGGTGATCATTCATAAAACGTCCGGTTTCGTTCACGATCATCGGTGGTACGGGCAATCGATCGGATCGAGCCTATCGTAGCCACTAATCGGCGATTACGATCGGCCACGATCGGATGTCGTCGAACGTCGTTCGAAAACGATCGCGAACGTCCGGTATTCGAACGCCGAACCAGGGGCCTTTATTTTGCGGGCTTTATCGTTCGCTATCGAATGGGTCTACAAAACGATCGAAAACGGACGCAAACGTCCGGTGCCCGTGGCCTGCGCATACGTTCGCATGATTCGTGCCGAGCGAAGGCTCTACAAAACGGAGAAAAACGGGCTTCAGTGCCTAATGGCCATCAACTCATCTCGCTGAGGGATACTGCACAATGCCTCAAAAACTTCCGGTGCCGCTTCTCGACTCTGGATCCCGACTCCGATCCGGACATGACGTCCGGTCTGAATGTGCTGATTTGGGGTTGGTGATTGGCGCCAAGTCGGCAGTCCAGCGGGCTGCATCGCGGTCGCTTGGGTCCGATTACGACTTGATCTGCTGTCCGTTGCTCAGGATTACGATCTTATCAGCGTGACGCACGCCGAGCAGGTCTTGATCGTAGTAGACCGTGACCCACGTCCCCGGCTTGAGGTCCGCCATCTGCACGGTCGTCTTTCCATCATCGGAGAACACCTGCTTGAACTTGGGCACCATCAGGAAGCTGAGGGTTTCGCCTCCGTCGGTGTTGTGCAATTTCATGTTCGAGGTCGACACGTGAACGACTTGACCCGTCCAGACGTGTGTGTCGGCTTGGGCCGGCGCCGCTGCGAGCAACACTGCAGAAACGACCGGGACGGCCAAAGCCGCGAGCGTGAGATTACGCATGTATTTTCCTCCTCGTGAGCCTGAGTATGTTGCGTTCACATCGGTTCAGCGCGCGCTGGCTGGGCTTTCCCGCTCCTGCTCGTCTGCCTTGCGTTCGTCGTCGCCTTCGTGCTGCGCCGCAGGGTTGATCTCTTCGGCTAACTGGGTCAGCCGCGCGTCGGTCTGCTTCTCCTCCTCCAAGGTCTGCTCGAGGAGGTCCACCGCCTCGGTGATGCCGAGCAGCTCGGCATGCCGGCGAGCGGTCCCGTAAGCGGCGATCTCGTAGTGTTCGACACGCTGCGCCGCGCCGATGATGCCTGCGTCTTTCGTGTCGGGCTGCAGATCCTGTTCGAGGACCTCTTTGCCCTCGTCGATGATGCCCTCCATGCCGACGCAGCGCTTTGCGCGCGCCGCGACGTCGATGGCGTCGAATATCTGCTCGAGCCGCGCCACGTGTCCGCGCGTCTGCTCGAGATGTTCCTCGAAGGCGGCGGTCAGATCACCGGAATTGGCCGCCGACGCCATCTTGGGGAGCGCCTTCACGAGTTGGTGCTCCATGCTATACAGGTCTTTGAGTTCGTCCACGAACAGGTCGCGCAAAGTTCCGTTTTTCATCTCTTCCTCTCATTCTGGTGCTGCCGCATGAGCGGCAGCGACCCCATTGTTTCCTGACGCCGAGCGGCTCAAACGCTGTTTGAACCGTCCGTTTTGGGGAATTATCTGCGCAACCAGAAAGGGGTGCGTCATGGGAAACATCTTGTGGACGATCATCGTGATTCTTTTTGTGCTATGGCTTATCGGTTTTGCCGCTCACATCGGCGGCAGCCTGATCCACCTGCTGCTCGTCGTCGCGCTCGTCGCGTTCGTCTTCAACCTCATCACCGGGCGGCGCGAGGCGGTCTAGCCGTTCGCGGCGTGCGTTCGCGACCAGCGATGGTGCGCTGTGGCGCGTCCATCGTCGGCGCCGTGCTCTGTCCGCCGAATTAGGGCCTTGTGAACGGGCCAGATGAGTGATGAGGTGAGGAAACGACGAGAGTTAGGTCGGGGCCGGCAGCTTGACGGAGTCCGTCGCCTCTTTGAGGGCCGGGAAGGCGGGGACGATTTGGGAAAGCCCAGCGATCTCCAATATTCGCGCGGCGAACCCACTTGCCGGAGCGACGAGCGCCACGCGCTGGCGATGGATGCGTATCTTCGTCGAGACCTCCGCCAGCAGTGCGATTGTGCGGCTGTCGAAGTAGGTGGCCTTCGTGAGGTCGACGACTAATCCGGCACCCTGTTCTTCTATCGCCTGCTCGAGATAGAGCCTAAGCTCTCCAACATTTGCGATGTCGACTTCGCCCTCGATGCTCACAACGGTGACACCGCTGGCTGACTGGCTCGAGAATCTGGCCTGGTGTGTCACTGTGTAGTCCTCCCAACGGGTTGCCTGAGACGTACGATGGTGCCGCTGTCGGTGCGGTTCAATTCGACGTTGTTCACGATGCCTTTGACGACTCGCAGACCGTACCCACCTCCATCGTAGTGCGGCGAGCGCCAGTGGCCGCGGTCAGATATGTCGATGATGAGGTTTCCCCCTTCAACCCATGCGCGGACGCGGACGTCTCCACCCTTGACCCCATATGCGTGCTCGATGGAGTTCATGATTGCCTCGCCGACGGCGACTTGCAGGAGTTCTATGCGCTCCGCGCTCAGGCCGACTGCCAAGTAGAATCGCCGGAGCGCCTGACGGAAAAGACGGCTGCTACCCGGTATTGCCGGCAAGGTGTGGTCCAATTCCAAAAGCGGCCAGGCTGACATCTTAGCGGTGAGCACTGCGACATCATCTTTCGGCGCTGCGCTGATGAGCTTGCCGGCGATCGCCTTCGCCGGATTGGACGGCTCGGTTTCCATCGCTTCTCGGAGGGCGGTCACGAGTTGAGCATCGGCATCCTGCGAACCCCGGGCATCTTCGACCAGACCATCCGTATAGAGCACGAGCATCGAGCCTTGCGGCACCATGATCGTCTGTTCCAAGAAGAGCGTGCTAGCGTTCACCCCCAGAGGCGGTGAGATAGGAGGAAGCCGCGTGGACTCACCATCCTGGCTGATGACGACCGGCGGGGGATGGCCGGCAATCGAACACGTGTATGTCAGCTCCTCGGGGTCGAGTATGCCGAAGACCGCGGTCGCCATCTCCGGACGGTCGTTGAGCAACAGCTGATTGGCGCGAGACAGCACCCGCGACGGAGGTATCCCCTCGAGCGCGCTTGCGCGGATCATCAACCGTAGCGCGCTCATGATGGACGCGGCTTGCAATCCTTTTCCCGCGACGTCGCCGATGGAAAGCGCAATTCGGCCGTCACTGAGCTGAAAGGCGTCGTACCAGTCTCCCCCAACCTCAGCCTCCTTGGCCCCGGGCTGGTAATGGGCGCGTATTTCGATCCCCGGAATATCGGGCAGGGTAGCAGGCAGCGACGACCGCTGGAGCATATCTGCCACGCGATGCTCGCGAGCGTAGAGACGCGCGTTATCGTATGCGAGCGCGATGCGCCGCGCCATGACGCTCAGGAATCCCACATCCTCGGCTTCGTACCTCAGATCTGAGCCGGACACGAGCGTCAGCGCGCCGATCGTCTTCCCACGGGCCTCAAGGGGCAGCGATATCAGCGAACCAAGCCCGGCGCGTTTCAAGAGTCCCAGCTGATCGTCGCTCTTGGCCATCACTGATGGAGAGCGCTGCCAATCGGGCCTCCCCGTCGCGATCACGTGGATCGTCCGATAGCCGAACAGAGCGGCTTCTCGAGGATCGCGCAGCACCTTCTTCAACGCCACGGTGAGTTCTGGATCGTGATGGAGGGCGAGCACCCGCTCGACCTCCCCGTCGTCCGCGACGATGTCGATTGTGCACCAATCGGCGAAGCGCGGCACGATGACGTTCGCCGTCTTCTCCAGCACGACGGCGGGCTCTAACGACGACGCAAGCGTGCGACCGAGATCCGAGGAGAAGGCGAGCCGCTCTTCGTCTCTCTTGCGACGGGTGATGTCAAGGTTGAATCCGGCCCACCCGGTCGTGAGCCCATCATCGTCCGTCAGCCGAGCCCCGCGCGAGAGTATCCAGTACGTTTTGCCGTCTTTGGCCCGAACCCGATACTCGCTTTCGAAGACATCCTTCGTGTCGCGCGCACGCCATGCGGCCAAGTACCGCTCTTGATCCTCTTCAGGAACCCGCTCCCTCCAGCCCCCTTCTGCGATCTGCTCTCGCGTCGTGCCGAAAAGCTCGCAGTACGCCTCGCTGACGTAGATCAACTCATCACCGGCAGCGTTCGTCTGCCAAACCCCAAAGGGCAGCGACTCGCCGACCACCCGGTAACGCTTCTCCGAGCGGCGTAGCGCGGCTTCAGCGGCGTTGATGCTCTTTAGGTCGACGAGCTCTCGACGCGCTCCGCGCAGGTCGTCGTCGGTCGCCGCCTGGCGCTCCATATGGGAGCGCAGGCCCTCGACCAGCAAGACCGCGGCCACCAACCCCAGTGCCGAGACGGCGGTGTTCCACCCGATACGAGTCGGCTCGGGCCGGAATCCGCCGTAGGCTTCGATAGCCGTGAAGAAGAGCGCCGAACCGATCCCGCTCACGATGCCCCACCGGTAGCCCGCGATCGCGGTGATCGCGATGACGAAGACGATGGCGAGCGGGCGCAGTTGAATGGCCGGCAGGTAATAATCCAGGACACCGATCGCAGCCAAAGAGCACACGGCCGCGACAATCGCCCTAACCTCTTCGCGACGCGTCAGGCTAAACGTGCTTTTACTCCCTCGACTCCATAGCATTTGTCCATGTCCGCGTCGAGCTGTGCCGGATCGTCGAAAATGGCGTCCGCCCTCGCCAGCGAGCGATCGTCCCAGCCCCCACACCGCAGAGCGATGCGTACGCCGGCACTGTGCGCCGCCGTGACGTCATACGGGGTGTCGGCCACCATGAGCGCTTCATCTGCCGCGAGCCCCATCTTCTGCAATGCTGCGGTCACCACATCCGGCGCCGGCTCGGCTTTTTCGGCGTCGTGGGCGCAGGCGCGCAGGCGCAGGCTGTCCTCGATGCCTGCAACCGCCAGGATATCGGCCAGCTCGTCGCCCGCGGCAGAGCTCGCCACCCCGAGCACATAGCCCCGGTCCTCAAGATCAAGAGCAGCTCCTTGCATCCAGGAGCGGATTTGAGCTTGTGAACGTAGTCTTGACGGAAGATGCGCCCATGGTCTAGCAGGATCTCGTGTTTGATCGTGGGTGACAGTTTCGGCTTGATCGATGAGACGAGCTGCTCGCCGCCCATCCCCACAAACGGACGTACGATCGCGGGTGTCACGTCGAATCCTGCGTGGGCGAACGATCGCGCCCATGCGGCCGCATGGGCGGCGTTGCTGAGCACGAGGGTGCCGTCAACGTCGAAGATATATCCCCGCGTGGTCACGCCGAGCATGGCACGTGTTTACCCCCGGAACGGACCCTCAAACGGGGATCTCATGGAGAGACGCGCGATTGAGATGATCGCGAGCAGCACGCATGCAAGGATGACATCCTGGGGTGTCGCAGGGGCCATGCTCCTCCTCCTCTATCCGTTTGTGCGTTGCATGGTATTTCCCGCTGGGCGGTCCGCCAAAACGCGTGTACCCCGGCATATTGGGTATACCGCTTTCAACTTGGCCTGCCACACGCAGTCACGTGGGAGCTAGGGAACGATGAACGTCAACGAATGGGATGATGTCGCGGACGCGACGAGCGAAGAGACGTCGAAAAAGGCCACTCAAGCGGACGAAGCAAGGACGGAGGCTGACGTCCGTGAACAGGCGGAACGCATCGTCGCCGCCGCTAAGCGGACGGAAGCTCGGTGGCGAGCCGCTGTGCTCTGCTTGTGATTCTTGACCATACGCGAAATGCGCGCCCTAAGCGACTGTCTTGACAGGAGGACATATGCCCAGGAAATACGGCAAGAAAGCCGGAGAAAAGGTTGAGCGAGCAATGCACGAGATGAACGAAGGCAAGTTACGCTCGGGCCGTTCCGGGAAAAAGGTCACGAGCCGCAAGCAGGCCGTCGCCATCGGCCTCTCCGAAGCGCGTAAGGCAGGCGGCAGAATGCCTTCGCCCAAGCGCACAGCGAGTCGCCCGCGCAAACGCGGCGCCGCAAAGCGCCGCACCCGGTAGCGAGCAGAGCTGTCATCACAAAGCACGTGAGAACGCCAACGACGGTCGACCACAGCGCGCGGGAGCGGTCTGACGCATTCGCTGTGACGATGCCGAAAGATCCTAGCCTCGTCGCGGCGTTGCGGCTCACCGCCTCTGCCATCGGGCACCACGCCGGTTTGTCGATCGATGCGATCGACGATCTGAAAATCATGGTGGCCGAAGCATGCAGCTACTGCATCCAACATGGTGGATCAGGACGCCTGAAGATCTCGTTCGTCCAGGCGGATGGCTTCCTGACCGTGAGCGTGGAGGATGCCGAGCGCACCCAAGACCTGTGGACGGATCAGACGACTGATTTCTTCGAGACCGACGAGGGTCTCTTCATCATCAAGAGCCTCGCCCATAGCGTCGAATATCGCATCGATCCGCATCGGGGCCTGAGGCTGACCTTCCGCGCGAGCATCGGGTAGGCCACACATGCTTGCCGGCAGACCATATGAAGATGTCGCTGTACGTCTTGACAAGAGTCGCGTGCGCGAGCTCGTCGCCGAATACGCGGCGACGAGCTCCGAGTCGGCGCGCGAGCAACTCGTCCTGGCTCACGTAGGGTTCGTGCGCTACCTGGCGCTGCGCTTCGCCAACCGAGGAGAACCCGTCGAGGATCTCATCCAGGTGGGGCTCGTTGGGCTGCTCAAAGCGGTCGATCGCTTTGACGCCCAGCGCGGCGTGGAGTTCAGTACCTTCGCGCTGCCGACGATCGTCGGCGAGCTCAAACGGCATTTCCGCGACAAAGGATGGGCGCTCCACGTCCCCAGGCGCCTGCAACAGTTGAATCTCGCAATTTCCTCGGCATCGGAAACGCTGACGAACGAACTTGGGCGATCCCCCAGCGTCGAAGACATCGCAGCGCGACTGGGATCGACGCCCGAAGAGATCCTTGAGGCTCAAGAGGTCGGCTACGCATATGCGCCTCGCTCGCTCGATGCCGACCATAGCGCAGACGACGAGTCCGGATCGCGCAGCCTGCTCGAGCGCATCGGCGAGGATGACAAGGCGCTGGAACAGATCGAAGATGCCGAAGGGGTGAAGCGCGCCTGCGCGACGTTGGACCCTCGAGAGCGCGTCGTGATCTATCTTCGCTACTTCAAGGACCAGTCACAGGTCGAGATCGCCCGCCGTCTCAACGTCTCGCAGATGAGCATATCCCGCCTGCAACAGCGAGCCGTGGCGAAGCTGCGAGCGGCCTTGTTCGGCAAGACGCCTCCGTCAGAATAGTCGCTCGACTCTCCATCCCGTCTGTTTGAACTGAGCTCGTGTGGGAATCCAATGTGCGGAGAGCACAGCTGCGCCGCAGCGGCTCTTTTCTCAAGCTCTTGTGGAGGACATATGCAGAACGATCGAAACCTACGCCGCGCGAAGAAAGACCTCGAGGACCTTTCCGATGAGTACTCGCACCGCGTCAAAGCGGGGACCGAACGCGCCAAGCGCGAGCTGTTGGGAAACTCGATGACGGCGACGCAAAAGACCACGTCGGCCGTCAAAGAGGCGGGCCACCGGGTGGCCGCGGGGGTCGACAAGACCAAGCGAAACCTTCGCGACAAGGCTCGGTGACCGGGATGAGCATTCTTGCATGGATCGTCGTGGGGGTCATCGCTGGTTTTCTGGGCAAGGCGGTCGTGCCGGGTGATGGACCTGGGGGCGTGCTCGGAGACCTCGTCGTCGGCGTGGTCGGAGCGCTCCTCGGTGGCTGGCTGTTCAACGCCTTCGGCAATCCAGGCGTGACAGGCCTGAACCTGTGGAGCATCATCGTCGCCTTCGTCGGCAGCGTCGTGCTCTTGCTCATCTTTAGAGTGATCACACGGCGAACGGTCTGATCACCTTTGAATCCCAAACTTTGTCGGAGCGGGAGTGACCCAACCGCGTCGCTCCTGACTTCGTGTGGCCAAGAAGCCTGAAGCAGTAGCGCGGGGGGCGACGGACGTAGTACCGGCAGCCGAGCTCGGCTCGCGTGAGGCGCGCCTGGCACGGGAGCCGAACCGCCTGGTGCGCTTGCTGCGGATCCTTGGACCGGGCATCGTCGTCGGCGCATCCGATGACGATCCATCGGGCGTCGGCACGTATGCGATGGCCGGCGCAGCGATGGGCTTTTCCATGCTCTGGACGACGCTCGTCACCTTTCCGATGATGACCGCCGTGCAGTATATCTGCGCGAAGATCGGTTTGGTCTCGGGGAAGGGTCTGAGCGCCGTGCTGCGCCAGCATTACCCGCGTCCCCTGGTCTATGGTGCGGTGATCGCTCTAGTGGTGGCCAACTCCATCAATGCAGGCGCGGACATCGGGGCGATCGCCGCGGCCTTCAACCTGCTGATCCCGGTCTCCGTCATCGCTCTCATCGTGCCCATCGCGTTGATCTTGCTGGCCTTACAGATCTGGGGCTCGTATCGCACGATCGCTGCGGTGTTCAAATGGCTGTCGCTGGCCTTGTTCGCATATATCGGAGCTGCGTTTTTCGCTCATCCGAGCGCTGTAGAGGTGTTGCGCGGGACATTCTTGCCTCATATCCGTTGGGATCCACAGTCGCTGACCATGCTCGTCGCGATTCTGGGAACGACGATCTCGCCGTACATGTTCTTCTGGCAAGCGAATCAAGAGGTCGAGGAAGACATCGCGCTTGGGCGCAGGTACTACTGGCAGCGCAAGGGCACGACCGACGCGGAGCTCACCTATGCGGCCTGGGATGTCAACGTCGGCATGCTTTTCTCCAACGTCGTCGCGTATTTCATCATCCTGTGCACGGCGGCGACGCTTTTCACAGCCGGTCAGACGCACATAGGGACTGCAGCCGAAGCGGCAAAGGCGCTGGAACCGCTGGCCGGGCGATGGGCGTCCGCGCTCCTCGCGTTCGGTTTGATCGGCGGCGGCTTTCTGGCCGTCCCCGTTCTCACCGCTTCATCGGCGTATGCCATGTCCGAGGCCTTCGGCTGGAAGTTCGGCTTGAGCGAGCGGCCGGGGCGAGCACCGCAGTTCTACGGCGTGATCGCGATCTCCACGCTCATCGGCATCGAACTCAATTTCGTCGGCATCAGCCCGATCGACGCTCTCTTCTGGACCGCGGTGATCAACGGTATCTTGGCGCCAGCCCTGCTCGTCTTCGTCATGCTCGCCGCCAACAACCGCGCGATCATGGGCGCGCGGGTCAACACTCCGCTCTTGAACGCCATCGGCTGGACGACGACCGTAGTGATGGGGCTGGCCGCGATCGGCAGCCTTGTCACGATGGGGAGATGATGATCGCCGTGACGTCTATGTTTGCAAAATGGTGAAGCCCATGAAGACCTCCTACGTGACAGGCTGGCGCTCATCAAGTCACTCTTGCGACCCTGAGCAAAACATCAGTACGGCGACAACCAGGATTCCAAGGCCAATCAGACCCGCATAGCCAGGAGAACCTGCCGGCCTGAAGCGTTTGCCATTGAGTGGGGCTGATCGCTCCCCGAGGCCCTTCATCGCAAAATGCACTCGGCCGAGCGGGAGCCTTGCCTTCGGATACTTCCTGCGCAAAGCGTAATGCCTAAACCACAAAGTCAGCTCGAATAGAGCCTCGCGGTTAAGCGACTGCAGGAAGGACTTGTCAAAGATCAGATTTGGTCCCATCGGGCAAACACTTCGACGACGCCAGTACGAAGCTCTCCCGCGCGTCTAACGCGCTCGCGTAGATCGTCGCGAATCGTGAATGGTTGAAGCAGGCCGCGGCCGCCGCGTCGAATAGATCGAAAATGTTACGTATCGCCTATATTGACGACAGCGGCAAGGTTAATGACCCTAGCTCCTCTGTTATGGTGCTGGCTGGCTACATAGCCGAAGCACGGCAATGGAGCGCATTTTGCGATGAGTGGGGTGAGCACTTGAAGCGCCACGGCGTTCCATACGTGCATATGCGTGAAGCGCTTCGTGGCACCGGAGTCTTTGGAGGTTGGAAACGCGATCAAACCGATGATTTCCTTGAAACGTGTGCCAAGATCATTAACAAGCACGTGCTCTTCGGCACAGCTGTTGTCCTATGGCAAGACGCTTGGGAGTACGCGGTCAATGTGGCCCGAAAATACCGCCTACTTGACTTTGGCGTTCAGGACTACGCGGACCCGTATCTCTTCAAATTGCAATTCCTTCGCATTGGCCTAATGTTTCACGCGGCCAAGAAAGGATACGACGACGAAATTAGTATCGTTTTCGACGAACACGACGTAGACGCACACCGCGTTGCAGGTTTATTCCACCAATTAGCTGCTGCCGCGCCTACCTACCTCGCCAAGAAATTCCCTTCGTTACAACAGACGACGCCTGATTTTCATAATGACAAGATTGTTACACCGCTTCAGGCCGCTGATGTTGGCGCGTGGTACGTTCGACGGAGATACGATAAAGGAGTGGGCGGCGCATCGGATCGTTCATACGAGAAAGAGATTCTAAGAGGGCCTAAGTTTGTTCAAACACGGTTCCCGCTGGAGGTCTTAAGGGCAAAAGTCGACGGCGATGTTGGAGTGACCCCCACCGGAGCTAGACACCCGATAAGCGAAAGCATCGCTAGGAAGGTGATCTATGTCGAAGGACAAGTCAACTCCTCAGCCTGAGTCCGAGAAGTTCGATCGCTGGACAGCGTTTTGCCGAGACCGGGGGTTTCCAGGCAGGGGCTTTTTTGTCTTGCGACGGTGTAAAAAGGCATTTGACCAGGTAAATTGCGCTGCATGCGAACGTTATCCCGCGTGCACCGCCGCTCGCCATATCCGACCGGGCATTCTGGGACAGCGACCGCGGCCTGCTGATCCTGAAGCGCGATTCAAAACGTCCGGTGACCGGGTATTTTGATCGACGGCAATTTAAAACATACAGTCGTGTTTGCCGGTCTACGGCGTATTTGCCGGACAATTGAATTCAACTGGCCGCGCAAAATTCAAACTCAAACGTCCGATGATTCTTTCACGATCATTGATTGTCAACGCGCGAAACGTCCCGTATCTTGGCAGCAATAACTTCTACCATGAGACCATCGCGCTCCGTTATCAGCAAATGACGTTCGCTCGCCGCTTGGATCCAGCCGTTCCCCACGAGCGTCGCACCATCACCGTCGAGCTGCATGATGATGCCCGGACTGTCGAGTGTTGCATAGTTCGCCCCGTGGAAGTGATCGCAATACACCTCGATGGCGCGCGCGAGCGTGCCGCCGGTCGCCCGCGAGATCGCAACGGATGTGAGGATGCTGACCCGGTGGTGCGCCCGCAACTCGTCGAGTGCGCTCCCACTTCCCACCAACCCGTCAGCGCACGAATCGCCGTCAGCGAGCACGTGCGGCGGAACGCCGTACGCCGGGAGGGAAGGCGCGTTTGTCAAAATCGCCTCTCCCGCTCTGAGCTCGTACCAATCTCGCGCACCGCTGGGGAGAACCGCCGAGATCAGTCTGTTACCGTTTCTAAAAGACAAAGCATAATAGCCGCGGGGCAGCCAAATCGGATGGAGAACGCCCCGCACAAGGCTCGCGATTTCCTGATAGGGAGACTGTTCAGTGTTGTACGTGACGTAAAGCGTCTCGTCGACGACGCGCGCTTCGCCTAAAAGCCAGGAAGGTCTGAAGACGGTCACATCGACGCCGGCCCCAAACGAATTCTTCCCCAACCTCGGCGCGAGCGCGATGAGCCTTGCCGCCGCTTCAGACGATATCGGTGAAGGATAAGAATTCCCGCTCTCCGTCAGGGCGGCTTCGCCTTGCGAGGCCCACGAGCCCCGCGAGCCTCGCGCACAGCCGCCGAAGGCGACGCACGCAACGATGCATGCCATCCAAAGGATGACGACCGATCGGCTCATCGAACGACGTTCTCTAACGTAGAAAGTCATTCGCGAAACCGGATGTTGCACTCAGGATCTTCTCCGCTTCGCCACCCATAAGGAATTCGACAGCATCAGTCGCAGGAAAACGCATTAACCTCACACTCAAGATTCCAGGACGCCGTGAGTATCCGTCGAATTGGGTTGCGAACTAAGCTGCTGGCGCGTAGAATACTGGACGTCTCGTATTGAATATCGGACGTTTGCTTACAAATTCGCAGCTGCAATCCTAAGACCTAAGCAGCGCCTAAGTTGTCAAATCAAGCCCATTCGCGGCGCTGCGATTCGCCTACTAGGAGCGCCGGCTGATCACTAACACTGCATCCTGATTCGCGAACGCAAACGTCCGGTGGCCGAATCGCAAAACGTCCGGTCCGTACGCTAGGACCACTGACGCCGAGTCACGATTTCCGATTGTAGAAATGCCTATGTGCTCGGCGGACGAAGGCCGCCTCCGCCCCGGTCGCGAACGTCGGCGGGCACCAAAGCATCCGTCCCGAGGCTGCATTCATTTGAACGCTTCGGCGAAATCGTACGTCCGACCACTGTAGTGCCCCGAGCGACGTTCGGGAAAAGGAGAACGTATGCGCAAGCTCTTCTATGGGTTCGCGGCGCTTGTCATTGCCAACGCCAGCATGATCGCCGTCAGCGCGAGCAGCA
>Ga0116216_10000860_pt1 | contig 22393 bp, 24 predicted proteins | sample Sb_taG_11_FD_89696 | JGI IMG/M metagenome (GOLD analysis project Ga0116216, IMG submission 89696) | Peat soil microbial communities from Weissenstadt, Germany - Sb_50d_3_AS metaG | ecosystem: Environmental > Terrestrial > Soil > Wetlands > Peat | place: Germany: Weissenstadt | collected 2010-09-21
GGGCTCACGGAAATGGAAGCGGTAGGCGATGCCGGTGGGGGCGGTGGGGGCGGCGGGGGCGGAGCTGCTTTCTTCTTGCAAGCCCCCAGCATCAGAATCGCGCTCAGTGCGATTACGGTTGCGAGCGTTCTTACGGTTTGCCGCGTCAGGTTAATCCTATTCATCTCTATCTTACCTCTATAGAATCTGTTCACGTTGATCCTCTTCACGTTTAATTCCTCCTGCGAACCCGAACCTTATTCTTCGAGTTCAAACGAAGTGTTTTTATTCCAACTCGTTATTACCAACTCCAGTTTGGTTGCGAGTTACGTCCCGTAAAAGTCAACTGATGGAGCTTGGTGCCGTCTGCGAGCATCATCCATATTTCTTCTTTTCCTGACCGGCTGGACTGAAAAACAATGTGTCGGCCGTCTGGCGCCCACGAAGGGAAATCATTGCGTCCGCCATCATGCGTGAGCTGAACCCACTGTTTGCTGGCGATATCCATCAGGTAGATGTCTGAGGAGCCCGGCTCACCCGGCCCATACTTGCGAGTCCAGGCAAGTGTCAAGAACTGGCCATTCGGCGACCAATTGGGCGAAACCGCGTATCCCTGGTCCGTCATGCGCTGCTGGTTCGTGCCATCGGCCTCCATGGTGTAAACCTGTGGTAGTCCTGTGCTGCCACTCACGAAAGCAATTTGTGCCCCGGTCTTGCGATTCCACGTGGGGGAAACGTCCGGGCCCTTCCCGGTTGTCATTGCACGTAAATTGCCACCCGAAGCATCGCAAACATAAATTTCTGAGTGGCCATTGCGGGAAGATGAGAGCGCCAGACGCGTACCGTCGGGAGACCACGAAGGCGAAAAATTCCCGCCGCCGAAATGCTGAAAGCTGACCAGACGGTTCAGTTCGATGGAATACATCAGAATGTCCCAGCCGGACTTGGTCACGGAACTGAATGCAAGCCGGGAGCCATCGGGCGAGATGCGCGGCGATAACGCAATTGACGCTTGATGGGTGAGTTGCCGCTGGTTGCTGCCGTCGTAGTCCATTACCCAGATTTCTTTGTGGCCGGAGCGGTCGCTGACAAAATAAATCTTGCTCTCGGCGATGCCAGGAATCCCGCCACCCAGCCGGAAGATGATTTCGTCGGCAAATTTGTGAGCGATCACTCGCGCCGCTTCTTCCGTTGCCACATCTGCATACTGCTTGCCCAGAACCTGCGGCGAGGCCGTATTCTTGACGTCGTAAAGCCAGCCCTGAACCGTTACTTTCCCGGTCGCTACGCCAAGATTGCCAAACGCCAGCATGGCCGCGTTCGGCGGGGGAGCGTTCCACATCGCGAACGTAACATCGGTAGGCTGGCCGGGCACCTGCAGCGGATAAAAGCTTTTGGAAACAAGTTCGACCACGCCGGAATTATCCAGGTCGTTCCAGAAGGTATCGTCGAATACCTTGAGGAGCGCGGCGTTCTGAGGATCGCCCGTAGAAGGCTTGAAGTCCGGAACGGCCAGGCGCACTTTTTCAACGCCCAGACCCGAACCAGTCCGAACCCAATCCTGCGCGAACGATGTGCAAAGAGCGATCGAGAGAAACAGAAGCAAACTCAAGACGCGCAAGAATATTGGGCTAATCACCGCGGAGAGCGGAACTCGTCTATTTTCATCGTCCATCAGTCTGGAGCCGGAACCCTGGTCAGGACAAGAAGGTCCTGCAAACGACAATATCGCAGTCCGATATGTTCTCATTGGCAAGTTACAGTCAATCATAGTCACTATCTGGAACCGAAAGAATAATCAGGTAGATGCGCGTGCAGTTTTCCTTATTAAAGAGACGGTAGTTTTCCAGGCTGCCACTTTAGTCGATGCCGATCTGCTTCGGAATAGTCCAACTTTATTTTTTGCTGTAATCGAACCAATATTCCACCGAGATTTTGCTCCCGCTGTAATCCGGCGGCAGCGGTCCAAACGTGTCAATCCGCTGCAGGGCGCGCGTCGCCGAAACGTCGAGCGAAGGCACTCCGCTCGACTGCTCAACCTGCACGTTAAAAGGGTGCCCATCCCGTGCCACGTCAAACGTGATATAGACACGCTGCGACGTTGTGATTCGCGGATCGACTTCGTACTTCAACCAGTTGTCGGAAACCTTCTGCTGTATGATCCGCACGTAGTATGCGTACTTCGTTCCAAAGTCTCCGCCGCTGCCGGTGACGCCGAAGCCACCTTTCGCACCGCCGGCGGCGAAACTCCCATAAGGTCCGCTCACCGGTCCACCTTCGCCAAATGCAACCTGATTGGTTTCTTCCTCGGGCGCCGGCTTGGGCTTCTCTTTGGTCGCTGTGGGCGTCTTTTTCGGTTTGACTTTTGTATCCTTGCCCTGGATCTCGATCGCGTCGGGCTCTTTCACTTCAGGCTTCGGCTCGGACTTGGTCACACCTTTGGATTCGTTCGCCAGAACATTCTGCGTTTGCGCGGCTGGCGCAGGCAAAGGAACCGAACTCACCAACGACACGCCGATGGCCGAACCGCCCCCTCCGCCACCCCATCCCTCGCCCCGCGACCCGGTAAACACAGCCGTGTAAAGCACGATGAGCGCCGTGAGCGCCATGTGAAAGCCCGCAGACCAGCTCAGCGATCGCGCCCAACTATCGTGCTCGAAAAATATCTCAGCGTTTCGCGCCATTTTGTTCCAGGGGCTGGGTGACAATGCTGATGTTGGTGATGCCCGATTGTTTGACCGCGTCCATCACGGTGGCGAAAGCGCCGAACGGCACGTTCTCATCGGCACGCACAAAAATAAACTGGTTCCGGGGATCGCGAATCTTCTGTTTGAGCTTGGCTGCAATTTCATTGATATTGACGGCATCGTTGCCCAGAAAGACGCGCTGATCCTTGTTAATCGTAATGACGGTGCGCTCTTCGGTAATTTCCTTTACGGTGCGAGTCTTAGGAACGCTGACTTCAATGCCTGACTGCAGAACCGGCGCAGTCACCATAAAAATAATAAGCAGCACAAGCACGACGTCTACCAGCGGCGTGATGTTGATATCGGCGAGAGCGGTTTGGGTGCGCCCGTTTGGAGAAGTGAAGGCCATCAGCGCCTCACTTCGGCCGCAGCTTGCGGCTGAATGCTCTCAATCGCATTCAAAACCTCGAGCGCAAAGTCGTCGCCGCGTGCGGCAAACACGCGAATCGAATTGCCAATCAGGTTGTAGGCAATCACGGCAGGGATGGCCGCGGCGAGTCCCGCAGCCGTAGTAATCAGAGCTTCAGAAATTCCAGGAGCCACCGCTCTCAACGTGGCTCCGCCTGCGGTTCCAAGGCCGTGGAAGGCGTCAATGATCCCCCACACCGTGCCGAACAAGCCGATGAAGGGAGTCACCGCCGCCGTGATCGCCAGCCAGGGAACGTTGCGCTCCAATCGCGTAATCTCTTCCGAAGCTCCGATCTGCATCCCGCGCTGCACCGCGGTCAAACTACGCAGCGACGCGGTCGGAGTGGAAAGTTGACGCTTGTATTCGGTAAAGCCGCCCTCAAAAACGCCCACCAGCGGGCTGGGACGAAACTGATCGGCGACCGTAGCGATGTCCTGCAGGCGTTGTGCTTTGCTAAACGCGCGCAGAAAGCGTCCACTCTGCAGGCGGGCACGCCGAAGCAGGCTCCACTTGGTGAGAATAATTGCCCATGAGATCAGGCTGAATACCAGCAGCGTGATCAGCACGAACTTGGCGACGGCGCCTGTGCTGGAAAGCAAATCAAGAATCTCGCCGCCAAGAAAGAGTGCAAGCAAGCAGGGAAGTTGCATCGGTTAAGAGTTTTCCTTTTTTTCGGATTATAGATGATTGCGGTCTCCGGCTAACGAGGCGTATCCGAAACATAACCTTGCGAATGTACTTCTGTGTATCCTAACGTGCCATTTGAACGAAGCAGATACCATTATCCCTTTCATGCTATGCTGCGCAAAAGTTCCAAAACATCGTTATCCACAGGACGTCTGTGCTGGTTGAATTGCGACTCGAAAACTACGCGGTCATCGACAACGCCGCGGTGGAGTTCGCCTCAGGCTTGAACTTGTTGACCGGAGAAACCGGCGCCGGCAAATCCATTCTGATTGATGCGCTCGCCCTGCTTCTGGGAGATAAGGCGTCGAGCGATGTGATCCGAACCGGAGCGGAGCGGGCCGTCGTATCGGCGGTCTTCGAATGCACCGGCGGCGCCGAAGCTGCAATCGCGAAAATTCTTGAGCGCAACGGCCTCGACAAATCCGAAGACAGATCGTTAGAGGACGGATCGTTAGAAACTGGATCCTTGGAAGACGGGTCGCTGATTGTACGCCGGGAGATCGCGGCTGGCGGCAAAGGCCGCGTCTTCGTAAACAATCAGGCGGCAACCGTCTCAGTCTTGCGCCAGCTTGCGCCCTATCTCGCAAACATTCACGCCCAGAACGAATCGCTGTTGTCCTTCGACGCCTCTGCGCGTCTGGAGCTTCTCGACGGATTCGCGGGAAGCCAGGTCGAGTCAGTGGGCGCGGCGTATGAGAAGTGGAAGGGAATTCGAGCACGCATCGCCGACCTCGAACAAGGTGAGCAAGACCGCCTGCGTTTAGTCGATCTCTGGATCTTCCAGAAACGCGAGATCGAAGACGCCAAGCTGCACGCCGGCGAAGACGAACAACTGGAGACCGAGAAGCGCGTCCTTGCCAATGCCGAGAAGATCTACAACGCCGCCATCCACGCCTTCGATCTTCTCTACGAGGGCGATGCCTCCACGTCTGCATCGCTACGTTCCGCGCAGAAGCAGATTGAAGAGCTGGCGCGCTATGAGCCAAAATTTCAGGAAGCCCTGGCCGCGCTGGAGACGGCGCGAATCAGTGTTGAGGATGTCGGAGCCACGGTCCGCGACTACACCGGCGGAATCCATGCCTCGCCCGAACATCTGGCGGAAGTCGAAGACCGGCTGGCATTGCTCGACCGTTTGAAGCGAAAATACGGTCCCACGCTGCAAGACGTCATCAATTTCGGAGCGGACGTGGCCCGCAAGCTCTCCGAAATCGAGAACAAAGATGAAATTCTGCGCGAGTTGCAAGCTGAGCTAGGACGGGCTGGCGAAGAATATTTACGCGTTGCCCGAACGCTCTCGAAAAAACGCCATGAGGCGGCGCGCAAACTCGAGAAGTTAGTCGAGGCCGAAATTAACGACCTGGCCATGAAGTCAACCTTCCGCATTGAAATAACAACAGTGGAGGAAGAAGGGAACTGGACGGCAACCGGAATCGATCAGGTGGTTTACCTGATCGCTACAAATCCCGGCGAACCGATGCGGCAACTGGAGCACATCGCATCGGGCGGAGAATTGTCGCGCGTTATGTTGGCTCTAAAGGTGAGTGTGGATGGAGGTCACGCGGCGCGGACGCCTTCGTCCGCGAAACCTGGCACGCCCCACTCGTCAGCTCAGCGCACATCGGCTCAGCGCACATCGGCTCAGCGCACCATGGTCTTTGACGAAATCGATACCGGCATCGGCGGCCGTGCGGCAGAATCGGTTGGCAAGAAGTTAAAGTTGCTGGCACGGCAGAATCAGGTTCTCTGCGTCACCCACCTTCCGCAGATCGCGACCTTCGCCGATCATCACTACGTGGTCGAGAAAAAGGAACGCAACGGCCGCACCAGCACCAGCATCCGCGCCGTGGTCGGCGAAGAGCGCACCGAAGAAGTAGCCCGCATGCTAAGCGGCGCCAAACTGACCGACACATCCCGCAAACACGCCGAACAGATGATCAAGGCAAACGGGTAGCGCGTAGTTGGTTAATCGATGCGATGAGAGTTATCAAAGTCATCGGCGGAATAGTTGGAGTGATGATCCTCCTCGCCGTCGTTGTTGTTTGGTGGACGGGACGTCCGCCTCGACGCCCAAGCGGCCTCTCCGCCCAGGCGCTATATATCGAAAGAGGAACAGTTCCCTTTAAGATCTCCTCGACGGGCGAATGGCTGGATTGCTGGTTCGACGAATCTGAGCACTTTGACCGCTGCAAACTGACAGACGTGAAGGGCAAGGTCGAATTTGAGGACGTGTTTCTCCCTTACGAAGGCCAATCACCGATTCCCAAGAGCGATCTGATACTCGACGCCCGCAGGACAGGGAACGTTTGGACAGGAACTCATGAGAAGGGCGTCCTTTATCCAGTCGTCTACTTAGCGAATGGTGCAATCCTGATTCCGCGGAGCGACTACGAAAAGGCGAAACAAACGGTGGACTGGGTAAAGGGCAGGCGCCGCGACAGTCCTTAATTTTGACGGCATCGAACATGGTTAGCTAGGATTGGGTGGCTACTATACTTTCGCTATGGAAACCGTAACCATCCACAAGGCGAAGACGCAGCTTTCCCGGCTGATCGAAAAGGCCTGCAAAGGCGAGGAAATTTTCATCGCACGAGGAAAGCAGCCCGTGGTGCGCCTGGTCGCGATTAACCATACGCGTGGTGATCGGAAGCCCGGTGCACTCAAGGGCAAGATCAGAATAGGTCCGGAGTTCTTTGAACCTCTGCCCCCCGAGGGATTGGAAGGCTGGGGAGAGTAGTACTCAGTGCGCTTTGATTGAGTCGGATGGATACGGCGTGAGAAGATTGTGGTAAAGATGCACCGTACCGGTCGACCCCCAATTCCCGCCGTTCACTGCTAATCCCCGCCGTTTCTTTGGCTTACGTTGACCAGAAGGGCACTTTCCAGTAGTTTATTACTACGCCAACAACGGGGTTCGTGTACCCTTCCGTACAAGCCGCGTTCGAATTTGCATCTAAAACAGCTTGGGGACGATCACAAGTAGGGAGCTTGATAGTGCCAAACAGTCAGGAAAAAACCTTACTCTTACTAAAGCCGCGCGGATTCTGCGCCGGCGTAGTGCGGGCGATCGATGTCGTCCGCATCGCCCTTGAGGCCTTTGGCCCGCCCATTTACGTGCGTAAGGAAATCGTCCACAACAGCTTCGTGGTCGACGAACTGCGCGGCAAGGGCGCGATCTTCGTCGACAGCGAGGACGAAGTCCCCAACGGCGAGCGCGTCATCTACAGCGCTCACGGCGTTTCTCCCGAGGTGCGTGAGCACAGCGCCCGGCGCGGCCTGCGCGTCATTGATGCCACCTGTCCGCTGGTCACCAAGGTTCATGTGGAAGCGGTAAAGTTCGCCAAAGAAGGCTATTCGCTGATCCTGATCGGTCACCATGATCACGATGAGGTTATCGGAACCCTCGGCGAGGCTCCACTCGTCACTCAGGTTGTCGGAACACCCGAGCAGGTGAAATCGCTTACCGTCCCCGATCCGAATCGCGTTGCATACCTTACGCAGACCACCCTCAGCCTCGATGAAACCAAAGACATTATCTCGGCCCTGAAAAAGAAGTTCCCCAACATCAAAGGTCCTGCCGCCCAGGATATTTGCTATGCCACGGAAAACCGCCAGGTCGCAGTGAAGCAGGTGGCCTCGGAGGCTGACTTGTTACTGGTTGTGGGCTCGGAAAACAGTTCCAATTCCAATCGTCTGGTAGAAGTGGCGCGAAATCTAGGGACGAATTCGCACCTCATCGACAGCTATAAGGACATCGAGTCGGATTGGTTGAATGACGTAAAGACGATCGCGTTGACTGCCGGCGCATCGGCGCCGGAGTGCCTGGTGGAAGAAGCGATGAAGTTTCTGGCCACCAAGGGTTTCGACAACGTGCAGGAACTCGAAGTGATGCCGGAAAACGTACGTTTCGGGCTGCCGCCGGAGATTGTCGAGGCCATTGCCGCCGCTCCGGCCGGTGCTACCGCGGATTAACGGAGAATACGTCGACGTTCCGGCGTCATCCCGAGCGCAGCCGTTCTTCGGGCGGAGCGAGGGATCTCCTGCGGATCGGTTGGGTAGGTCAACGCGACGGTTGAGCGCAGACGGAGCAGCTACAACGGAGATCGATTGTATGGATATAGACTCCCCTGAAGCAAACTTAACTTCCGCTGCGCAACTTCGCTTTGGCAAAATCGACGGCTTAGCCAGCCGTGTCGGCTCTGCGATTGCCTCCGCCCGAAAATTACTTTTCTCTCTGCAGCACGAGCAAGGCTACTGGTGCGGCGAACTCGAAGCCGACACCACTCTCGAATCGGATTACATTCTGCTCCACACGCTACTGGGAACAGGCGATCCCGGGCGCTTTCAGAAAGCGGCAAACTGGATCGTTCGTCATCAGAACGAAGACGGCGGTTGGAGCATTTACGCTGCGGGGCCCTCGAATATCAGCGCCTCAGTAAAAGCGTATTTTGGATTGAAGCTGGCAGGATACTCCGCCGATCATCCCGTGCTGCAGCGCGCCCGCAAGAAAATCCTCGAACTCGGCGGCGTAACCGAAGTCAATACATTCACCAAGATCTATCTTTGCTTCTTCGGGCAGTACGATTACGATGCAGTTCCGGCCATTCCTCCCGAGATCGTTCTATTTCCAAACTGGTTTTGGTTCAATATCTACGAGATTTCTTCATGGTCGCGCGCCATCCTCGTACCGCTTTCCATCTGTTACGCCAAAAAACCGTTCAAAAAAATTCCGCGCGAAATGGGTTTGGAAGAACTGTTCGTCGGCGGCATGCAGAAGTCGCGCATGCATCTGCACTGGTCGAAGAAGTTAGTCTCCTGGCGCAACTTCTTCCTCTGCCTTGACCGCTTGACGCATTGGCTTGAGCGAGTCCATATCCGGCCGCTACGTTCGATCGCGCTGAAGAGCGCGGAAAAATGGATGCTCGAACGCTTCGATATGAGCGACGGCCTCGGCGCAATCTATCCTTCGATGATGAACGCCATCATCGCTCTCCGCTGCCAGGGATATTCACTCGACGATCCGCAAGTCATCCGTGCCCTCGACGAATTTGAAAAGCTCGGAATCGAAGAAGGCGACACCTTCCGCATGCAGCCCTGTTTCTCGCCGGTTTGGGATACGGCTTATGCGCTGTTCGCGCTGGGCGAGGCGGGAGTTCCGGCAAACGATCCTCGAATGGTGAAATGCGCCGATTGGATTCTGCAGAAGCAGGTGCGCACCCCGGGCGACTGGCAGGTCAAGAACAAGGCCGGCAAGCCGGGAGGATGGTACTTCGAGTTTAACAATGAGTTTTATCCCGATGTTGATGACAGCGCAATGGTTTGCCTGGCACTGGGCCATGTGGAACATCCCAACGGACGCTACCAGCGCGAGTCGGTGCAGCGCGCCATCGATTGGATCTTGTCAATGCAATGTAAGAACGGCGGATGGGCTTCATTCGACAAAGATAACGACCAGATGGTCTTCCAACATATTCCGTTCGCCGATCACAACGCCATGCTCGATCCCGCAACCGTCGACATAACGGGACGTATTCTCGAAATGATGGCGACCTATGGTTACGATAAGAACCATCCAGCCGTGAAGCACGCAATTCAATTCCTTCGCGACGAACAAGAACCGGATGGCAGTTGGTTCGGCCGTTGGGGTGTTAACTATATCTACGGCACGGCGCTCGTGCTGCGCGGACTCGAAGCCATCGGTATGGATAACCACGAGCCCTGCGTCCAGCAGGCGGCGGAGTGGCTGCGCATGGTGCAGAACGCCGATGGCGGCTGGGGCGAGACTGTGGGCTCTTACGACGATCCAACCCTGCGCGGTGTCGGCGATAGCACGCCTTCGCAAACCGCCTGGGCGATTCTGGGCCTGCTCGCTGTCGGCGATACGCGCAGCGATTCCGTAGCTCGCGGCATTGCGTATCTGCTGCGCACGCAAAAAGAAGATGGATCGTGGGATGAAGCTTTTTTCACCGGTACAGGTTTTCCGCGTGTGTTCTACCTGAAATATCATCTCTACCGGCAGTACTTCCCGCTGCTCGCGCTGACGACCTACGCCAAGGTGATGGAGAAAACTAGCAGTTAGCAATTGGCGGTTGGCCATTCGCCTTTTGCTTTGAGAGGGTGCGGCTTTAGCCGCGCCGCGAGAGGCACGAACGGGAGGGCATGACTTCAGTCGTGCCGCCCGCAAGTACCAGAGATTCGGGCTTCATGAGGGATATAACATTGCTGTCATCCTGAGCGAGGCGAAGGACCCCATACCTGCACGGCATCGTCTCCGGCAATGCGAGGCGTTCTCACGATGCTGAAGTTTTGCTCGAAGCTGCTTGAATCTTTGTTGTGAAACTCGAAAAGTTAACATCCGAATGCTGACTTTCGTCACCGGCGCAACCGGATTTCTAGGCTCTCACGTAGCTCGCATTCTCGCCGAGGAGGGCGCCGACCTTCGTCTGCTGGTGCGTCCGACCAGCAATCTGAAGAATCTGGACGGTCTGAGAGCCGAGACCGCCGTCGGCGATCTGCGCGATCCGGCATCCCTCGAAAAGGCAATGGCAGGCTGCGAAGCCGTGTTTCATGTAGCTGCCGACTATCGCCTGTGGTTGCGCGATCCAGCGGAAATGTATCGTTCCAATGTGGAAGGAACTCGGGCAATTCTCGAAGCGGCGCGCAAGCATGGAGTGCGCTGCGTCGTTTACACTTCGAGTGTCGCCACGATTGGCTTCACCGGAAACGGCCGTCCAGCCGACGAAGATTCCCCGGTTTCTCTCGCCGACATGATCGGTCACTACAAGCGCTCGAAGTTTATGGCCGAGCGGTTGGCGCTCGAAGCCGGCCGTGGCGGGATGCGGGTGGTAACGGTGAATCCAACGACGCCAGTGGGCGAGCGGGATGTCAAGCCGACACCGACGGGACGGATTGTAGTGGATTTTCTGAAGGGGAAATTTCCCGCATACGTCGAAACCGGATTGAATCTTGTCGACGTTCGCGAATGCGCTCGCGGGCATATTGCGGCGCTGGAAAAAGGCAAGAGCGGAGAGCGTTACATTCTGGGCGCCGAGAATCTCACTCTCAAGCAGATTCTCGACAAGCTGGGCGCGATTTCCGGTTTACCCTCGCCCACCGTGAAGCTGCCTTACTTTGTTGCGTATCTGGCTGGCGCGGTCGATGAGACCGTCTCCGGTCGCATCCTAGGCCGCGAGCCGCGTGCTACCGTCGAAACGGTTCGCATGGGAAAGAAGAAAATGTGGGCCAGCTCCGCTAAGGCTGAGCGCGAGCTGGGATGGAAAATAATCCCCCCGGACGACGCACTCCGCCGTGCCGTCGAGTGGTTCCGCGCCAACGGTTATGCCTGAGGACTGCTGAAGAACTGCGTGAGCAAATCCGCTTCGACAGCAGCCTTCGCCGCGAAGCAGCGAAGTCTTAAGGAGCGTGGTTTTGAAAAGGCGCGGCTTCAGCCCGCATCGCTATTTTTGAAGTGGCGTGGTTTTGAAAGGGCGCGGCTTCAAGCAGCGCCGCTATATCGCCTTAGATTCAGAACGGCTTTAGCCGTCGGGGCACATTGGCTCACCGGGATGAATTCATCAGCATCAGGAATCGCTATCGTGGCAGCCCTCGAACGTGAACTCAGAGGTCTGGCCAAAATCTCCCGTCGTGTCGAACGCGAGTACGAAGGCCGCAAGTTCATTTTCATTGAGCACGCCGAGACCGTGGCCGTATGTGCTGGAATAGGCGTCGAGCCCGCGCGGCGGGCGGCCGAAGCTGTAATCGCGTTATACCATCCTGCACAGCTGCTGTCGGTTGGATTTGCTGGAGCCCTACTCCCCGACCTGCACGTCGGTGACATTTTTTCTCCCGCCACCGTAATCGATGCCCGCGACGGCAGTCAGGTCATGATCGAAGGCGGCGTGGGCACTCTGATAACATTCATGGCGGTGGCCAGCCCCAAGCAGAAAGCGAAACTGGCGCAAGCCTACGGCGCGCAGGCCGTAGACATGGAAGCGGCTGCAGTTGCCGCCGCCGCCCGCGCTCACGGAATTCGCTTCACCGCAACTAAAGTCATCTCCGACGGGTTAGATTTTGAGATGCCAGAGACTGCCCGCTTCATCGACGCCCACGGCCGTTTCCGCACCGCGAGCTTCGCCGTATACGCGGCTGTGCGGCCCTGGCTGTGGCTCCGCTTGGCGCAGCTCGCGAGCAACAGTAGCAAAGCCGCAAGAATCCTGGGTGACTATTTAACGCGTTGCCACCAACCGCTGGCCGAGACGTTTGAAGCAAAGACTACGGAGATTTCATCGAACCGCTGATGGGCATTGCTCGACAAATCGCAATCGTAGATCGGAGCCAGTCGATTCCCGCGACCATGCTGGCCGCCGTTTACCGCGGAGTGAATGATGTCCGCCTCGAAACTGTTCCTGTCCCGAAAATCGGCCCCGGCGAACTGCTGCTCCGCGTCCACACCTGCGGGGTCTGCGGCACTGATCTCAAAAAAATCTCCACCGGGTCGCATTCCGCACCGCGCATCTTTGGCCATGAAACCTCTGGCATGGTCGCCGCCGTCGGCGCAGGTGTAAGAAATTTCCAGCCCGGCGACCGCGTCGTCGTCTTTCATCACATCCCTTGCCGCGAGTGCTACTACTGCCGGCACAAGACCTTTGCCCAGTGCCCCACCTATAAGAAGGTAGGATGTACCGCTGGATTCGAGCCCTCCGGCGGAGGCTTCGCTGAATATGTTCGCGTGATGGATTGGATCGTCGAGCATGGCACCTTAAGAATTCCGGACGGCGTCTCCTTCGAGCAGGCCTGTTTTGTCGAACCCGTAAACACCTGCATGAAAGGAATTCAAGCCCTCCGCCTGCAACCGGGAGAGACTGTGCTGACCATCGGACAAGGTCCAATCGGCATCATTCTGAGCGTACTGGCACGCCGGGCAGGGGCCTCGGTTATTACTTCCGATTTATACCCCGAGAGGCTTAGAATATCTAAAAGCCTTGGATTCGAGCGTGCCATCGACGCGTCTCAGCACGACGCGGTCGACTCTGTGCGGGAGCAGACAGAAGGACGGGGCGCCGACGCTGTAATCTTGGCGGTCGGCAGCAATGCCCTGATTCGCCCTGCGATGGAGGCTGCGCGTCCCGGTGGGCGCGTGTTGTTGTTTGCGCAAACCCAGCGCGGCGAGGTGGTTGTCGACCCGGCCGCGATTTGCGTGGATGAGAAAACGCTCGTGGGCTCCTACAGTGCGTCTGTAGATTTGCAACACGAATCAGTTCGCTTTGTGATGAATGGGGAGATGGATCTGGAAAGGCTGATCAGTCACCGCTTCTCGCTGCAGGAGAGCGTCCGCGCGTTGGAACTCGCGGCCCATCCACAGCCCGCGTCGATGAAGATCGTGATACAGCCGGGCAGTACTTGGAAGCGTGAAGCCAGGGAAGGAAGCCAGCAGTGAATGGAAAAATGACGGCTGCCGTCCTGTACGGCAAGGAAGATCTCAAAATCGAAAGAGTGCCTATACCTCGCGTCGAAAAAGGCGAGGTCCTGGTTAAAGTTCAGGTGGCTCTCACCTGCGGCACCGACCTCAAGGTTTATCAGCGCGGCTACCACGCCCGCATGATCGTTCCCCCCGCCCTCTTCGGCCACGAACTGGCCGGCGTGGTCGAAGAAGTCGGCGAAGGTGTCCTCAGCTTCAGGAGGGGGCAGCGCGTGGTGGCGCTGAACTCAGCGCCTTGCCAGATGTGCTTTTACTGTTCCAAGCATCAGGAAAATCTCTGCGAGGACCTGCTCTTCAATAACGGAGCCTACGCCGAATATATCCGCGTACCGCGGCGCATCGTGGAAGCGAATATGCTCGTCATTCCGCCCAATGTCACATTTGAAGATGCCGCCATGACCGAGCCTCTGGCCTGCGTCCTCCGCGGATTGCACGAAACCGGCGTCGAGATCGGCGACACCGTCACCATTATCGGTGGCGGCCCCATCGGCCTCATGTTTGTCCAGGTAGCGCGTGCCATCGGCTGCAATGTGATTTCTGTGGTGAAGCGCGACGAACAGGTCGTCGCCGCCAAGCACATGGGCGCTCATGAGATCGTGCAGACCACAAAAGTGCAGAACGTGATCGATGCCGTGCGCGCGCTCACTCCGCAAAAACGCGGCTGCGATGTCGTGATCGAAGCGGTCGGCCGCCCTGAAGCCTGGGAGTGGACGGTGGAAATGGTCCGCAAAGGCGGCACCGTAAACTTCTTCGGCGGATGCGCTAGTGGCTCCAAGGTGCAACTCGATACCAATCGCCTGCACTATTCCGAGATCACGCTGAAGGCCACGTTCCATCACACACCGGAGACCGTCCGCCGTGCCTTCGGATTGATCGCGGCCAAGAAAATCCGCCCCACCGATTACATCACCGGCGAAGCTCCGCTCTCCAGCTTGCAAAAGGTGCTCCGCCACATGCTGAATCGCGGAGGCGATATCAAAACCGCGATCATTCCCGGCCACTGATTCGGGGCTCATGGATTCACGCTCGCGCACCGATCTTGTTTCAAAGCGCTTTGGGAGGGGCACCACTTCAGTCGTGCCACTAAGGCCACAAGATACGTCGGCTTTAGCCGCTGAGGGTCATTGCTTCGGACAATCGAAACTCAAAAACCCGTGACTCAAGTCGCTACAAACAATCCGCCACTTCTGCCGACTGCTTCGATAGCAGCCTGGAGCCGCCTCCCCGCCGCCTACGCGATTCCGAACATTGCGCCTTCGCTCATTGAAGCTCGCGAATATTGCCGCCGCCTGGCCCGCACTCACTACGAGAATTTCTCCGTCGCAACCTGGTTTCTTCCCAAGAACCTTCGCCAGGATTTCCTGAACGTTTACGCCTACTGCCGCATTTCCGACGATCTGGGCGACGAAGTCGGGGACACCGCCGCAGCCTTGGCTCTGCTCGATGAATGGCAAGCTGAGTTAAACGCCTGCTACGCAGGCACTCCGCGCCATCCGGTTTTCGTTGCGCTTGCCGAAACCGTGCGCAAGTTCGAAATTCCCCAGCATGAGTTCTCCGATCTGCTGATCGCGTTCCGCCAGGACCAAACCATCACACGCTTCGAAACCTTCGACGACGTACTCGCCTACTGCCGTTATTCGGCGAACCCAGTCGGCCATCTCGTCCTTTTCTTATGCGGATATCGCGATGCCGAACGCCGGCAGCTATCTGACTACACCTGCACAGCGCTCCAGTTGGCGAATTTCTGGCAGGATGTCAGCGTTGATTACGCCAAAGGCCGCATCTATCTGCCGCTGGAAGATCTGCGGCGATACGCGCTGACTGAAGAAGACTTGGCGCAAAACCGCAATACGCCCGCATTTTGCGAGATGATGAAATTTGAAGTGGAGCGCGCCCGCCAATGGTTCAATCGCGGCCTGCCTCTGGTGAAAACGGTAAACAAGGAATTGGCAGTGGATCTCGAACTCTTCAGCCGCGGTGGGCAGGAAATCTTGGACGCGATCGAGCGCCAGGGCTTCGCCGTCCTCGGTCGCCGTCCCGTAATCTCCAGGACGCGTAAGCTTGTACTGGTCGCGCGCGCCGCGTTAGGGAAGCTGTTATGAGCGCAGGAGCGCAGCAGGTGTTGAGCGCATGGAATCCCACTCCCGCCCAGCTCGCAATGGCGTACTCCGTTTGCCGGGGGATCACACGCAACAGCGCGAAGAATTTCTATTATGCATTTCTCGTGTTGCCCCAGCGCAAGCGGCAAGCCCTCTGCGCCGTATATGCCTTCATGCGCCGCTGCGATGATATTGCCGACGACCCCACCCTCAGCCTCGAAGCGCGCCGCATCACGCTCGATCACTGGCTCGATGCCCTGCACCGCGCCCAGCAAGGCGAACCGACCGACGATCCGATTCTGCTGGCCTTGATCGATGCGCAACGGGAGTACTCCATCCCCGCCGGACTACTGGACGAGCTTGCTACCGGAACAGCAATGGATGTGGTTGACCCAGAAGCTGGCTTTGATGATGATGAGCCAGCCTTCGCAACTCCTGCGCTTCCAGGCCTGACGGTCCAATACCACACCTTCGACGACCTCAAGCTTTATTGCTACCGCGTGGCGTCAATCGTGGGCCTCGTCTGCATTCACATCTTCGGATATCGCGATCCGACCGCCGAGCCACTGGCCGAGCAGTGCGGTCTCGCCTTCCAACTCACAAATATCATTCGTGATGTGAAAGAAGACGCGGCCATGGGCCGAATCTACCTGCCGCAGGAAGACCTCGCCAAGTTCGGACTCTCCGCCGCCGAACTGCTTTCCTCTCCGAACCCAGCCCGCTTCCGCCCCTTGTTGGCCTTCGAAGCCGACCGTGCCCGCGAGTTCTACCAGGCCGGCGATCAACTGAGCGCCTATATTTCCGAAGATAGCCAACCTGCACTGTGGGTACTGATCAACATCTATCGCAAGCTTCTCGATAAAATCACCGAACGCCAGTACGACGTCTTCAGCGGCAAAGTAAGCCTGACCGTCAGCGAAAAACTGCGGATCCTCGGGAAAGGTTTCTTCCAGCGCCTCAGCTGATGTGATCTCGGACCTGCAAAAAGTCTTGTCATTCCGAACCGGGCGAAAGCCCGGTGGGGAACCTGCTGTTAAGTCGTTAGTGAAACGGGTCACCAGAATCTGTGCCAGAATCCCGCATGACGCAAAAGTCCGCTCCACCAACGGTAGCTGTCGCCGGAGGCGGCCTTGCCGGTCTCGCCGCCGCGTGCGCCCTCTCCGATTCCGGCTTTCGCGTCACCCTCTTTGAACGCCGCCCTTATCTCGGCGGCCGCGCTTCTTCCTACCAACATCCCGGCACCGGGGAAGTCATCGACAACTGCCAGCACGTCCTGTTTCGCGTTTGCACGAATCTGGTCGAGTTCTATCGCCGCATCGGCGTGGAAGACAAAATCCGCTGGTATGACGAGATGACCTTCATCGAGCCCGGCGGCCGCTGCAGCGTAATGCACGCCTCGGCGTTGCCCGCCCCGCTGCACACCGCCCCGTCGTTCCTACGTTTCCCATTTCTCTCCGCCAAAGACAAGCTTGTGATCTCGCGCGCCATCGCCGCTCTCACCCTTACCGCTCTGCCGGTCCCCGCTCTGCCGACCAACGACCAGCGCGATACCGGACTTTCTTTTCAGGAGTGGCTGCTGCGCCACGGTCAAACCGAGAACGCTATCCAGCGTTTCTGGAGGCCGATTCTGGTCAGTGCTCTCAGCGAAGATCTCGAACTGATTTCGATCCCCTACGCCGCACAGGTCGTGCGCGAATCGATGAAGTCTCCCGAGGCGCGCCACATGGGCGTTCCCAGCATGCCCTTGACGGATCTCTACAATCGCGCCGGTGATTACATCCGTGCGCGCGGCGGCGAGATTCGCTTCCGCAACTCTCTCGAATCTTTTGCGCCGGATTCATCGAGCGTCCACATTCGCGTCGCCGACAGGGAAGAGGTGTTTGACTACCTCGTCCTTGCCCTGCCCTATGAAGACCTTGGCCGCGTGCTCCCCGAAACTCCACAAGCTGCGCCATTACGAGAGAACCTCAGCCATTTCGAATCGTCTTCGATCACCGGCATTCACCTCTGGTTCGATCGTCAAATCAGCGACCTCGACCACGCCGTCCTTCTCGACCGCACCATCCAGTGGATGTTCCACAAATCCCGCCTTCTGCAGCGTGTTGGGAAAGTTACCAACCCGTCGCCCGAGGAAAATGACCGGGATGAAAACGGCCGGGAAGGGCACGACTTCAGTCGTGCCACAAACGATGCCGGAAAAAATGGGGCTTTAGCCCCTGAGGGCTCAGGCAGCTATATTGAGCTCGTCGTCAGCGCTTCAAAGAGCCTCATCGACAAGTCTCGCACCGAAATCGTCGACCTCGCCTTGAAAGAAGTGCGCGAATTCTTTCCCGCGGCACGTGCGGCGAATCTCCTGAAGTCCACCGTGATCAAAGAGGTCCGCGCGACTTACTCACCTCGTCCGGGCATCGATACCCACCGTCCGCCGCAGACCACTCCATGGGCACGCGTCTTCCTGGCCGGCGATTGGACCGCAACTGGCTGGCCCGCCACCATGGAAGGCGCAGTTCGCAGCGGATATCTGGCTGCCGAAGCTCTAACCCGCGCTGCCGGAATAAAAGACTCGCGATTCGTAATCCCCGATCTTCCCGCCACCGGCCTGATGCGCCTCTTCCGCTAGCAGGCTGTTGAAAAACTCGGCCGCAACCTTGATTTTGGGTGGCGCAGCGCTTCAGCGCTGCGATAAGTGGCATGTTTTCAGCAGCGGCTTTAGCCGCAGACTGGACTTCTGACCAAGCAAATTGAGTTTTTCAGCAGCCTGCTAGAGGCAAGAAGGACGCCTTTGCGCCGAACCCGTACAAGACATGTATAATCGCCTCCGCCTCGGGAGGGGTGTTCGTCATGCGCATGATGCTGAAAGTTTCAATCCCGGTTGAATCTGGGAACGCGGCAATTCGAAGCGGCAGTCTGGGCGCAACCATCACAAAGATCCTGGACGAGCTTAAGCCAGAGGCCGCCTATTTTGCTGAAGACAATGGCCAGCGCACCGGCTTCATATTCTTCGATATGAAGGATGCCTCACAGTTGCCGGCGATCGCTGAGCCGTGGTTCCTGGCCTTCAACGCCAGCCTCACCGTGCGTCCCGCCATGAATCAGCAGGACCTTGCGGCCAGCAGCGGCGGCATGGAGCGCGCCGTAAAAGGATACGGAAAAGCAGCTGCTTAGTTCCTCCTTGTCGAAAGCGGGGCTCGTGGGTCGGGCAACGAATCAGCGGCTCCGTCGCAGCAGTAAGCAACCGCCGATGAATGAAAACACTCCCACGATCCCCGCAGTCACCATGCCCGTCCAGAAAAGAGGACTCTGGATGTCCCCTTGTGATGCCCCAGCATAAAAGTGATGCACCGCATGTCCCAGGTGCAGTGTTGTCAGTAGGACAGCACTTCCACACAAAATGTTCAAAGTTCGCATCGTAGCTCCATGAGTAATCTCGTATACAGTTATGCAACTCGCAATGCGCGAGAAGTATAGCTTGCAGGGGTGTCGATTTGTGACTCCCGGCTGCTTCCGCGCTCATCCATATAAAGTCCAATCGTGCGCCGCTTCGCCAACGACGAGCGGCTAACGACTAACGACCGCGCCATGACCATCGGAGTTCTAGCCCTGCAGGGCGATTTCGACGCCCACCGCCGCCGGCTCGAAGAGCTGGGCGCCAAAGTTGTGCTCATCAAAAAGCCCGAGCAACTTGATCACATCGATGGTCTCATTATCCCTGGCGGCGAGTCGGGCACATTCCTGAAGTTGTTAGGTGAAGCAGGTTTCGAAAAGCTGAAGCAGTTCGTCCGCCTGAAGCCAACCTTCGGCACCTGTGCCGGCGCAATCCTGCTCGCGACCGAAATCGAAAACCCTAAACAAGCCGGCCTGGGCGCAATCGACATCAGCATTCGCCGCAACGCCTACGGACGCCAGATCGACAGCTCAATCCGCGAAGGTAAATTCGTCCCTGAGAATCCTGCGGGCTCGCCGCTCGAAATGGTCTTCATCCGCGCTCCCAAAATCGAGCGTGTCGGCCCCGCCGTCGAAGTTATCGCCACCGAGGGCAAGGATAACGCTCCCGTCGCGGTCCGGCAGGGAAGCGTGATGGCTGCAACTTTCCATCCCGAACTATCCGATGACACCCGCGTTCATAAGGCGTTCCTGGATTTGATCGCCCCGTGTGGGGCGGACACTCCTGTCCGCCGCCCTTGATTTTGCCGTTGATTTTGCTCTTGATTGTCTGACTGTTCGCCTCCAGAAACCGGCATCATCGCGGCAAATAAATTTTCTCTTGACATCCCGTTTGCGTAACTGTAAGGTTACGCATTATGCGGAACCGTTCGGTTACATATTCCTCGGAAACCACTTTCCAGGCTCTCGCCGATCCCACCCGCCGCGCCGTACTTGACCTCTTGCGTCGAGGCAGCCAGCCCGCCGGAGAAATTGCCCATGCCTTTCCCGTCTCGCGTCCCGCCATTTCCAAACACCTGCGGCTGCTTCGCCGCGCCCACCTGGTGCGGGAGCATCGCGAGGGCCGCCATCGCGTCTACCACCTCAATCCCGAACCGCTGCGCGCCGTCGACTCCTGGCTCGATCAATACCGCAGCTTCTGGAAGATGAACCTCGCGAACCTGAAGACTTTTGTCGAAGCCGAATACGCCAAAGAAACCAATCCGTACTACGCTACAAAATCGCATACCAAACCCTCAAAAGGAGATCGCTAACATGAAGTCGCTTCGCGTCGCCCTGCCACTCTTGCTTCTGATCGCCGCCTCCGCCGCGCTGGCGCAATCCGGCGCCCAGAAATCATTCGATCAACTCAAATCCCTCGCCGGCTCCTGGGAAGGGAAGAACTCCCAAGGCCACCCTCTGCAAGTTACTTTCCGGGACACCGCGGGTGGCTCCGCCCTCATGAGCGAAATCCACGGTCACCACGGCCCCGAGGGCATGATTTCCATGTTCCACCTCGACGGTCCCAACCGTCTCGTCCTCACTCACTACTGCAGTGCAGGTAACCAGCCGCGCATGCAGGCCGCTGCTTCCCCTGATGGCAAGACCTTCACCTTCGACTTTTTCGACGCCACAAATCTCGCTACTCCTGATGCCGGCCACATGCAGCGCGTAGTCTTCACGATCGTTGACGCCAACCATCACACCGAAGATTGGACCTTCGCCGATCACGGCAAAGAAATGAAGGAATTCTTCGACCTGCACCGAAACGAAGTCGCCCAAAAATAATCGCGGAAAAATTGAGCCGGGTGCCCCATTTCTCGCGTCGTTTTGCGAGAAGTGGGGATTGTAAAAGTCGAAACACAACTCAAGACGCATATGACCGAAACTCAAAGCAAACTCGTAATCTCCCCTGATAGCGACGCCGTCATCGCCGAAATCGAAATCGCCGCTCCCCCCGCGCGCGTCTTCCAGGCCCTAACCGACGAGCGCGAACTGCTGCGCTGGTTTACCGACCCGAGCTGCCCCGTCAACCTCTGGCAAATGGACGCTCGCCGCGGCGGCCGCTATCGCTACACCACGGAAAAAGGCACGGTCGCCGTCAACCACGTCAGCGAGTTCGAGTGCCACGGCGAGATTCTCGAACTCGATCCGCCGCGCCTCCTCGTTTATACCTGGATCGCGAATTGGCACCTGGACAAATCGCTGCGCACTGTCGTTCGCTGGGAATTAACTCCGGCCGGAGCCGGAACTCACGTGAAAGTAACGCACAGCGGCCTCGTGTCAGAACCCGCCGCCCGCAAGGATTACAGCGGAGGCTGGCCTGGCGCACTCGACAGCCTCAAGAAGTTTGTGGAGAACAAAGTGGAACAGTAAATGGAGAGCAGACACTCCTGTCCGCTGCCTTTGGCTTTGCTGTTGATTTTGATCTTTGATCTTGATTTCCTAACGCCACAAGGAGCACACATGGCAACCGTTTCCATTACGCCCGATCAGGACACCGTTCTCGCAGAGATCCATATCGCGGCACCGCCCGAGCGCGTCTTTCAGGCCATCACCGATCCTCGCCAGATGCCGCAGTGGTGGGGTCAGCAAGGAATGTATCGCGTCACTGAATGGACGGCCGATCTCCACCCAGGCGGGAAATGGTCAAGCCTGGGTGTAAGCGCGGATGGCAAGCAATTTCGTATTGACGGCGAGTATCTCGAAATAGATCCGCCCCGCCTGCTGGTGCACACCTGGATTTCCAGCTTTACTCCCTCCCTCAAAACAGTTGTGCGTTGGGAGCTTGAGCCTCAAAGCGTCCACGGCTTGCACCCGAGTGGTCCGCGAAAGGCTGGCACCGGAACCTTGGTCAAGATTCGTCATAGCGGTTTCGCCGGCGACGCCGCCGCCGCCAACAGCCATGGCCAGGGATGGCAACGCGTGCTCGCCTGGATGCAAGCCTTCGTTGAGAAAGGAGAAACCATCGACACTCGCCACTAACAAATGTGCGTGCGACAATCCTTCGGCGGGCCCAGGGCATGCTTTGTCCGCCGCCTTTCCTCTTCATTTTTCATCTTTGACCGTGTTTGGGGCTCGCTCCGGTCTTTGACTTCACGAGCACGATCAAACACAGTTGGCCCCGTCCTTCTTCTTGTGGGAAGGACGGGACACCGAACTGCTGGCCCCCGACTCTCACTATCAATAGACGACGACGGTGAAGTCGGTGCTCTGGCGGCTGCCTCCGTCCGTGTACATGTCGACTTCAAGCTGCGTATTGGTTCCGAAATCCTCCGCACTCGCCCAGGCGTCTGCAATGATGGCTCCGTTATCGCCGCCCACAAAATAAGGAACTGCATTGACGCTCCAGAAACGGTCGTCCACTTCGAAACCAAAATCGATGTGGAATTGCGCATACGCGACCTAAACCAGCCGCAGATCTGATCATCGTTTTGCAGAAGAGTTAGAAAAGGGGAACTGGGGGGGCGCGCACCACAGAACCCTTCGGCTATGCCCCGGCGCGGGCAGCCATCTTGGCTGAGTTTCGAGCAGTGTTCAGGCGGTCGACGGAGTCAATGTCCGATAACAGGTA
>Ga0116216_10000865_pt1 | contig 22284 bp, 22 predicted proteins | sample Sb_taG_11_FD_89696 | JGI IMG/M metagenome (GOLD analysis project Ga0116216, IMG submission 89696) | Peat soil microbial communities from Weissenstadt, Germany - Sb_50d_3_AS metaG | ecosystem: Environmental > Terrestrial > Soil > Wetlands > Peat | place: Germany: Weissenstadt | collected 2010-09-21
CTACGAATTTATATCGAATCGCTGGTGCACCCGTCCGCGCAACAGGATGCGCTGACCGCGGCGCGCCATCGCGCCTTCATCGCGCCGCGCCTGCTCGGCAGCATCGTCGCGCTGGCTTCGTTCCCGGCCTACTTGATCGCGCGCGGCGCGCCGAATGCGCTTGAACTCATCGGTTTCGCCTGGCTCATCGCCCCGATCCTCATCGCCTACTTTCTCTCCCGCACTGGCCGTTACGAGAGCGCCCACGTGCTGTCGTCGCTCGCTCTGGCCGGGTTAGTGACAACGGTGGCGATGTTGACCGGCGGCATCGCGTCCTTCGCCGCGATCTGGCTTGTGGTTGTGCCGCTCGAGGCATCGCTCTCGGCGTCCCGCCGCGTCGTTGCCATCGCTTCGACCTTTGCTCTCATTGCCGCCGGTTTATTGGTGCTTGTGAGTGAGCTCGAGTTGCTGCCGGCGCCGGCTCTAGGCGGATATGCGGGGTTGGCTACACTCGGCGTCGTATCGGCCGCGCTCTACGCAACCGGGCTTGCGCTCGGCACCGAGGCGCTGACGCGCGTCAGCTTCTGGCTCCTTTACGCCGAAGAAGATCGCTATCGGCTCCTGGCACGCAATATGACCGACGTGATTACGCGACACCGCCGTGATGGCGCCGTGCTGTTCGTATCGCCGGCCGCGCACTCGCTGTTCGGTTGCGGCGTCTCCGAGTTGCGCGGACAAGGCCTCTTCGGCCGCGTCCATGTCGCCGACCGGCCTGCTTATTTGACCGCGCTTGGCGACGCCGCGGCGCTGAGCGAAAGCCGATCCGTCGAGTTCCGTGTGCGGCGCGAATGTTTCGACGCCGAGGGCCGCCCGGCCGCGCGATTCGTGTGGATCGAGATGCGCTGCCGGCCGCTAGAGCAGGTGGGCGCTCACGACCGCCGCGAAGTCGTCGCCGTGCTGCGCGACTTAACCGAACGCAAGCGCCAGGAGCAGGCGCTCGAAGACGCGCGCGCCGAAGCCGAGCGCGCCGATGCCCGTAAGAGCCGCTTCCTCGCGACGATGAGCCATGAATTGCGCACGCCGCTCAACGCCATCATCGGCTTTTCCGACATGCTGATGCACGAATCGGCGCTCATGCTCGATGCCAAGCGTCGTAACGAATATGCGGGGCTCATCAACGACTCCGGCCAGCACCTGCTTGCCGTCATCAATGGCGTCCTCGACGTGTCGAAAATCGAGACCGACAATTTCGCCATTACGCCGGAACCGTTCGCGCCGACCTCGGTCATCGCCGCCAGCTGCGATATGTTGGCTCTGCACGCGAACGAAGCCGGCGTCGCGTTGGAGAGAGTGCCGACCGCTGACCTGCCGGAAATGAACGCCGACAAGCGCGCGCTCAACCAAATCCTGCTCAACCTCCTGTCCAACGCGATCCGTTTTACCGACCGTGGTGGCAAGGTCACGATTGGAGCGCGCGCCGAGGCCGGCAGCATTACCTTCGTGGTCGAAGACAACGGCGTCGGCATGAACGACGAGGACCTGGCGCGCGTCGGCGAGCCTTACTTTCAGGCGCGCACCACCTACGACCGCCGCCACGGCGGCACAGGTCTCGGCCTGTCGATCGTCAAGGGCCTGGTGCGGCTGCACGGCGGCGAGATCGATATTCGCAGCCGACTTGGCGCGGGCACGCGCGTCAGCGTCCGTCTGCCGCTCGATTGCGAGCGCGCTCAGCCCAGAAAAGCGCGTACGGCTGACGCTCCAATCGACGTCATGCACTATTTGACTGCGCCTGCGCCGAATGATTGCGCGGCCCTTTTGCTCGTCCATGCCAATCCCACGCAGCCGATCGACATCCAGGTGAAGAAAAGTGCCTGAGCACCGCGCCATCCGTCGCCGCGCCGCCCGGCGCTCGGTCGGACCGCTCGGCAAAGCCGTAGCGGCCGGACAGCGGCTATGGGCGAAGGCGACGCATCGCCCGGTTGATACGGTCGCTATCCTGGGCGCGATCGCCGCGAGCTCCGTCATCGTCGTCAATGCGGCATTTCTGCAATCGGGCGCGCAGCCGGCGCCGTTCTTCGCCAATCCGGCAACGGCGCCGCAGGCCGCGGACGGCCGGTCCGGCACGGCCGCGGCCACTCCGGCAAAAGCGGAGCAAGCACCGCCTGCGCGTAATGTGGTCGCCGAGCGCGGCCTGCAACCGGTCGCAGCGCGGCGCAACGATCCCATCGGCGAGCTTATCGGCGCATCCGTCAGTTCATCGCTCCGCGTGATGGCGGTGCAACGCGTCCTCTCCGCCTTTGGCTATGGCCAGATCAGGCCGTCGGGAATACTTGACGAGCCGACCAGCATTGCCATCGGAAAATTCGAAAGCGAGCACAAACTGCCGGTGACCGGGCGCGTCTCCGATCGGCTGCTGAACGAACTCGCCACCATGATCGGGCATCCGGTCGAATAATTGTACATCCTCTTGTTCCGTGGTTATGGATTCCGGGTTCGTACTGGGCGTGCCGCGGTAAAGACAATCATGCGTCTAAAGACTGCGCTTTGGGTTGCCGCCTATCTGCGGCGCTGTCAGGTCGAAGGCTCGTTCGCCGCCGTGCGCCGCCGCGGCGCCGAGGAAGCCGGTGCCGTTTTCGTTCGCATCAGCCGGCTCGACGGCACCTCGGATTTGTTCGGCCCGGCGCCGCAAAGCGGGTTTGACGCAACGCGCGATGCCGGGCGCGCGTTTACGCCGAGCCTTGCCAGCCAATCGGCGCCCGATGCGGAGGTCGAGGTCTACCTCGCTCGGCAGATAAAGTTCGATCCCGACGTCTGGATTGTCGAGGTCGAGGATCGCGCCGGACGCAATTTCCTAGACATCGTTGCCGGCTGAAATGCGCTCTCAGGAAGCGTTGCGACGGTTGGTCGTTCGCACGGCCGCGGGAGCTCTTTCCGCCGGCAATGCCGGGGGCGCGCGCCGGCGTGTCTCGTCGTCCCAGGCGAGCGGCCGATATTTTGCGGTGGCGCGCTCGTTCTGTTGTAGCGATTGCCAAATGCCGAGCATGTCTTCCGCCGCCGCCGAAGTCATTTCATCGTAAAGCGCGGCGAGCGCATGGACGCGCTCGACCGAATGGCCGACGGCAGGATTGAGGAACATAACGATGCGATAAACGACGTCGCGCGGCATGCCGAGCACCTTTGCCGCAATCGCGGCCGGCTCGCCCAAATCGTCGCGCACGATCCGCCGCGCCTGTTCGCGCGGAATGTGTAGGGCGTGTGCCAGTTGTCGGGCGAAATCGTCGCGATTGCCGGTGAGGGCTGCAGCTTCCAGCCGCTGAGCGACCGAGGGATCGCGCGCCACGCGGCTAAATCCGGCCTTGCCGGGCGTGACAATATCGAGGTTGAGCAGGATGAGCCGCCGCTCTTCGCAATTGGCGGCGAAGAACTGATCGTTGAGTTCGCGGGCTGTCGCGGCGTCGAGCGCGCGTGGGGCATCGGCGAATTGTTGGTCTCGCTCCGCCGCATCTTCAGCGACCGTAATCGCGGCATGAGTCGCCGGTGCGGCCTCGACCGGCGTCGACGATTGGGGCATTGGCTGCAGGCGCAGCTCGGCGGCAACCTCCGGCAAATCGCGCGCCAGCCATTGCAGCACACGCGGCGGCGGCGAAAGATAGCGCGCGAACCGACGCGCCACGGCGACGCGCGTCTGCACGTCTACCGCCTCGAGGAGCCGCAGCGCCAGCTCGCTGTAATGACGTTCTTCGGCGGCCGTATGGCTCAGCCGATGCACGTAGAGATCGGTGAGGACGCGCAGGAGCGTCGGGCGCATATCGACCCCGTTCCACGAGCCGAGGTCGGCGATGCCCTCGAGGGCGAAGATGTCCCGCACCTGCATTGTCCGTGACTCAAACACCACAACGGCGGACTGGGCCCAAGGGTCGCACCATGAACTGTGTTCCGACGGGACCAGGCCGCAGTCTTAAGTCGCGGCCGTTAGCGGAGCGTTAACCCTGCATGCGCTTACTTATGGGGACGCTGATGCAAGTCGCATCGGCCGAAGGGGGTCCGCGGCCTGGCAGGCAGCGGACAACGGCTGGGCCGCCAAGATGGGCACCATTGTCAAGTTCCCCAGCAAGGGGCGCATTGTGCGCTTCGGTAGCGCCGACGCGCTGGACGAATCCGCAACTGTCATCATTCTTCCGGTCGTGCGCATCGAGCGGCACGACGAGCTGAGCGTTGCGGAAGCCGAACCGCAAACGCATCCACCGGCGGAAAATGGCGGACGCCGACGGATGCGACGCCGTTAAGGCGACCTCGTCATTCTATTGCGGCGGCGGTTCGCTCCGGCATTGCGCGCCGGCAAGCGCGCGCCGCGCCATGGCCATCAGACCCGGCTCCGGCGCCAGTGCCCGAAGCACGATCAGCCCGCGCCGCGTCGGTGACTCGATGATCAGCCGGTCGGCGGCGGTGACGTCCTCCTCCTCGGGCATTTGCGCATGCTGCACCGGCGTCATCAGATCGAGCTCGATCGCCCGGCGGCCGGCGGCGCGATCGTTGATGGCGTAATAAGCCACGCTGTTACGCGTATAGAAGGTGACCGAGGTGTAAGCCTGGCTCACCGGTGCGCTCAGTTTGAGCGAGCCGGCGGAAAGATCGTAACGGCACACCGCCACCGCAAACGCCGGGTCCATGAACGGCATGGTCGCGTCCTGGGCGTTCGGCGCGCTGAGCTGTACGACGGCGTTGACCGGCGACATCCGCGCCAACCGCGAGTAGGCGTCCTGGGTCGCCGCTTCCGGCATCGCCAGAACGGTCGATAGGTGCACGATGCCGCCAAGGAGCAGCGCGCCGAGGATCCACAGCGGCAAACGGATCATGAGCAGCTCTTTCGCACGACCGCGGGCATCGGCCCTTCTTTCGTGGTCAGCGAGGCGACGCCGATCGGCGTGTCGTAAAGCCGCCAGACCATGATGAATCGCTCGATACCACCGCTCGGCAGCCAGTTGCCGGGCCGCGCGCGCGGCCCGACATTGATGACGAAGCGGCCGTCCGCCTCGCGCACGATTTCCGCGCTGGTGAAGCCGTGCCGGTCGATAGTGTTGGCGACGAGGCGGCCCTGCGCATCGTAAAGCGTGAGCGTCCAGTAGCGCGCCGCCGGTGTCATGCCGCTGACCACGTAGGTGCAGCGGCCGTCGAAGGGGTTTCCGCCGTCATCGTTGTGGGCATAGAAGGCGACGCCGTCCCCGGCGCCGACCGGCAATTCGCCGGTGCGGGCGATGGTGGCGCGGGCGTAGGGGTCGATGTCGACCGATCCGCTCTTCGGCCAGGCCGTCCAGGCGCCGATCGTCAGCGAGCCGAAGGCGACGCCGCGCGTCAGCGTCAACCAGGTCGCGCCGAGTCCGATGGCGGCCGCCACCATCAAGGTGAAAAAGGAGCCGAAGAACAGGCGCACGTTCTAATCGCCGCGGGAGAGTCCGGCCGGCTTGAATTCGCTCGCCGCCGTCAGTGTGCCGTCGCCGCGCGGGCCGCCAAGTTCGCCGGACGTGCCGGGGAGGACCGCCTGTGCCGAAAGTGCGCGGCTTGCGTCGTCGAGGAGATGCTCGACGTGGACTAGCGCCTCGGTGCCCTTGCGCGTCAGCAGGATTTGCTGCGGCGGCGGCCCGCCCTGCAGCGTCGCGTCGGCAACGGTCGGGGCGTGCTGGGGCGGCGGCAGGCCGGGCAGCGGCCGCAATTCGACGCCCTGATGCGCATAGGCCATGATGTTGTGCCAGACCAGCGCCGGAATGGTGCCGCCGGTCATGCGTTTCGTTGGTGTATAATCGTCATTGCCCATCCACACCGCGCCGCAGAAATTGCCCGTGTAGCCGACAAACCAGGCGTCGCGCCAGCCGTTGGTGGTGCCGGTCTTGCCGGCCACCTGGATGCCGTCGAGCTGCGCCCGCCGGCCGGTGCCGTTCTTCACCACCGAGTTCATCATCCCGACCATTTCCAGCGCCACCTGCGGCGAGATCACCTGCTCCGGCCGTTTGCCGTCGCGGTCGAAACGCCACACCAGATCTCCGGTGCCGGTGCGCACTTCGAGCGCCGCATGCGGAGTGACCGCCTTGCCTAGATTGGGGAAGGTGGCGTAGGCGACCGCGTGTTCCAGCACGTTGACCTCGTCGGCGCCGATCGGCAGCGACGGCGTGTCGGGCAGCGGCGTCCAGATGCCGAGATTGCGCGCGGTCTGGATGATCTTGGCGCGGCCGAGCTTGGGATTGCCGTCGCCGAGCGCGATCGAAAGCTTCACCGGGATGACGTTGATCGAATTGGTGATCGCCTGCGTCAACGTCAGCGAACCGGAGTAGCCGCCGGAGTAGTTGTGCGGGCACCAATTGCCGATACACACCGGCGAGTCGACGACGATCGAGTTCGGCGTAAATCCGTTGGCGAGCGCGGTGGCGTAGACGTAAGGCTTGAACGAAGAGCCCGGCTGGCGCAGCGCGTCGACGGCGCGGTTGAACTGGCTCGCGCCGTAATCGCGCCCGCCGACCATCGCCCGCACCGCGCCGTCGAGATCGGCCACCACCACCGCCGTCTGGCTGGCGCCGTAATCGTGGCTGTACTGCCGCAGTCCCGATTCAACTTCGCGCTCCGCATAATGCTGAAGATTGGTGTCGAGTGCGGTGCGCACGACGAAGTATCTTTCGTTGACCGATTTCGGGAAGGTATCGACGAGTTTACGCATCTCGTCGAACGCCCAATCGAGATAATAATTCGGCGCGTCTTCCTCGCGGCGATCGATCGGCGTTGCCGGATTGCGGCGCGCGCCGTAAACCTGACCCTCGGTCATGAATCCGGCGTCAACCAGATTGTCGAGCACGACGTTGGCGCGGGCGCGCGCCGCTGGCAGGTTGGCGAGCGGGGAGAACCGGCTCGGCGCCTTGAACAAGCCGGCAAGCATCGCTGCTTCCGGCATGGTCACGTCGCGCACCGACTTGCCGAAATAATACTGCGCCGCGCCGTCGACGCCGAAGGCGCCGCCGCCGAGATAGGCGCGGTCGAGATAGAGCTTGAGGACCTCGTTCTTCGAGAGGCGCGTTTCCAGCCACAGCGCCAGGAACGCTTCGTTGACTTTGCGCTCGATGGTGCGCTCGTTGGAGAGAAACAAATTCTTCGCGAGCTGCTGCGTGATGGTCGAGCCGCCCTGCACCACGCCGCCGGCCCGGGCGTTGGTCACCAGCGCGCGGAAGGTACCGAGGAAGTCGATGCCGAAATGCTCGTAGAAGCGGCGGTCCTCGGTCGCCAGTACCGCCTTGATGAGATGGTCGGGCATGTCCTCGAGCGGCACCGAATCGTTGTGCTTGATGCCGCGGTTGCCGATCTCGTTGCCGTAGCGGTCGAGGAAGCTGACCGCGAGCTCGGATTTCTTCAGCCAGTCTTGGTCCGAAGTTTCGCGGAATGCGGGGATGGCGAGCGCCAGCATGAGCAACAGGCCGGCGGTTGCCCAAGTTGCCGCTTCCGAGGCCGGCTCGACGATGAGCCAGCGCCGCCAGCCGGCGATATGGAAATGGTCCATGATCGCGGTGAAGCGCTCGTAGATCTCCCGCGCCCACTTGCCGCTCTGGAACACGGCGAAATCGATGCGCGCGTCGAGATCGAGCAAAAGCCGCGTGAGCTTGATCCGCCAATCGGGACCTTGATCGGGGAACAGATCGGTCACGTTTTGCGCACTCCGGGACGGGTTTGCCCGTCCTTGTCCTTTAAAGGAAACGAGACTTAGCCGAGCCGGCGGTTCCGGCCAATGCTGCGTCGATGACAGTGTGAATGGAAATTAGGGGCAAATTGGGCATACAACCTTAGCGGCGACCGTTGGAAACCATAATTGCCGGCTTGCCGGCATGGTTTCCGAACACGGCGGCCAGTGGCGAGGCGCACACAGCGCCGTTCCGGATGAATGCATGGCGCTCAAGGAAGATCCCGAGGAGACTCCTTTCTGGCGGCGTAAGTCGTTGGACCAGATGACGAATTCGGAATGGGAGAGCCTTTGCGACGGCTGCGGCCGCTGCTGCTTGAACAAGCTCGAAGAGGAGGGGACCGACCGCACCTTTTACACCGATGTCGGCTGTCGGCTGCTTAACGATAAAACGTGCCGGTGCCGCGACTACGAAAAGCGGCTGGAGAGGGTCGAGGATTGCGTGCAGCTCACGCCGGAGAGCCTCAAGACCATCACCTGGCTGCCGCCCTCCTGCGCCTATGTGCTGCTGGCCGAGGGCAAGGATCTATATTGGTGGCACCCGCTCGTTTCCGGCGATCCGGACACAGTGCACGCCGCCCGTGTCTCGGTGCGGGGTCGCGTTCGCGCTAGCGAGACGCACGTGTCCGACGACATGCTCGAAGACTACATCGTTAGCTGGCCGCTCAAGCTGCCGAAGGGCGCGCGGCGGCAGAAGTAGGGGCCTCATCTTGTCCCCCGGCCCTCTGCACCAACCGCCAAACGACAGGCCTGCTCTGCGCAAAGTAAGGTTGCGCCGCGCCGCAGCGCTGGCCAAGTGATGCCGGGGATGGAAGCGGACGTTTTCCTGCTCACGCCGCTAGGCGCTGGATTAGAATGGATTTAGCTCGCGACGGAACGCGAGACATGACCCGGAACATGGCTCGCGACCTAACCCCTGACGGCTCCCATGGCATTGCGTCCGGCCTCGACGACGCCGAGCGCCAAGCGCCGGCACGCGTGGCCGAGGGCGACCGCTCGGTTGAATCGGCGGCGTTCGCGCGCGGGCCGAACGACACCGCCGTCCTGCCGCCGCTCGATCACGCCGCCATCCACACCATCATCGCCGGCATCATGCTGGCGATGTTCCTCTCGGCGCTGGAGCAGACCATTGTCGCTCCGGCCTTGCCGGCGATCGGCAAGAGCCTCGCCGATCTCGACGATCTGTCCTGGGTGGTGACCGCGTATCTGCTTGCCGCAACCGCGGCGACGCCGCTGTTCGGCAAGCTCACCGACATCCACGGCCGGCGCACCATCATGCTCGTGGCCATCGGCATTTTCATCGCCGGCTCGCTCGTCTGCGCGTTGGCGCCGAGCATCTGGATCCTGGTCATCGGCCGCGGCGTGCAAGGCATCGGCGGCGGCGGCCTCATCCCGATTGCACAAACGATTATCGCCGACCTTCTTTCCCCGCGCGAACGCCCGATGGCACAGAGCTACACCTCGGTTGTGTTCATGAGCGCCTCGATCCTCGGGCCGGTGGCCGGCGGATTGCTCACCGATTATCTGCACTGGTCGTTCATCTTCTGGATCAATTTGCCGCTCGGTGCGGCGGCTTTAGTGATGACCTCCCGCGCATTGCGCCGCCTGCCGCGGCACGACCGCCCGCGCCGCCTCGATATTCCCGGCGTCACCTTCATGGTCGCCGCGGCGATGGCATTGCTGCTGGCGCTCGATTGGGGCGGCACGCACTACCGCTGGCTTTCCTGGCAGATCGTCGCGCTGTTGGCCGGCTCGATGGTGTTGTGGGCGCTGTTTGCGGCACGGCTGCTCACTGCGCGCGAGCCGTTCATACCGCTTGCGATCCTTCGCGGTCGCGTGACCGGCGCAATCACCTGCGCGGGTTTCTTCAGTATCGGCACCATCATGGGCATCACTATCTTCACGCCGCTTTATTGCCAGCTGGTGCTGGACGCGTCGGCCAGTATCTCGGGCCTCGCCTTGATCGCGTTCATGGGCGGCGCCACGCTCGGGTCTCTGCTGACCGGCCGGCTACTGTCGCGGCTCACGCATTACATGCGCGTGCCGATCATCGGGCTCGTCGTCGCTATCGCCACGCTCGGCTTGCTCGCCGCCGAGGCGGCGGGGCTGTCGCTCGGCGCGTTCACATTGCTGCTCGGGGTGCTCGGTATCGCTGTCGGCCCGATGTATCCGACCTCGACCATCGTCATGCAGAACGCGGTGAAGCTGCATCAACTCGGCACCGCCACCGGCGCGCTGAATTTCTTCCGTCTGCTCGGCGGCGCGATCATCGTCGCCGTGTTCGGCGCCATCGTGCTCGGCTCGACCGGCAATCACGCTGAAATCGTGACGCTGGAGAAGCTTGCCGCCGGCCATGCCGACTTCGCCCCGGCCTTCCGGCTGGTATTCATCGCCGCCGGGATTTTTCTCGCCATTGCGCTCGCCTGCGTGCTCGTGGTCGAGGAGCGCCCGCTGCACGGTCCGGTACGGCTGGCCGATTTGGCGGAGTAGGCCGGCCTACAACAAGCTGCTGCCGCAAGGGGGCTTTCTGCCGGCGGATGCTGCCCTAAATCGGCCGTTCAGGCCTTGTTCACTGCCAAGCGCCTAGGGAAGCCGCATGGGGTATGCCAGACGCGCGTCCATTGCCGCGCTGCTTGGGGTCGTGGCCGCGAGCGCGCTTGCGCTTCGGCCCGCGCGGGCGGAAGAAGCGCCGCGTTCGGCGCACGGTGACGCTGCCCAACACGCCTGCCTCAATCAAAAGGAGCGCCGCGCACTGGTCGAGAACGGCACGGTCTTGCGGCTTGCCGCCGCGATGCATGCGGTGCGCAGCCACATTTCGGGGACGCTGGTGCGCGCGCGGCTCTGCCATCGCCCGGATGGCTTCGACTATGTGCTGACAGTTCTTGCCCACGATGGCAAAGTGACGCGCGTAGTCGTCGACGCGGTCAAGGGCACGCTGGTCGGCGAACGTTGAGCGGAGCTCATTTTTGCGCCTTCTTGTCGTCGAGGACGATCCCGATCTCAATCGGCAGCTGGCCACGGCGCTGACCGACGCCGGCTATGTCGTTGACCGCGCCTTCGACGGCGAGGAAGGTCATTACCTCGGCGAAAGCGAGCCCTACGACGCCGTCATCCTCGACATCGGCCTGCCGAAAATGGACGGCATCTCGGTGCTGGAATCCTGGCGGCGCGCCGGCCGCGCCATGCCGGTCCTGATCCTCACCGCGCGCGATCGCTGGAGCGACAAGGTGCAGGGCTTCGACGCGGGCGCCGACGATTACGTCGCCAAGCCGTTCCATCTCGAAGAGGTGTTGGCGCGGGTGCGCGCCCTTCTGCGCCGCTCCGCCGGTCACGCCAAGAGTGAGTTCACCTGCGGGCCAGTGCGCCTCGACACCCGCACTGGCCGGGTCGCCGTCGACGGCAATCCCGTCAAGCTCACCTCGCACGAATACCGGCTGCTTTCCTATCTGATGCACCACACCGGCCGCGTCGTGTCGCGCACGGAACTGGTCGAGCACCTTTACGACCAGGATTTTGACCGCGACTCCAACACCATCGAAGTGTTCGTCGGGCGTATCCGCAAGAAGCTCGGAGTCGACGTGATCCAGACGGTGCGTGGTCTCGGCTATCTGCTTACGCCGCCCGATGCGCGCTAACTCGCTCGCGTTCCGCCTGTTCCTGTGGGCGACCGGCCTGACGGTGGTGATCCTCATCGTCACCGGCGTCGCTCTGTCGTCGATCTACAGGCAGGCCGTCGAACGCGCCTTCGATCGCCGGCTCGACGTCTATCTGCGCACGCTGGTCGCCGACGTGGCTTCCCCCGAGGAAGGCAACGACAAGTTTCCGCAATCGATCGGCGAGGCGCTGTTCGAACTGCCGCTGTCGGGCTGGTACTGGCAGGTGACGCGGCTCGATACGCCGAAGCCGGAAGTGCATTCTTCGCGCTCGCTGTGGGATTCGAATTTGCCGCGGCTGACCGACGCCGGCGACACGACCGCCGGCGGCTATCGCAAGGGTTACGCGCAAGGCCCGGAAGAGGTGTGGCTGCGTCTCGTCGAGCGCACAATCGATCTCGGCGACGACGGCCGTTATCTGATCGAAGTGGCGGGCGATGCATCGGAGATCGACGAAGAGATGCTGAGCTTCGATCGCACCATCGGCGCCATCTTTGCCGCGCTGGCCGTCGCGCTGTTGTTGACCACGGCGTTGCAGGTGCGGTTCGGGCTGTCGCCGCTCAAGCGCATTTCCGCAAGCCTTGCGGCCATCCGCTCCGGCCGGGCCGAGCGGCTCGAGGGTGAATTTCCGGTCGAGATCGCTTCGCTGGCGCGCGAGACCAACGCGCTGATCGAGGCCAATCGCGAAATTGTCGAGCGCGCGCGCACTCATGTCGGCAATCTCGCCCATGCGCTGAAGACCCCGCTGTCCGTCATCGTCAATGAAGCAGCAGCCCGTGGCGGCGATCCGCTGGCGCAAAAGGTGCTCGAACAGACCGACATCATGCGCGATCAGGTGGCGCGCCAGCTCGAACGCGCGCGGCTTGCCGCGCGCTCGGGCGTGATCGGCACGCTGGTCGAGGTACCGCCGGTGGTGACCGCGCTCGCGCGCACGATGGAGAAGCTGCACCGCGAGCGCGACATCGCCATTGCCGTTGACGTGCCGGAGCACGCCAATTTTCGCGGCGAGCAGCATGACCTCGAGGAGATGATCGGCAATCTCGTCGACAATGCGTGCAAATGGGCGCAGGCGCGCGTTGCCATCGAGGTGGTGGCCGATCGCCGCGCAGCGGGCGGCGGCGCCGGCGGCGAAGAGGGTGACAAGCCGCGCGTGCGCGTCATCGTCGATGACGACGGGCCGGGACTTTCACCCGCCGAACGCGAGCAGGTGGCACTGCGCGGGCAGCGGCTCGACGAAAGCAAGCCGGGCTCGGGGCTCGGCCTCTCCATCGTGGTCGAACTTGCCGGCCTTTACGGCGGCGTGCTCACGCTTGGCACCGCGCCGATCGGCGGCTTGCGCGCGGAATTGGCCCTGCCGGGCGGCTGATCGCTAACGCGACAGCGGGTTCAGCAGCTTCAGGTCTGGAAATCGCGCAAAATCGCCGTCTGTCGAGCACAGGGTGAGGCCGTGCTCGATAGCGAGCGCGGCAAGGTGCGCGTCGGGTACGAGATTGCCCAGCGCGCCAGGTTCGGCGAGCAACTTGCCCAGCACTTCGCCATGCTGATCGGTGGGCGACGGTATCCAAACCGGCTCGCAGTCAAGCCATTGCAAGACCTGATTCCAGGCGGAATTCATTGTGAGCGGATGCTTGGCCACGCGCGCGCTGGTCGCCAAACGCAAAAATCCGAGCAATGAGGGCCATGGCAGACCGACGCGTCGAACATCGGAGAGCTGCCGATCGAGCCATTTGCGGGCTGCGGCGTGTTGGCTCACGGTACTGTTTGTCGCGTAGAGGAGGATGTTGACGTCGACCAGTATCACTTGAAGTCTTCGCCTTCCGCGTGGGCGATTGCCTCGGCGATATTGTCGATATTAACGAGAAAAGGTCCCATGTCGTAACTCTTCGTGCGGAACGGTTTGCGGAGTGTTTTCCGCGTGCGCACTTCGTTCAGTCCGCGGCGCAGCGCGTCGTTGACGGTCGCTTTGAGGCTTTGCTTGCGCTCACGCCGTAGCCGCTCAAGCTGCACCGCCACATCGTCGTCAATCGTCAGCGTTGTCCTCATACATCAAAACATAAGGCTCTTGATGCCTTGATGTCAACATGGTCGCATAAATCGAGCGGGGCCGGCGACAGAGTTTTGCCCCATTCGTGCGCGCGGATGACGCGGCGGAAGCCGGGCAGCTTTGGGCCGTCCGGCTCGAGTTTCGGGGGTGTTATGCCGGCGATCAGGTTTGTCGCAGTGGCTTTGGCCGGGTTGGGCGTGGCGGCGTGTTCGTCCGACAGCGGGCCGAAGGAAGCCGGCGGCACGATTGTGGGCGCAGGCGCAGGCGCGTTGATCGGCAATGCGGTCGGCGGCGCGGCCGGCAATCGCCTCGCCGGCACGCTCGCTGGCGCCGCGCTTGGCGGCTTCCTCGGCAACCGCGTCGGAGCGGCGCTCGACGACGACGACAAGAGGCGCGCTTATGCGGCGCAGATGCAAGCCCTGGATACCGGCCCTTCGGGCGCTCCGGTCGCTTGGCGCAACCCGGATTCCGGGCGCTACGGCAACGTCGTGCCGGGCCCGGTCTACCAGATGAACGGCGCCCCCTGCCGGCAATACACCCACACGGTCTATATCGACGGGATACCGCAGACCGGGCGCGGCACGGCCTGCCGCAACCCGGACGGCACCTGGACCGTCGTAAGCTGACTCGTTCTGGCGGGCGGCATGGCGCGGCCGAGAGTGGGCAAAACACCTTGCCGCAGCGCGCAATTGCCGCGCCGGTGCTCCCATTGCGGCCGCAATGACGCCGTGATGATGTAATCACGCGGTGCGCCGCGGCCGCGGTTTTCCAGTTCCGCGGATCGAAGGGCGACGATGATCCTGTGGTGCATTTTTGCGCTGATGACGGCGGCGGCGATCTTTGCCGTGATGTGGCCGCTTGGGCGTCAGGGGCGGAAGGCTGGCGGCGGCAGCGACGTTGCGGTTTACAAGGATCAATTGCAGGAAATCGACCGCGACCGCTCAGCCGGCCTGATCGGCGAGGCGGAAGCGGAGGCCGCCAGGTTAGAAGTCTCGCGGCGGCTCCTGGCCGCCGCCGAGGCGCAGCTGCCCTCAGGCTCGCCAGTCAGCACGCACCGGAGCCTGCAACGCCGCCGCGCCGCGGTGGTCGCGGCGCTGTTGATTCTGCCGTTCGGCGCGCCGGGCCTCTATGTGGCGCTGGGCTCGCCGAATATTCCGGGCGAGCCCGCTTTCGCCCGCGTCGGAACCCCGCAGGGCCATCAACCGATCGACAAACTCGTCGGTCAGGTCGAAGCGCACCTGGCGCAAAATCCCAACGACGGCGCCGGTTGGGAAGTGCTGGCGCCGGTTTACATGCGGCTCGGCCGTTTCGATGACGCGGTCGCGGCGCGCAAGAAGGCGATCGCGCTCAACGGCGACGGCGCCGCACGCGAAGCCGATCTCGGCGAGGCGGAAGCCGCCGCCGCCAACGGCGTAGTGACCGCCGAAGCGAAAGCCGCTTTCGAGCGTGCGGTCGTGCTCGACCCGCACGATGCGAAGGCGCGCTACTTCATCGGGCTTGCCGCCGAGCAGGACGGCAAGAGCGAGGAAGCCGCCGCCCTCTGGCGCGGGCTGTTGGCCGTGGCGCCGGCTGGCGCGCCGTGGATCGGGTTCGTCCGCGAAGCGCTCGCGCGCGCGAGCTGCACGCCGGCAGCGGCGCCGGGGCCGAGCGCCGACGATGTCGCCGCCGCGGCCAATATGAGTGAGCAGCAGCGCAACGAGATGGTCGGCCGCATGGTCGCGGGTCTTGCCGACCGCCTGCGCGAAAACGGCGCCGACCTGGAAGGTTGGCTCCGTCTGGTGCGTGCTTATGCCGTGCTCGGCGACCGCGATAAGGCCAAGGGTGCCGCCGACGACGCCAGGCGCGCGCTTGCCGACCATCCCGACGAGATCAAGCGCATCGACGATCTGGTCAAAGGCCTCGGTCTCGAGGGTTGACGGATCGCGATGATGCCGGGCACACCACAGCCATGAGCCGCAAACGGCGACGCCTCGTTCTGATCGGCGCTGGCATCGGCGTGCTCGCCGTCGCCGTGACGCTGATGCTCAACGCGTTCCGCGATTCCATCGTATTCTTCAATTCGCCGAGCGACGTGGCGGAGAAGCACATCCAACCCGGCACGCGCATCCGGCTCGGCGGCATGGTGAGGGCCGGCAGTCTGGTGCGCGGCGACAATCTGAGAGTCCGCTTCGAGGTCACCGACGGCAATCGGGAGATGCCGGTGACCTATCAGGGCCTGTTGCCCGATCTGTTCCGTGAGGGCCAGGGCGTCGTCGCTGAGGGCACACTCGACGCTTCCGGCACGTTCAACGCCGACACCATCCTTGCCAAGCACGATGAGACTTACATGCCGAAGGAGGTCGCCGACGCCCTGAAGAAATCGGGGCATTGGAAGGACGATTATGCGCAGCGCGCGGCGAGGCCGGTCGGGGGAGGGGGCAAGTGATCGCCGAACTCGGCCATTATGCGCTGATGCTGGCGCTGGGCCTGGCTCTTATCCAGGGTTCGATGCCCATCGTCGGCACGCGCAACAACGATCCCGTCCTCATGAGCATGGCGACGCCGACGGCGCTCGGGCAATTCGTCTTCGTCGCCATATCCTTTGGCGCACTCGCCGTCTGTTACGTGACATCCGACTTCTCGGTGCTCAACGTCTACGAGAATTCGAACTCGGCGATGCCGCTGCTCTATCGGCTGACCAGCGTCTGGGGCAATCACGAAGGCTCCATGATGCTGTGGGTGTTCATTCTGGCATTGTTCGGCGCGCTGGTCGCCGGTTTCGGCAACAATTTGCCGCCGCGGCTCAAGGCCAATGCGCTGGCGGTGCAAGCCTGGATCGCCGCCGCCTTCGAACTGTTCATTCTCACCACATCGAATCCATTCCTGCGCATCGCCGACGCGCCATTCGAGGGCCGCGATCTCAATCCGGTCCTGCAAGACCCGGGGCTCGCCTTCCATCCGCCGCTGCTCTATCTCGGCTATGTCGGTTTCTCGATCGCCTTTTCGTTCGCCATCGCGGCGCTGCTCGAAGGACGCATCGACGCCGCCTGGGCGCGCTGGGTGCGGCCGTGGGTGCTCGGCGCCTGGATGTGCCTGACGCTCGGCATCGCCGGCGGTTCATACTGGGCTTATTACGAGCTCGGTTGGGGCGGTTTCTGGTTTTGGGATCCGGTGGAGAACGCTTCGCTGATGCCCTGGCTCGCCGGCACGGCGGTGCTGCATTCCGCCGTCGTGATGGAAAAGCGCGGCGCGCTGAAAGTCTGGACTATCCTGCTTGCCATCCTCGCTTTCTCGCTGTCGCTGATCGGCACTTTCCTGGTGCGTTCCGGCGTGCTCACCTCGGTGCATGCATTCGCCATCGATCCAAGGCGCGGCATCTTCATCCTGGCCATACTCGTCGCCTTCATCGGCGGGGCGCTCGCGCTCTATGCGTGGCGCGCGCCGTTACTCAAGCAGGGTGGATTGTTCGCGCCGATTTCGCGCGAGGGCGCGCTGGTCATCAACAATCTGTTCCTCACCTGCGCCTGCGCGACCGTCTTTGTCGGCACGCTCTATCCGCTTGCGCTCGAGGCGTTGACCGGTGAGAAGATCTCGGTCGGGCCGCCGTTCTTCAATTTGACTTTCGGTCCGCTGTTTCTGCCGCTGTTCGTGGTCATGCCGTTCGGGCCGCTTCTCGGATGGAAACGCGGCGACCTCCTCGGCGCCACGCAGCGCCTGCTGGCCGCGGCGATGCTGGCCGCAGTGGCGATCGCCGCCGGATTTGCCTTGCAACACGGCGGTCCGGTGCTGGCGCCGTTCGGCGTCGGCCTTGCGATCTTCGTGATGGCCGGCGCGCTGATCGATCTTGCCGAGCGCACGCTGTTCCTGCGCATCCCGCTTGGCGCGGCCTTGCGGCGGGCAGTCGGACTGCCGCGTTCGGCCTGGGGCACGGCATTCGCGCATTTTGGCATGGGCGTCACGCTCATGGGCATCGTCGCGGTGACTGCCTGGGGATCGGAGCGCATCGCCGCGCTGAAGCCCGGCGGCGCGATCGACATCGCCCATTACCGGCTCACTTTCGAAGGACTGTTCAACCGCCCGGGGCCGAACTATCGCGATCTCGTCGGCCATTTCACCGTGCGCCGCAGCAACGGCGACTTGGTGGGCACGATGGAGCCGAGCCGGCGCACGTTTCCGACGCGCAACATGGCGACCACCGAAGCGGCGCTGATGACGCGCGGCGTCAGTCAGCTCTATCTGTCGCTCGGCGACCCGAATCCCGACGGCTCGGTTCCCGTGCGCCTCTATTTCAAGCCGCAGGTGGTGATGATCTGGCTCGGCGCGCTGATTATGTTTGTCGGCGGAGCGCTGTCGCTTTCGGACCGGCGGTTGCGCGTGGGCGCGCCGCGGCCGGCGAGCGCGCGAGCGGCATTTCTGGCGGCGGAGTGATCGCGGTGGGCGTCAATCGCGGGCATCTTTCTCCGGCGATCTTTTTTGCGGCGCTGTTTTTGCTGCTGCTGAATTCGTTGCCGCTGCACGCCGTCGAGCCGAATGAGATGCTTTCCGACCCGGCGCTCGAGGCGCGCGCGCGTGCCATTTCCAAAGAGCTACGCTGCATGGTGTGCCAAAACGAATCGATCGACGATTCGGCGGCCCCGCTGGCGCACGATCTGCGCGTGTTGGTGCGCGAGCGGCTGAGGGCCGGCGACAGCGACGCGCAGATTCTTAATTTTCTCGTCGCCCGTTACGGTGAATTCGTGCTGCTGCGTCCGCCGCTCTCCTGGCACACCGCCATATTGTGGGGCCTGCCGCCGGCGGCGCTGCTCGTCGGTATCGCCATGATCGCCGTCGTCGTCAGGCGGCGCCGGCGTGCGGCGGCCGAGGAGACGGCCAATCTGACGCCGGCCGAAGAAAGCCGGCTGTCCGCCCTCTTGCGCGAGGGAAACTAGCGCCAGCGCCGGGCTAGCGGCGCCCGAGCAAAGTTCCACCGGTCATTACCAATTTTTAATCCGGCCGACAGAGCGCGGTAAGGCGGGCCGTCCCACATTCACGGGCAAAGGCGGGGCCTCGGGCACCTTCCGTTGCGAGACGGACAACTCATTTGGAGACGGTAATGAACGGTAATCAACAACCCGCGCGCGGCGTTCTATCCGCCCGGCGCTTTGGGCTCCTGGCGACAACGATCGCGGGTCTTGGCGCCGCGGCGTTCTTCGTCGCGCCCAGCCTCGCGCCCGATGCAGCGTTCTTCGCTGGCCCGGCATACGCGCAAAACCTGTCGCAGGAAGCGCAGAAGCTCCCGCAACATCCCGTCGGCTTCGCCGACATCGTCGCCAAGGTCAAACCGGCGGTGATCTCGGTCCGGGTCAAGATCGACCGGCCGGCCAGTTCCTCGCTGAGTAATGACGAGAATCCGTTCCCACCGGGGTCGCCGATGGAGCGTTTCTTCCGCCGCTTCGACATGCCCAACGGCGGTGAAGGCGGCCATCAGGTCATCACCGGTCAAGGCTCCGGCTTCTTCATCACCGCCGACGGTTATGCCGTGACCAACAATCACGTCGTGCAGAAAGCCGATAACGTGCAGGTCACGACCGATGACGGCAAAATTTACAGCGCCAAGGTCATCGGCACCGACCCGCGCAGCGATCTGGCTTTGATCAAGGTCGACGACAAGGACTTTCCCTATGTGAAGCTTGCCGATGCAAGTCCGCGCGTCGGCGACTGGGTGCTCGCGGTGGGCAATCCGTTCGGGCTCGGCGGCACCGTGACCGCCGGTATCGTTTCCGCCCGCGGTCGCGATATCGGCGCTGGTCCTTATGACGACTTCATCCAGATCGACGCGCCGGTCAACAAGGGCAATTCCGGCGGTCCGACCTTCGACGTCGATGGCAATGTCATCGGCGTCAATACCGCCATCTTCTCGCCCTCCGGCGGCTCTGTCGGCATCGCCTTCGCCATTCCCTCCGACACGGTGAAGACCGTGATCGCGCAATTGCGCGAGAAGGGCAGCGTCACCCGTGGATGGATCGGCGTGCAGATCCAGCCGGTGACCCTTGATATCGCCGACGGCCTCGGCTTGAAGAAAGCCGCGGGCGCGTTGGTCTCCGAGCCGCAGCCCGACAGCCCCGCGGCCAAGGCCGGAATCGAAAGCGGCGACGTCATCACCGCAGTCGACGGCAACTCCATCGCCGACGCCCGCGAGCTCGCGCGCCGGATCGGCACTATGGCGCCCGGCACCGCGGTCAAGCTCAACCTGGTCCATCAGGGGCAGGAGAAGACCGTGACGCTGACGCTCGGCACGCTGCCGAGCGAGCATCAAGCCTCCAATCAGGAAGGCCAGCATCCCGGTGCCGATAACGACATGCCGAAACTCGGCCTGACGCTTGGCAAGGCCACCGGCGCCGAAGGCGCAGGTGTGCTCGTCACCGGGGTCGATCCAAGCGGCGTCGCCGCCGATCACGGCTTCCAGGTCGGCGACGTCATCCTCGACGTCGGCGGCAAGTCGGTCACCAACCCGGCGGAAGTTCGCAAGCAACTCGCGGACGCCCGCAAGGAGGGCAAACACGCTGTGCTGTTTCGGGTGAAGTCGGGCGAAGGCACGCGCTTCGTCGCGCTGCCGCTCGGCAACGCCTGAGCTTGTAATGGGGCGATCCGCCGGCATCCGTCGCCCCCGCTGGCGGGCGTACCCTGGGGGCGGGCCGCAGGGCCCGTCCCCACCAATACCAACTCTGCCTCCCGGCATCCGTCGCCCCCGCCGGAGTAGAGTCGGTTGAGGGGGTGGCGAATTAAAAACTCGCCACCCCCTCGCTTTTCCCGCCATCTAGTTGCCTGGTGCGCAGTGCAAAACGATATCATCGGCCAGCAAGCCACCCAGCCGGGTCTGCCCGCTGCGATCTCGGTACGGCGATCGACCATGCGCCTTCTCATTATCGAAGACGACCGCGACGCCGCTGATTATCTGGTCAAGGCGTTCCGTGAGGTCGGCCATGTCGCCGACCGCGCTACCGACGGCGAGGAAGGCCTGGCGCTCGCGCTCGACGGCCAGTACGACGTTTTGATCGTCGATCGCATGCTGCCGAAGCTCGACGGGCTGTCGGTCATCGGCGCGCTGCGGGCGAAGTCGGTGGAGACGCCGGTGCTGATCCTTTCCGCGCTCGGCCAGGTCGACGATCGCGTCAAGGGCCTGCGCACCGGCGGCGACGATTACCTCGCCAAGCCTTACGCATTCTCGGAATTGCTGGCGCGCATCGAGGCGTTGGCGCGGCGTCGCGGCAGCCGCGGCGAGGAGACGCTTTATCGCGTCGCCGATCTCGAGCTCAACCGGCTTTCGCACCAGGTCAGCCGCGCCGGGCAGGAGCTGCAGCTGCAGCCGCGCGAATTCCGCCTTCTCGAATATCTGATGCGCCACGCCGGCCAGGTCGTTACCCGCACCATGCTCCTGGAAAATGTGTGGGACTATCATTTTGACCCGCAGACCAACGTCATCGACGTGCACATTTCGCGGCTGCGCTCCAAGATCGACAAGGGCTTCGCGCAACCGCTCCTGCATACCGTGCGCGGCGCCGGCTACATGATCCGCGACGAGGCGAAGTAGTCCGTCATCGCGGGCAAAGCCGAGGCGCGCCGCGCGGCCGCTTCAGGATGACTGAGCCTTGCCCTTTTGCCCTGGCGCTTCCGCGAGCGCGCCGCGCGCGAGTAGCGTCTCGATCCGCTCACCCGTAATACCCCAGGCCGCGAGCGCCGAGCGGGTTCCTCCGCCTTGCTCCTGCGGCGGTGTCGGCCGCGCGGAGGGCGTGCGGGAAAACCGCGGCGCCGGACTCGGCTGGATGACGCCGTCGACCTCGACGAAGGAGCCGCGGGCGACGTTGTGCGGATGACGCGGCGCCTCGGCCATGGAGAGAACCGGCGCAAAGCAGGCGTCGGTGCCTTCCAGCAGCGCGCACCATTCGTCCCTGGTGCGGGTCTTGAACAGGGCTTCCAACTTGCCGCGCAGACTAGCGCCGTCATCGGTGGTGGTGGGAAGACCGAGCCGCGCGAACAGCACTTCGCGGAATTTCAGCTCGATCGGGGCGATCGAGACGAAGCGGCCGTCCGCGCATTCGTAGGTCTCATAGATCGCCGATCCGGTATCGAGCAGATTGGTTCCGCGTTCGAGTTTGTGCATGCCGGCGGCGTAGAGGCCGTAAAACATGGTCATCAGCGATGCCGCGCCCTCGGTCATCGCCGCGTCGACAACTTGGCCCTTGCCCGAGCGCTGCGCCTCCACCATGGCGCAGGCCATGCCGAAGGCGAGATAAAGCGCGCCGCCGCCGAAATCCGCCGCCAGGTTCAGGGGCGGCGTCGGTTTCGACCCGGCGCGGCCGATAGCGTGCAGCGCGCCGGCCAAAGCGAGATAATTGAGATCGTGTCCGGCGGCTTGCGCCAGCGGACCCGATTGCCCCCATCCGGTCATGCGCCCGTAAACAAGACGCGGATTGCGCCTGAGTGCCTCGTCGGGCCCGAGCCCGAGACGTTCCATGGTGCCCGGGCGGAACCCTTCGATCAGCGCGTCGGCCTTGGCGACGAGGTCGCCGGCGAGGGCAATTCCGTCGGCATGTTTCAGATCGAGTGCCACGGAGGGTCGCGAGCGGGCCAGCAAATTGAAGTGTGCCGGCATGTCCACACCCAGCCCGCTCGCCGTCAGCCGGTCCAGCCGGATGACGTCGGCGCCCAGATCGGCAAAGAGCATCGCGGCGAACGGCCCCGGGCCGATGCCGGCGAACTCGACGATACGAAAGCCGGCGAGCGGTCCCATGATACGATGCTCAACCTTTCCTGTTTTTCATTGGCGTCCGGGTAGCTAGTCTGGCAAAGGATCAGGCAGAGAGGGGAGCGAGCCCAACTTCTTGTCAACAGGAAAACCACGTTTATTCTGGCCGGAAGATCCCAATGACTTCAAG
>Ga0116216_10000866_pt1 | contig 22283 bp, 19 predicted proteins | sample Sb_taG_11_FD_89696 | JGI IMG/M metagenome (GOLD analysis project Ga0116216, IMG submission 89696) | Peat soil microbial communities from Weissenstadt, Germany - Sb_50d_3_AS metaG | ecosystem: Environmental > Terrestrial > Soil > Wetlands > Peat | place: Germany: Weissenstadt | collected 2010-09-21
ACCCACGTCGGCTGCGACACCAGCCAATGCGGCGCCTGCACCGTACTCCTCGACGGCAATTCCGTGAAAAGCTGCACCATGCTGGCGGTGCAGGCGGCGGACCGGCACGTCACGACCATCGAAGGACTTGGGACCGCCTCGGCGCTGCATCCCATGCAGGCCGCGTTTCGCGAACATCATGCGTTGCAGTGCGGCTTTTGCACGCCCGGCATGATCATGAGCGCGGTCGACCTGCTGTCGCGCAACCCGAACCCGACCGAGACCGAGGTGCGCGCCGGGCTCGAAGGAAACATTTGCCGCTGCACCGGCTATCACAACATCGTGCTGGCGGTGCTCGACTGCGCACAGAAGATGAAATCCACGCCCGTTCGGGAGAGCGCTCATGGATGAAGTGCGAACCGGCGGACTCATCGGCCAGTCGGTCAAGCGGACCGAGGATATTCGATTCATTACCGGGCGCGGCCGCTACACCGACGACATCGCGCGCCCCGATACCGTCTACGCAGCCATGGTGCGCGCGAACGTCGCCCACGCTCGGATCAGATCGATCGATACCGCGGCTGCGCGGGCCGCGGCGGGAGTCGTTACCGTCTACACCGGCGCGGATATGGCTGCCGACAAGATCGGCGGATTGCCCTGTGGATGGGCGGTCAAGAACCGCGACGGCAGCCCGCAGGCCGAGCCTGCGCATCCGGCCCTGCAAGCGGATCGCGTTCGCTATGTCGGTGATCAGATCGCCGTCGTCATCGCCGAGACGCAGGCTCAGGCGCGCACCGCGGCCGAACTGATCAACGTCGACTACGAGGAGTTGCCCGTGGTGGTCGATCCCCGCGCGGCGCTTGCCCCGGGTGCGCCGCAACTGCACGCCGAGGCCAAGGGAAATCTATGCTTCGATTGGGAACTGGGCGATGCCGGCGCGGTGGAGCGCGCGTTCGCACAGGCGGCGCACCGTGTCACCCTCGACTTGCGAAACAATCGGCTGATTGCCAACGCGATGGAACCGCGTTCGTGCATCGGCGACTTCGATACTGCGACCGGCGAGCACACGCTGATCACCGCCAGCCAAAACCCGCACGTCATCCGGCTCCTGCTGGCGGCGTTCGTGTTCGGCATACCGGAGCACAAGTTCCGGGTCATCGCTCCGGACGTCGGCGGCGGATTCGGATCGAAGATCTACCCGTACCCCGAGGACGTGATCGTGCTGTGGGCGGCCCGCAAGCTCGGCCGTCCGGTCAAATGGACGGCGCTGCGCGGCGAATCCTTTCTCTCGGATGCGCAAGGCCGCGACCACCATACCCACGTGGAACTCGCACTCGACAAGGACGCCAATTTCCTCGCACTTCGGGTCGCGACGATTGCGAATCTGGGGGCGTACCTGTCGACGTTCGCCCCGGCGGTGCCCACCTATCTCTACGGCACGCTGCTCGCCGGCACCTACCGGACGCCCGCGATCTACTGCAACGTCAAGGGGGTGTTTACCCACACGACCCCGGTCGATGCCTACCGGGGTGCGGGGCGGCCCGAGGCGACATTCGTCGTCGAACGCATCGTCGATAAAGCCGCGCGCCAGCTCAACATCGATCCCGCGGAGCTGCGGCGGCGAAACTTCATTCCGCCCGGCGCCTTCCCCTACCAAACGCCGGTGGCGTTGATGTACGACACCGGGAATTACCATGCCACCCTCGACAGCGGCCTCAAGCTTGCGGACTACGCCGGCTTTCCGGCGCGGCGCGCCGCGGCCGCCAAGCGCGGCAAATTGCGGGGCATCGGCATCAGCACCTACATTGAAGCCTGCGGAATCGCCCCCTCCGCGGTCGCGGGCGCGCTTGGCGCACGGGCGGGACTGTTCGAGGCGGCCACCATCCGCATCAACCCCACGGGCTCGGTGACGGTGCTCACCGGTTCGCACAGCCATGGCCAGGGCCACGAGACCACTTTCGCCCAGGTCGTGGCGCAAATGCTTGGCATCCCGATGGAGAGCGTCGAGGTGGTGCACGGCGACACGGGCAAGATCCCGTTCGGCATGGGCACCTACGGATCGCGCTCGATTGCGGTCGGCGGCGCGGCGATCGTCAGCGCGACGCGCAAGATCATCAACAAGGGGCAGCGCATCGCCGCGCACCTGCTGGAAGCCTCGCCCGAGGACGTGGAATTCTCGGCAGGCCGCTACGTCGTGCGCGGTACCGACCGCGGCAAGGCCTTCGGCGAGGTCGCGTTCGCGGCCTATGTGCCGCACAATTTTCCGCACGCGACCGAAGAGCCGGGTTTGGAGGAAACCTCGTTCTACGACCCCAAGAACTTCACCTATCCGTCCGGCTGCCACATCTGCGAGCTGGAAATCGACCCGGACACTGGGGTGGTCGAGATCGTGCGCTTCAGCGCTTCCGACGACTTTGGCCGAATCATCAATCCGATGATTGTCGAGGGCCAGGTCCACGGCGGCTTGGTCCAGGGGATCGGACAAGCGCTGCACGAAAACTGCCTGTACGACGATTCCGGTCAGCTGTTGACCGGCTCCTTCCTCGACTATGCGATGCCACGCGCCGACGACGTGCCGAGCTTCAACGTCATGACCGAATGCACGCCGTGCACCCACAACGCGCTCGGCGTGAAGGGCTGCGGCGAGGCCGGTGCGATCGGCGCGCCGCCGGCTGTCATCAACGCGATCATCGACGCCTTGCAGCCGCTCGGCGTGACCGATGTGCCGATGCCGGCGACGCCGTATGCGGTGTGGCGTGCGATCCAAGCGGCGCGCGGCCGCGCGGCCGCCTGAGGAGCACCCATGAAATCATTCGCATACCATCGCGCGACCAGCCTGGCCGATGCCGCCGCCATGCTCAAAGCGCGCACCGAAGCCCGTGTGCTAGCGGGCGGCATGACCCTGCTGCCCACCATGAAGTTGGGCCTTGCGCAACCGAGCGATGTCGTCGACTTGAGCTCGCTCACCGAATTGCGCGGCATCAAGCACATCGGCGATCGGCTCGCGCTCGGCGCGATGACCACCCATGCCGAGGTTGCTGCGTCCGCCGAGGTCGGCCGGGCGATCCCCGCGCTCGCCGCACTCGCCGCTGGCATCGGCGACCCGCAGGTCCGTAATCGGGGCACTCTGGGCGGCTCGGTGGCAAACAATGACCCGTCGGCGGATTACCCGGCCGCGGTACTGGCCCTCGACGCCTTCGTGCAGACCGAGCGGCGCGCGATTGCGGCGGATCGGTTCTTCCAAGGCATGTTCACCACGGCGCTCGAGCCGGGGGAACTCATCAAGGCTGTCGAATTTCGCATCCCGAAGCGCGCCGGCTACGCGAAGTTTCCGAACGGCGCATCGCGCTATGCGATGGTCGGCGTCATGGTCGCGGACCTTGGGAACGAGATTCGTGTCGCCGTGACTGGCGCCGGCCCGGGCGTGTTCCGGGTGCCCGCGTTCGAGGAGGCGCTGCGGAAAAAGTTCACCCCCGAGGCCATCGACGGACTCAAGGTGCCCGAGGATGACCTGAACTCCGACCTGCACGCGAGCGCCGCCTACCGCGCCCACCTCGTCGGCATCATGGCCAAACGAGCGATCGGCGCGGCGACGCGCTGAACAGCATTGATCCCGCTGCCGCCGTCGGTCGACGCCACTCTCTCGATGCTGTCGGCCGGGCGTTACGTCGCGACCCGGGAACTCGCGGTCGCGGTGTTCCTCGCGCTCGAGCTCAAGCGCCCGCTGTTGCTCGAAGGTGAGGCGGGTGTCGGCAAGACGGAGATAGCGAAAACGCTGTCCGAAGCGCTCGGGCGCGATCTGATCCGCCTGCAATGCTACGAGGGCCTCGACGTCGCGAGCGCTCTCTACGAATGGAACCACCTGCGCCAAATACTCGAGATCCGCATCGCCGAGGCGGCCGGCGAGCGCTCGCGCGAGGCGCTCTCCGCCACGGTGTTCGATGCGCGGTTTCTGCTGCAGCGCCCGCTCCTGCGCGCACTGCAGCCGCACGCAACCGGCGCCCCGGTGCTGTTGATCGACGAGATCGACCGCGCGGACGAGGCGTTCGAAGCGTTCTTGCTCGAAGTCCTGTCCGAATTCCAGGTGACCGTGCCCGAATTGGGAACGATCGTCGCGGAGGAACCGCCGATCGTCGTGCTGACCTCGAACCGCACCCGTGAACTCAACGACGCCCTCAAGCGCCGCTGCCTGTATCACTGGGTCGGCTACCCCGATCCCGCAATGGAGCTCGAGATCCTGCGCGCGCGTCTCCCCGGCATGGAACAGCAGCTAGCCCATCAAGTGGTGAGCTTCGTTCAGCGGCTGCGTCGCGAAGAGCTCGACAAAGTCCCGGGTGTCGCCGAGTCGTTGGATTGGATGCGCGCGCTCATGGCGCTTGAAGTCGAGGAGCTCACGCCGGAGTGGATTAGGCTCACACTCGGCACGCTGCTCAAGAACCGCGAAGACATCGAGCGCGAACACGGTGCGCGCCTCGACCGCCTGCTCGCGGAATCGCGGGAATCCGCGTTCTGAACGCCTCATCGCTGACCGGGCGGATCGTCGAGCTCGCGGACGTGCTGCGGCGTGCGGGAGTCCCGGTCGGCAGCGGTGAGCTGCTCCTCGCGATGACCGCCGTCGAATCGATCGGCATCGAACGTGTCGGGGATCTGCGCGAAGGGCTCGCGGCGACCCTGCTGCATCGGCACGAAGACCGCCCCCTGTTCGATGCGGCATTTGCCGCCGTGCTGCTCGCATCCGATTCCGCGCCCCGCCCCGATACGGCGGTGCCCGCGCCGCGGTCCGCCTCCGCCCGCAATCAGCGCCTCGCCTCCGCGTTGGCTCTGCGCCGCGCAAGCCCGGACTCGCGCGCCGCGATCGAGACGCCGGCGATTCGCGCCGCATCCGATTTGGAAGCGCTGCGCCACCGTGACTTCGAGCAAATGTCGGCCGAGGAGGCGCGAGCCGCTCTCGAGCTCGTACGCCGGGCCGCGCACTGGTGGCATCGACCGACGCGCCGCTGGCAGGCGAGCGCGCGGCGCGACGATCTCGACCTGCGGCGCACGCTGCGCGAGTTGGCACGCCGGCCGGACTCGGCGCCTTGGCACTGGCGCGAGCGGCAGGATCGGCCGACACGGTTGGTGATGGTCTGCGATGTCTCGGGCTCGATGCGGGCGTACGCTCGCGGATTTCTGCAGCTCGCTCATGCGCTGGCGGGCCGGGACCGCGCGGTGGAATTGTTTGCGTTTGCGACGCGACTGACGCGGCTCACCCGCTGGTTGCGCGTGCGCGACCCCGATCAATCGCTCGCGCGCATGGGAACATCGGTGCAAGACTGGGACAGCGGAACCCGGATCGGCGCGGCGCTCGCCCGGCTGGTCGCGGAATTCGCACCCTCGGTCCTCGGTTCGAACAGCATCGTCGTCCTGCTCACCGACGGCCTCGAACGCGGCCCGCCCGAGGAACTGCGTACCGCCGCCCTGCGCCTCAAGCGCTCCTGCCGGGAAGTGCTGTGGCTAAACCCCCTGCTTCGCTATCCCGGCTACGCGCCGCTGGCACGCGGCGCGGCCGCCCTCGCCGAAACGCTGCGCCCCGTGCGCCCGGCCCACGATCCGGCGAGCCTCGAAGCGCTGGTGCGATCGCTCGAAGCGCTGCGCGGGCGCCGCGCACCGAACCGAGCGGTACGTGCGCCGAACCGATTGGCCGGCGACGTGACGGCCCGCGTGCCGTGATGGGACGCGCGCCGTGATGGCTCGCGCGGACCGCCGGCTGCGCGTCGCGGCCGCGCTGCTGGCGACCCTTGTCATCGCCGGCTGTACGTGTTGGGGCGCGCTTGCGCTCTGGTATCAAGCGCCGGGTGGCCCAGCGCTGAAAATTTCGTTCCTGGCGCTGTGGGCCGCCGTCGGCCTCGCCTGCGCCGTCGCCCTGTGGATGCGGCGGGTTCGGCTCGGGCTGCTCGGTTTCGCGCTCGCGTTCGGCGGCCTGATCGTGTGGTGGCACGGCCTCGCCCCGAGCAACGATCGCCTTTGGGCCGACGACGTGGCGCGGATCACGAGCGGCACCGTCGAGGGCAATCGGGTCACCATGCACAATGTGCGAAATTTCATGTGGCGCAGCGACACCGACTACATGCCGCGGTGGGAAACCCGCTCCTACGACCTGGACCGTCTGAAATCGGTGGACATGATCCTATCGTATTGGGGCAGTCCCGCCATTGCGCACCTCATGGTCTCGTTCGGATTCGACGGCGGCGATTACCTCGCTTATTCGGTGGAAATACGCCGCGAGAGGCACGAAAATTTCTCCGAGATTGGCGGCTTCTTCAAGGAATTCGAACTCAGCATCATCGCCGCCGACGAACGCGATATCGTGCAAGTGCGTACCAACGTGCGCGATGAGCGCGACTATCTTTATCATATACGGCTGCCGGCGCTTGAGATGCGTTCCTTATTTCTGACCTATATCGACGTAGCCAATCGACTGGTGCGCCATCCGCGCTTTTACAACACCGTCACCGCCAACTGCACGACGCTGGTTTATCACATGCTGAAGCGCATCGTCGGGCACCTGCCCGTCGACTACCGCGTACTGTTTTCGGGATATTTGCCCGAATACGTCTACAGCATCGGCGGCCTCGACAATCGCTATCCGCTCGAAGAACTCCGCTCTCTCGGCTACATAAGCGAGCGGGCCAAGCGGGCGAACGGAAGCGCCGACTTTTCCGCCGCCATTCGCCAAGGGGTGCCGCCCTTGAACTAGGAGTTCGACTATCGGCTCCGTTCGAGCCAACCGCCGCCGAGTGCTTTGTACAAGGTCACCCGATTGCTTTGCTCCGCGAGCCGCACTGCGATCAACCGTTGCTTGGCGGCATAGTCGCTGCGCTGCGAGTCGAGCACGTTGAGGTAGCTATCCCGTCCCGCGCGGTACCGCTTTTGCGAGATTTCATACGCCGATAACGTGGCCTCCGTCAACGCTTCGTCGGCGTTGCGCTCGCGAACCAAGGTATCCGACAGCGCCAACGCATCGGCCACTTCGCGAAATCCCGATTGAATCGACTTTTCATATTGCGCAAGCGCAATGAGTTGATCGGTGCGCGCCGCGTCGAGGTTGGCGGCCAGCGCGCCACCCGCAAATATCGGCAACGTGACCTGCGGAGCGAATGTCCAGGCTTCGGTACCAGACTTGAACAAACCCGACAGTTCCACGCTCGCCGAGCCTATATTCCCCACCAAACTGATCGTCGGAAAGAACGCGGCGCGCGCCGCACCGATATTCGCGTTCGCGGCGCGCAGCAAGTGCTCGTTCGCGCGCACATCCGGCCGCCGCAGCAATACGCTCGAGGGCAGTCCCGCAGGCGGTGCGCTGAGGCTCGCCAACTCCACATCCAACCCTTGAGGGAGCGTCTCCGGATCGGGCGTCACGCCGAGGAGCAGCGTCAAGGCGTCGATGTCTTGAGCGACATCGCCCTCATACCTTGCCGCATCCGCCCGCGCCGATTCGACGGTCGTGCGCGCCTGCGCCAGATCGAGCCCGGATGCGGCACCGGTCTCGTGCAACCTCTGCGTCAACGCAAAGGAACCCTGCTGGCTCTTGAGCGTATCCGCGGCCAGGCGCGCCAGTTCGCGATCGGATGCCAAAGTGAGATAGGCCTGCGCGACCTCCGCGATCAGGGACAGCTGCGCACTGCGCCGTGTATCCTCTTCCGCGAGATATTGCTCCAGCGCCGCACGGGTGAGACTGTTCACCCGGCCGAATAGATCGAGCTCGAATGCCGCCACCCCGAGGCTCACCTCGTAGGATTGATAAGTCGACGGCGGCACGCCATCGGACAAGGCCGAGGGTATGTTTTGCTTGGTATATACGCCCGATGCCGCGACATTCGGCAGACGCTGCGCGCGTTGAATGCGGTACATCGCTCGTGCGCGCTCGACGTTGAGCACCGCGATCCGCAAGTCGCGGTTATTCGCGAGAGCTTGAGCGATCAAAGCCTGCAGACGCTGGTCGACGAAGAAATCGCGCCATCCGATGTCCGCTGCCGCAGTCTCCTTGCCCGCCGGCGTCGTGGCTGGAATGGGCCATACGTCCGCAACGGGCGGCGCAGGTTCGCGATAGCGCGGTTCCAAACTGCACGCAGCGGCGATGCACAATCCGAACACCATCGTCCCGAAGACCATCGTCGCCGCGCGCATACGTTCAGCCATCGGGCGGGTTCGCCTGCGCCGGCGCGGGTTCCCCGTCCAGCGTCTCAGGCAGGCTGTGGAACAGCCGCTGCACGATCAAAAAGAACAGCGGAATGAAGAAAATGCCGAGAAATGTTCCACCCAGCATGCCGCCGAAGACGCCGGTACCGATCGCCCGCTGCGCACCGGCGCCCGCGCCGGTGGCGAAGGCGAGCGGCAGCACACCGAATCCGAAAGCCAGGGAGGTCATGAGGATCGGACGCAAACGGTCCTGCACGGCCCGCAAGATCGCGTCGATCACCGGCATGTCGCGCTCGACGTTTTCCTTCGCGAATTCCACGATCAGGATCGCGTTCTTCGAGGCGAGACCGATGGTCGTGAGCATCGCCACTTGGAAGTAAACGTCGCGCTCGAATCCCCGCAGCGCCGTGGCGAGAACCGCACCGATGACACCGAGCGGAGCCGCCAGCAATATCGCCGCGGGAATCGACCAGCTCTCGTAAAGCGCCGCCAGGCAAAGAAATACGACAATCAACGATAGGGCGTAAAGGAGAGGTGTCTGAGCTCCGGCCGCGAGCTCCTGATAGGACTGTCCGGTGAACTCCAGCGAAAATCCCGGCGGCAATCGGGACACCAGCTTTTCGACTTCTTGCATCGCCTCGCCCGAGCTCACGCCGGGCGCCGCCTCGCCGTTGACTTCCATCGCAGACATGCCGTTGTAGCGCTCGAGGCGCGGCGAGCCGTATTCCCAGTGCGAATTGGCGAACGAGGCGACCGAGACCATATTGCCCTGGGCATTGCGCACCGACCAGCGCTCGAAGTCCTCCGGTACCATGCGAAACGGCGCATCCGCCTGCAAGATGACGTGCTTGACGCGGCCTCGATCGATGAAATCGTCGATGTAGCGCCCACCCCACGCCACCGCAAGCGTGTCGTTGACGTCGCTCAACGAGACGCCAAACGAGGCTGCCTTCTCGGCATCGATATCCAATCGGAACTGCGGCGCATCGTCCAGGCCGCTCGCCCGCACATTGGCGATCCGATTATCCTTCGCAGCCAGCTCCAGAAATTGGTCGCGCGCCGCAGTGAGCGCCGCGTGACCCTGTCCGTCGGTGTCCTTCAGGAAGAAATCGAAGCCCGCCGAATCTCCCAGATCGAATACCGGCGGCAGCGAAAACACGAACGTCATCGCGTCTTTGATTCCGGCGAGGGCCGTGTTGGCGCGGGTTTGCAACGCATTGGCGCCTAGCCGCTGCGCCTTGCGCACGCTCCAGTCCCTTAGCTTGACGAAGCCGATGCCGACGTTCTGGCCGCCGCCGCTGAAGCTCCAGCCGGCGATGGTAAACACCGACGCGACGGTCTCCTTTTCCCGATCGAGGAAATAACCGCTCATTTGATCCAACACCCTTTCGGTCCTCGCCAGCGTGGCGCCGACCGGGGTCTGCACCAGCGCTATCAAGACTCCCTGATCCTCGTCCGGCAGGAACGCAGTGGGAAGCCGAAGGAACAGGACCCCCATCAGCGAGGCCAAACCCAGATAGATGACCAGATAGCGCTTCGGACGCCCGAGAATACGCGCGACCATGTCCTGATAGCGCCGTTTGCTGCGGTCGAATTGACGGTTGAACCACCGAAAAAATCCGCGCTCGGAGTGGTGCCCACCCTTCGTCACGGGCTGGAGCAGTGTCGCGCACAGCGCGGGCGTGAGGACGATCGCGACGATTACCGAGAGCACCATGGCCGACACGATCGTGACCGAAAATTGCCGGTAGATGACGCCCGTCGAACCCCGCAGAAACGCCATTGGCAGGAATACCGCGGAGAGCACCGACGCTATGCCAACCAGTGCGCCGGTGATTTGATCCATCGAGCGGCGCGTCGCCTCTACCGGCGTGAGGCCCTCCTCGCTCATCAGCCGCTCCACGTTCTCGACCACGATGATCGCGTCATCGACCAGCAGGCCGATCGCGAGCACCACCGCGAACATCGTCAGCATGTTGACCGTGTAACCGGCCGCCGCGAGCACGCCGAACGTGCCGAGCAGCACCACCGGCACTGCAATGGTCGGGATCAGGGTTGCGCGCAGGTTCTGCAGGAACAGCCACATCACGAGGAACACGAGCACGATCGCCGCAGCGAGCGTTTTGATTACCTCCTCGATGGACTTGCGCACATAAGGGGTCTCGTCGAATGGAATGACCACCTTGAGCCCCTTGGGAAGCTGCGGCCGCAGCTTGTCGAGCAAGGATGCCACGCCGTCCGCCGTGGCCAACGCGTTCGCGCCGGTTGCGAGATGGATACCGAGCGCCGAAGCCGGTTTGCCGTTGAAGCGGTTCATGTAGGTGTAGTCGGCCTGCCCGAGTTCGACGCGAGCCACCTCGCGCAGCCGCAGCGTCGAGCTGCCCGCATTGCTGCGCAGGACGATGTTGCGGAACTGCTCCGGTGTTTGCAGTCGGCCGAGCGCCGTGACGGTCGCGTTGATCTGCTGGCCCCGTATCGACGGCGTGCCGCCCAGTTGGCCCACGGTCAATTGAGCGTTCTGCGCCTGCACTGCCGAAGCGACATCGGCCGGGGTCAGCCCGTAGGCCTTGAGCTTGTCCGGATCGAGCCAAATGCGCATCGCATATTTGGCATCCAGTACTTCCACCGATCCCACGCCTGAAACGCGATTCATCGGATCCAGAACGCTGCTCGACAGGTAGTCGCCGATATCACCTGCGCTGAGCCGACCGTCCTCCGAGATGAATCCCACGTACATCAATGCGCTGTTGCTGGCTTTCGTGACGCTGATGCCTTGCAATTGCACCACCTGGGGCAGCAACGGCATCGCCTGCTGCAGTTTGTTTTGCACCTGCACCTGGGCCGTATCGGGATTCGTACCGCTCGAGAACGTGAGCGTGATCGAGACGTTGCCTTCGCCGTCACTGGTCGAGGCGATGTACATCAGTCCGTCGATTCCCGTCATGTTCTGTTCGATGATCTGCGTCACCGAATCCTCGGCGGTCTTGGCGGACGCGCCGGGATACACCGCGGTGATCGACACCGAGGGCGGTGCAATGTTCGGGTAGCGCGATATCGGCAATCGGGTGATCGCGAGAATGCCGATCAGCATGATGATGAGGGCAATGACCCAAGCGAAGATCGGGCGGTCGATGAAGAAACGCGACATGTGGGCTCAGCGATTCTCGGCTGTGGCATCGGCCGCAGCGGCTTGCTCCACCGCTTGCACCGCCATTCCCGGCTGCACCTTTTGCAGACCCTCGACGATCAGCCGGTCGCCGGCGGACAGCCCCTCTTCGATGAGCCACTGATCGCCGATCGTGCGCGAGACCCGAACCGAGCGCACCTCGACTTTGCCGTTTTTGTCGACGATTAACGCGCTGGCGACGCCTTTGGGGTCGCGCGTTATGCCGACTTGCGGGGCCAGCAAACCTTGCGCCCGCACGCCTTCATTCAACACCGCGCGAACGTACATGCCCGGCAGCAGCAGTGCGTTGGGATTCGGCACGATCGCGCGCAGAAGGAAATTTCCCGTGGTCGAATCCACCGTCACGTCGGCGAACTGCAGCTTGCCCGGGTGCGCGTAGGGTTCGCCGTTCTCCAGCAGTATTTTGGCGGGCGCCCCGGACCTATCCGTTTGCACACGGCCCGCGTCGATGTCCTGCTTGAGCCCCAGCCATTCGCTGCTCGACTGATTGACCTCCACGTAGATCGGATCGAGCTGTTGAATCGTCGCCAGCGCGGCCGCCTGTCCCGCGGTCACGAGTGCGCCTTGGGTCACGCTCGATTTGCCGATGCGGCCGCTGATCGGCGCGACGATATGGGCATAGGCGAGGTTGACCGCGCTGCTGTCGACGGCGGCTTTCGCGGCGGCAACTTCGGCCTCCGCCTGACCGAGCGCCGCAATCGCGCTCTCGTTGTCCTGCGCGCTCACCGCATCGATTCGAACCAACTCCGCGGAGCGGGCCGCCGCGAGCCGGGCGGCGTTCACGACTGCTTGCGCTCTCTGCAAGCCGGCTTTCGCGCTTTCGTACTCGGCGAGATAGAGGCTGTCGTCGAGGTCGTACAACACCTGTCCGGCAACGACATTCCCACCCTCGACGAACTTGCGTCGTTTGACGATGCCGCTGACCTGCGGCCGTACCTCGGCTATCAAATAGGCGCTCGTTCTTCCCGGCAGGTTGCGCGTCAAGGTTACCGGTTGAGCCTTCAGTACCACCACGGCGACCTTCGGTACGCTGCTGCTCGGCGTTTCGGCGGCGTGACCGCCGCAGGCGGATAGGTCGGCACATAGAACCGCGCATAGCGCCGCGATCCTGAGTCCTCGAACGATGTTGAGACGACGCATCCGGCCTTTCCCCCCGAGACCGACTGATCATTGCGATCGGATTGGTATGTTCCGCGTGCGAAGGACCCCGCGCATTAGTTCTCTATATCGCGGCTAATCTAACCGGTATGTCCGGGAGGCACAATCCTTGTGCATTGCGGATGCTCGATGCATCAGACCTGCCGCTCCGGCGCAGCGGCGGCGAAGGCCGGTATTTCGCGGCACGCCGCGTCGATCGCGACGATGCGCGGATAGGGGGCGAGATCCACCGCGAAGCGGCGCGCGTTGAACACCTGCGGCACCAGCAGCACATCGGCCATCCCCGGGGTATCGCCGTGGCAAAAGCGCCCTGAGAAGGCACCGCGAGTCAGCGACAGCTCGAGCGCATCGAAGCCGGTCTGTATCCAGTGCCGGTACCACGCATTGCGCGCATTCTCATCGAGCCCGAGCTGCGCTTCGAGATACTTAAGCACCCGCAGATTATTCAACGGGTGCACGTCGCAGGCGATGAGCAGGCACGAGGCCCGTACGCGGGCGCGCTCCGCGAGCGCCGCCGGCAAGAGCGGCGGCTGCGGATACATTTCTTCGAGATATTCGATGATGGCGATCGATTGCCCCAGCACCTCACCGCCGTCCAGGCGCAATGCGGGCACGAAGCCTTGGCTGTTGAGCTTAAGGAATTCCGGCTGGCGCTGCTCGCCGCGGCGCAGATTAACGGGCACGGTGGCCACCTCGAGGCCTTTGAGATTAAGCGCGATGCGCACTCGGTACGAGGCGGAACTCAGCGCATAGCTGTAGAGAATCATTTCCATGATGCGGCTCCGCCCTTGAATGCGCCGGCGAGATCCGTGGCCGCCCGGGTCAGCAGCGACATGTCCACACCGACCGCGACGAACAGCGCGCCCAGCGCCAAATACTCGCGAGCGAGTTGTTGTTCGCCGGTGAGCGTGCCGGCCGCCTTGCCCGCCTTCTTGACGGCGGCGATGCCTTGCGCGACGGCCGCGCGCACCTTCGGATCCATGGGCTGGCCGATCAAGCCCATCGATGCCGCGAGATCGGCCGGACCGAAAAACACGCCGTCCACACCCTCCACGGCGGCAATCGCCGCGAGGTTCTCGAGCCCCTTGACCGATTCAACCTGGACCAGCACACACATCTCGGCATCGCACTCGTGAAAGTAGCCCTTGATTTGACTCCAGCGCGAGGCGCGCGTCGAAGCGCTCGCCACCCCGCGGATCCCGCGCGTCGGATAGCGCGTGGCCGCCACCATGAGCGCGGCCTGCTCGGCGGTCTCGATCATCGGCAGCAGCAGCGTTTGCGCGCCGATGTCGAGGTACTGCTTGATCGCCTCCACGGCGCCGTGCACGGGCCGCACGATCGGGTGCACCGGATAAGGCGCGACGGCCTGCAGCAGCGGCAGCACGCTGCGCGGGTCATTGGGCGAATGTTCGGCATCGATCAGCAACCAATCGAAGCCCGTGCCCGCCAGGAGTTCCGCCACCGACGGGTCGGACATGCCCATCCACAGGCCGATCTGCGGCTTGCCGTCGCGCAGCGCCCGCTTGAATGCATTCACGGGGATTTTCACGGAAGATCTCCCTAACGATGACCGGTCAAACGAAGCGCATCGAGATGCCGCCGAGTGGACCATAGTCGGCGTGCAGCACGTCGCCGCACGCCGCCTGCGTGGGTCTGGTGAACGAGCCGGCCAGGACGATGTCACCGGCACGGAGTTCCTCATCATAGGACGCGATCTTGTTGGCGAGCCAGGCCACACCGGTCGCCGGATGATTCAGCACCGCCGCCGCCAGCCCGGATTCCTCGATGACCGCGTTCTTATAAAGAAGCGCGCCCACCCAGCGCAAATCGACCGCATCGGGCTTGACCGGCCGGCCGCCCAAGACGACGCCGGCGTTCGCGGCGAAGTCTGCGATGGTATCGAACACCTTGCGCGGCAACTGGGTGTCGCGGTCAAACTGCTCGATGCGCGCATCGATGATCTCGAGCGCCGGGACCACATAGTCGGTGGCCTGCATGACCTGAAACAGCGTCACCCCCGGACCCCGCAAGGCTCGCGACAGCACGAACGCCAGCTCCACCTCGACGCGCGGCGCGATGAATCGCGTATAGGGAATATCGCTGCCGGTATCGAAGAACATATCGTCCATGAGCGGGGCATAGTCGGGTTCGGTGATCTGCGATGCCTGCTGCATCGCCCGCGACGTGAGGCCGATCTTGCGCCCTTTGACGGTCCGGCCGTCCGCGAGTTCGAGATCCACCCACGCGCGCTGAATGGCGTAGCCGTCCTCGATGGTCATGCCCGGGTGCTGGGCGGAAAAGTGGCGTAATGGAGTCCGGCTCTTGCGGGCGTCGTAGAGCCGCTTGGCAAGCGCGCGAGTGATTTCCGGCGACAGCATATGAAACTCGCTATGGGTTGAATGGTTTCTTGAGGCGCGCGTGCAGATTATTGTGCTTGAGCGTGCCGCTTTCGCTGAACTCGATGAATTCGAGCGACAACGCCAGGCCGCGCTCGGCATATTGCGCGGCGAAATGCCTTTTCATGATGTCGAACAAGCCGGTGCAAGTCGCCGTCTTGGCCTCCTCGCTGCGTCCGGCGCCGATCTTCAGGATGGCGTGCACGAATCCGGCATCCGCGATGCTGCCGTCGGCGATGCAATAATCGTCGCAGGCAATGGCGCGCACCCGGACGCCGCCCGCCGGAAATACCGGCTGGCCCGCGATGCGCAGATCCACCATGTACCGGGCGAGTTCGCGGCACAGATCGCCGAAGCGGCCGGCGGTGCGTAGATTCGCACTGTATTCGAGCGTCATGTGCGACATGGTTTAGGCTCCGATGCTCATGTCGGCGATGGTGCATCCGACCGCGAAGATGGGAATCGGCCGGTAGTGATACAGCGTCCCGCGGCCCTTCGCCGCGGCGGCGACCGCGATGAAGGTGCGGATTTCGAATCCGCCTTGACCGGCATCGCGATAGGTCGCCTCGTCGGAGTACGACACGAGCGCTTGCCGGTCGTTCGCCTGCCAGCGTTCGAGGAACTCGCGATCCCAGGCCTCGTTGATCTTTCCGGAATCCGGCGTCGCCGGCCAGTGCGAAATGCCGCCGGTGCCGATCACGGCGATGCGCTCAGGCACCGAATCCGCGGCGCGGCGCAGCGCCTCGCCCAAGCCCCAAACGCGGTGCAGCGGCGCCAGAGGCGGTCCCTGGCAGTTGATGTTGATCGGGACGACGGGCAAATCGTAGCGCGGCGTGAGGAAATGCAGCGGCACCATGATCCCGTGATCGAATTGCCACTCTTCCGCGTACGCGAGATCGACGGACTGCATCATCTCGCGAATGAGCCGCCGGGAGAGCGCCGCGTTGCCGGGAACCTTGGTGCGGGCGATACCCAGCCATTCGGGATCCTCGATCGGGCCCTGGTAGCGCTCCGCCATCCCCACTGCGAACGACGGCATGTTGTTCATGAAGAAGTTGGCGAAGTGCTCCGCCGCTATCACGATCAACGCGTCGGGACGAGCGGCCGCGAGCCGCTCCCCCAAGGCGCGAAAGGCGCCGTGGAAGTCGCGCGCCACCGTGGGGTCCGCCAAGTGCGCGCGGCCCGTGATGCCGGGCGCGTGGCTCGCGATCCCCGCGAACACGAGGCTCATACGCCGGCCACCTTCTCGTCCATCGCCGTCGTCATGTGATAGAGCCCGGCGCGTACCGGACCGTATCTGCTCACTCCTCGGCGCATCGCCGCGATGTACTCGGCCCACGGCATGCCGAGAAACGCCGCATAGTGCATCAGCAACTGGCCGTTGGCGCCGAGCACATAGATCAATCCGATATCGCCCGTCGCGATCGCGCCGCGCTCCTCGGCGGTGAGCTCGTAGCGGTCAAGGAGCCCGTCCAAATCGTCCCGATACTGCTGCTGAACGCCCCGATCGCGATTGATGTCGAAGAGAAATTTTTGCATTTGATAGAGGCTCATGGACTACGCTCCGTAGCGCGGAATCGGGTGCGAACCCAAGCTCACGCAAACGTTCTTCGGCTCGAGAAATACCTCATAGCTCCAGGTGCCGCCTTCGCGGCCGATGCCCGAGGCCTTGGTACCGCCGAACGGCTGGCGCAGATCGCGCACGTTCTGGCTATTGACGAAGCACATGCCGGCCTCGATCGCCGCGGCGACCCTGAGAGCGCGGCCCCCGTTCTCGCTCCACACGTAGCTCGAGAGGCCGTACGGGATATCGTTCGCCTTGGCGACCGCGTCGGCTTCGTCCTTGAACGGAATCAAGCAGGCCACCGGCCCGAAAATCTCTTCCTGGGCGATGCGCATGCGGTTATCGACATCCGCGAACACCGTGGGCTTGACGAAATTGCCCTTCTTGAGCGCGCCGGGCAGTGCCGGTGCATCCGCGCCGCCGCACAGCAGCGTTGCGCCTTCGCGCGGGCCCAGTTCAATGTACCTGCGCACCTTCGCCAGGTGCTCGGGGCTGATCATGGGCCCGATGACGGTGGCATCGTCCATCGGGTCGCCGACGCTGATGCGCCGCGCCCGTTCGGCAAATTTCACGGCGAAATCCGCATAGATCGTTTGCTGCACCAGGATGCGCGAGCCGGCGGTACAGCGTTCCCCATTGTTCGAGAAAACCATGAAGAGAGCGGCATCCAAGGCGCGCGCGACATCGGCGTCGTCGAAGACCACGAACGGGCTCTTGCCGCCCAGTTCCATCGAAAATTTCTTCAGGCCCGCCGCCTGCACGATGCGATCTCCGGTCGCCGTCGAACCCGTGAAGGAGATCGCCCGCACGTCGGGATGCCGGCACAGCGGCTCGCCCGCTTCGGCGCCGTAGCCGTGCACCACGTTGAGCACCCCGGCGGGAATTCCGGCCTGCAACGCGAGCTCGCCCAACCGCGCCGCCGAAAGCGGCGACAGCTCGCTCATTTTAAGCACCGCGGTATTGCCGAACGCGAGCGCGGGCGCAACCTTCCAGGTCGAGGTCATGAACGGCACGTTCCACGGCGAGATCAGCGCGCACACGCCCACCGGATGGAACAAGGTGTAGTTGAGGTGCGTGGCAGTCGGATACGTATGACCGTCGACGCGTACGCACATCTCGGCAAAGTAATAGAAATTGTCCGCCGCGCGCGGCACGAGCTGCTTGGCGGTCTGCGCGATCACCTGGCCGGTGTCCTGCGTTTCGGTCTTCGCGAGGTCGGGAACATGCTCGGCGATCAGATCGCCGAGCCGGCGAAGCAGGCGCGCCCGTTCCGCCGCCGGCTTGCCCGCCCATCGGGGAAACGCCGCCTTGGCCGCGCCGACCGCCGCATCGATGTCCTTCGGTCCGCCGCGCGCGACCTGCGCCAGTACCTCCTGCGTCGCGGGATTGCGCGTCTCGAAGTACTCCGCGCCCGCGACCAAGGCGCCGTCGATCAGATGTTCGATTCTCACGACTTTGAGTCTCCCCGGCGGCCAAAGACCCCGTCCCCGACGATGGTGTTGACGAGCCGCCCCAAGCCGTCGATCTCGCACACGATCTCATCGCCTGGCATCACGTTGATGACGCCCTGCGGCGTACCCGTGAGAATGACATCGCCCGCCGCCAATGTCATGAACGAACTCAAGTACTCGATCAGATACGGAATGTCGAAGATCAAATCCCGCGTGTTGCCCCGCTGGGTCAACTGGCCGTTGACGAAGGTGCGCAATTCAAGGTTCGCCGGGTCCGCCACCTCCTCGGCATCCACGAACCAGGGTCCCAAGACCGTGGCGCCGTCGCGATTCTTGGCGCGCAGGTTGGGGCGGTACCAATTCTCCAGATAATCGCGAACGGCGTAGTCGTTGGCGATGCAATAACCCGCCACGTGCTGCATCGCCTGCGCGCGCGCCACGCGCTGCGCCCGGCGGCCGATGATCACCGCCAACTCGCACTCGTAATGCATGAAGCTCACGCCGGCCGGGCGGCGGGTGGCGCCGCGGTGGCCGAGCAGAGTACCCGGACCCTTGAGAAAGACCAGCGGCTCCTCTTGGGAGTTGAACGCCAGTTCCTTGGCGTGATCCGCATAGTTCAAGCCCAACGCGATCACGGTGCCGGCCTCGAAGGGCGGCAGCCAGAGGACTTGATCCTCCGCGAGCACCCGCCCGTCCGCCAGGCGCAGCTTGCCCTCGCCGCCCCCGCCCGCCGGGGTGGCCTCGTGCAGCGCACCGCCATAGCCGACCCGAGCGCGCATCATGCGGCGGCCGCGAAGCGATTGATGAGCGTACCCAAGGCATCGGCCTCCATGGTCACGGTCTGTCCGGCGCGCACCCGCGGCGCCGGCGCGGCCGCGCCCGCCGCCAGCACGTCGCCCGGCGCGAGCGTCATGAATTCCGTCACCTCCGCGAGCAGTCGCGCCACCGAACGGATCAGCTCGGCGGTGCTCATCGTTTGCACCAGGACGCCGTCGACATGGGTGCGAATGGCGAGCGCGTCCGGATCCGCGACCAGGGCGCGCGCCGTCACCCGCGGGCCGAGCGGGCAGAAGCCGTCGCGGGCTTTGTAGCGAACCGAGGGCCGGTAGTAATCCGGGTGCGGGATGCTGACGTCATTGACGATGAGGAATCCGGCGACATGATCCAAGGCGTGGGCTTCGGTGATATTGCAGGCCGTGCGCCCGATGACTATCCCTAAGCACGCGGCCGCCTCCAACTCCGGGGTCGCCGCCGGAACTTCCACGATGTCGCCCCCGGCCGCGAGCGTATTTCGCGGCTTCAGGTACAGCACCGGCGCTCGCGGCGGCGCGTTGTACGGCGGCAGCGTCATCTGCCCCGCGAGCGCCGCGAACGCGGTGCGGTGGTTCAGCAAGGTGCCGTAAACCGTGCCGCTCAAGCCGTACGGCGCCACGTCCATCGGAATCTTGCATAAAGCCATTGACAACTCGGTCGCTTCCTGTAAATCTTACTAATATATTAGTAATCGTTCCACCAACGGGCGCTAGTGTCAAGAATGGTACGCCTGAAGCACCGCAACCTGCCGCTCCTCATGCTAAGGGCCCGCGAGCACGTGATTGGGCGCTTCAGGCCCCTGCTCAATGCGCACGGGATCACGGAGCAGCAGTGGCGCATCGTGCGCGTGTTGCTCGAAGCCGGCGCGCTCGAGCCGCGCGAGATCGGCGAGTTGTGCCGCCTGTCGAGCCCGAGCCTCGCCGGAGTCTTGGCGCGCATGGAGGAGATCGGCCTGGTGACCCGCAAGCGCCTGACGCACGATCAGCGCCGGCTGCGGGTCTCGCTTACCCCGCGCAGCCGCGCGCTCGCAGCCCGCATGGCGCCGCAAATCGAAGCCGTCTACGCAAGCGTGGAGCAGCAGCTCGGCAAGGAGTTCTGCGAACGTTTATATGCGGCGCTCGACACCGTCATCGACAAACTGGAGCCGCCGCCGCCCAAGTGAATGCGGCGCGTCGCTGTCGCTGGGACCATGGTCTCATGCCCCGCGGTCGCAGATTGGCCTTATAATCACGGGTAGATCATCCAGGGATAACCAAATGAATACACGGGCATTTCGCGCCGCAGCGTTCGCCGCGATCATGGTGGGAGCCTCGGCCGCGCGCGCCGAATTGAGCGAGGAGGAATTGGCGAAGATCGCGCAGAACCCCGTGGGGAACCTGATCAGCGTGCCGTTCCAGGAGAACATGAACTTGAACGCCGGTCCCTACGAAAAGAACCTGAGCGTACTCAACATCCAGCCGGTAATCCCGATCGATGTCAACGATGACTGGAACATCATCACCCGCTGGATTCTACCGGTCATCTCGCAGCCGGCGTATGCGCCGAATCAAGGCCGCACGACCGGCATCGGCGATATTCAGATTACGGCGTTCCTGTCGCCCGCAAAACCAGGTGCTTGGATCTGGGGCGTGGGCGCGATCACCCAACAGCCAACGCACAGCGATCCGCTGCTCGGCAACGACAACAGCGGGTACGGCCCCTCGTTCGTCGTGCTGCACTTGGATAAGGGCGACCCCTGGGTGTACGGGGTGCTCGTGAACAATGTCTGGTCCTCGAACAACAGCACCGCGCCGTCCTACAACAACGGTCTGATGCAGCCCTTCCTCAACTATAACTTCAAGAGCGGCACGTATCTCACCAGTTCACCGATCATGACCGTTAACTGGCAGGCCAAGAGTTCGAACCAATGGACCGTGCCCATGGGCGGGGGCGTCGGCAAAATTTTCCACTTCGGCAAACTGCCGGTGAACAGCCAGCTGTCGGGCTACTACAACGTGGCCCGTCCCGACTTCGCACCGAATTGGCAGATCCGCCTGCAGGTGCAGTTGATGTTCCCCAAGTAGGGGCTGCAGCCCCGCGGCTCCGATCAAAAAGGGCCCGACCACCGCAAAGTGGCCGGGCCCTCGAGTCGCTCACCCGAAGGTTCGTGCTTAGTTGCTGGGGCCTTTGCTCGCCGCCTCCGCCTCGGCCATCCGCTTCGCCATCTCCGCCTTCAGCGCGTCAAGGTTGAAGCTCGCGCCGCGTTGCATCGGCGGGAAATCGAGGAAGGTCTGGATTTCCTTGCCCATCACCTGCTGGACGAACACGAAGCGCCAGAATTGGTACTTGAACCAATCGAAGTACTGTTGCGCCCCGTCTTTCGTGCCATTGCTGGGCCAGCCCGTCCGCTCGAACGGATCCAGACGCAAGTTGGTGATGTACGGCACATCCGGGTGGGTTTTCTCGCCCAGCCAGCCGGCGGGCTGGTCGATGAAGCGGAACTTGTAATCGTCGATGCGCACCGCGCCCACCGTGCTCTCGCCTAGATAGAAAATCTCATGACGCGCCGAGGGGCCTTTGCCGGTGATGGCGGCCATCTGGTCATAGCCGTCCAGATGGTTCTTGTAAGTCCGGTCACCGAGCTTCACACCCTTGAGCAATTGCTCGGTGATGTTCGGATTGCCTGCGGCATCCAAAAAGGTGGGGTACCAGTCGAGGCCCGAGAAGATGCCGTTCTGCACCGAATCCGCCGGCACGTGACCCGGCCAACGCAGGATCGCGGGTACGCGGAAGCCGCCCTCGAGCACGGTTCCCTTGGACTGCGCGAAGGGCGTCTGACCGCCATCGGGCCAGGTGAACACTTCGGTGCCGTTGTCGGTCGTGAACACCACGATGGTGTTGTCGTCCTCGCCCATGTCCTTCAGCTTCTGCATCACCAAGCCCACGTCGTCATCGATCTGGGCCATGCCGGCTTCTTCTTCCGACCAGCCGTTCACCGAGTTGCGCAGCGCTTCGTACTTCGGCGAAAGATGCGTGACGATGTGCATGCGGGTCGGGTTGATCCAAACGAAGAACGGCTTGCCTTCTCGCTTGGCCTTGTCCATGAAATTGATGGCGAGGTCGCGGATCTCATCGTCCACCGTTTCCATACGCTTCGGGTACAGCGGGCCGGCGTCCTCGATCTTCTGTTTGCCGACCTTGCCCCAGCGCGGCATCTCGGTCGGGTCATCCACGTTGGTGGCCCAGCTGTGCACCATGTTGCGCGGGCCGACCACGTTCAGAAGATTCTGCGGGTAGTTCGGATGCGCGGGGTCTTCCATGGCGTCCAAGTGATACAGATAGCCGAAGAACTCGTCGAAGCCGTGGACCGTGGGTAGAAACTCGTTGAGGTCGCCCAAGTGGTTCTTGCCGAACTGGCCGGTGGCGTAGCCCTGCACTTTGAGCGCGGTCGCGATGGTGCTCGCTTCCGCCGGAATGCCGATTTTGGCGCCCGCCTGGCCGACCGTGGTCATGCCGGTGCGAATGGGCAGCTCGCCCATGATGAAGTTCGCGCGACCCGCCGTGCAGCTCGCCTCGGC
>Ga0116216_10000867_pt1 | contig 22281 bp, 18 predicted proteins | sample Sb_taG_11_FD_89696 | JGI IMG/M metagenome (GOLD analysis project Ga0116216, IMG submission 89696) | Peat soil microbial communities from Weissenstadt, Germany - Sb_50d_3_AS metaG | ecosystem: Environmental > Terrestrial > Soil > Wetlands > Peat | place: Germany: Weissenstadt | collected 2010-09-21
GCCCTTGCAAGCCTCACCGCACCGCAACTGGGAGCAGTGGCCATCAAGGCGGCGATCGCCGATTCCGGGGTAGGCGCCGCCGAGATCGATGAGGTGATCATGGGCTGCGTGCTCTCGGCCGGGCTTGGCCAAGCACCCGCTCGCCAGGCCGCTTTGGGCGCCGGCATGCCCGCAGGCGTGCCCACCACCACGGTCAACAAAATGTGCGGATCCGCCATGCGCGCCGTGATGCTGGCTGCCGATCAGATTCTGGCGGGTTCCGCCCGCATGATCGTGGCGGGCGGCCTCGAGTCGATGACCAATGCGCCCTACCTGCTGCCCAAGGCGCGGGCCGGTTATCGAATGGGCCACCAGGAAGTCCTGGATCACATGTTTTTCGATGGCTTGCAAAGCCCCTGGGATGGGCAACTCATGGGCTGCTTTGCCGAAGCAACCTCGGCCAAGTACGAGTTCACGCGCCGCGCCCAAGATGATTTTGCATGCGAATCGGTGCGGCGCGCGCAAGCAGCCGTCGCCGACGGCACTTTTGCACAGGAGGTGGCGGCGGTGACGGCCAAAACCCGCAAGGGCGAAGTTGTGATCGAGAAGGATGAAACGCCGTCCACGCTCGATGTGTCGAAGATTCCGGGGCTCAAACCCGCCTTCAAGAAGGACGGAACGGTGACCGCCGCCAGTTCCGCAAGCATCTCCGACGGCGCGGCGGCGGTCGTGTTGACGCGCGAATCGCTTGCGGCGGCCCGGGGCTTGAAGCCGCTCGCGCGCATCTTGGGCTATGCGAGCTTCGCCCGCGAGCCCGAGTGGTTCACGCTGGCGCCGGTCGGCGCCGTCCAAAAATTGCTGGCGCAGTTGCAATGGCGGGCCTCGGACGTCGACCTGTACGAGGTGAACGAAGCCTTTGCGGTGGTCGCCATGGCGGCCATCAAAGATTTGGGATTGGACGCTGCAAAAGTGAACGTCAACGGCGGCGCCTGTGCGCTCGGGCATCCGATCGGCGCCACCGGCGTACGCATCTTGACGACGCTGATTTATGCGCTGAAAAGTCGCGGCAAGAAGCGCGGTATTGCGAGCTTGTGCATCGGCGGCGGCGAAGCGACGGCCATCGCCGTCGAGATCGCCTAGTATGGAAATCTCTTAGAATGGATGTCGTCCAGACATCCATCGCCGCGGGCCTCGCCCGCATCACCATCAACCGACCCGAAAAGCGCAATGCGCTCGACCGCGCGACCATTGTCGAGCTCACGGCGGCGCTCGAGCGCTGCCAACGCGATCCCGCCGTGCGAGTCGTGCAGATCACCGGCGCCGGGGATGTCTTTTGCGCGGGAGCGGACCTCGCGGAGATGCAAGCGCAGCGGGATGCCGGTGAGGACGACAATCTGGCCGATGCCGGGCGGCTCACGATGCTTCTCGGCACGCTTGATTCGCTCTCGAAGCCGACGCTGGCGCGGGTCAACGGCGACGGCTACGGCGGCGCGATCGGCCTTCTCGGCGCCTGCGACATCGTCATCGCGGCAATCGACGCCAAGTTCGCATTCACCGAGGTGAGGCTCGGCATTATTCCGGCGGTCATCTCCCCTTTCGTGCTCGCCAAAATCGGCGAAAGTGCTGCGCGGCGCTATTTTTTGACGGCGGAAACGCTCACCGCGGAGCGTCTGAAGGAGCTACGGCTGGTGCATGAAGTGGCGCCGGCCGGCGAACTCGACCGAAGTTGCGAGCGGATGGTCGCGGCGCTGCTGCTGGCAGCGCCGGGCGCTCTAGCGGAGGCCAAGCGGCTAATTCGCGACGTGGCGCGCGCCACCGACGATCGCATGGCGATATCCGCCGACATGGCCCGGCGCTTGGCGCGCCTGCGCGTGCAAGCGGAAGCTCAAGAAGGTTTCCGCGCATTTTTCGAGAGGCGCATGCCGGGGTGGGCGTCCCGGCCCTAGAAGCCTGTCTTGAGTATTGCGCCGGCTGTCCTGGTTGGTGCGAATAGTGGTGTACTAGGCCGCCGTTTTTCGGCCGTTTATCGCTGTTAGGGTCAAGGTGCGAATTCGATGATCGAAGGCCAACGTGATGTCATGGAGTATGAGGTCGCCATCGCGGGCGCCGGCCCTGCCGGACTCGCCTGTGCGATCCGACTCAAACAATTGAAACCCGACCTCAGCGTCTGTGTGTTGGAAAAGGCCGCGAGCTTGGGCGCGCATTCGCTGTCCGGGGCGGTTTTGGAGCCGGGGCCTCTCGACGAACTGCTGCCGCAATGGCGGGAGCACGCGCCCGCGATATGCGTGCCGGCCACGCGCGATGAATTCTTCGTGCTGACCCGCAGCAAGCGCTACCGGGTACCGATCACGCCGCCGCAAATGGTGAATCACGGCAATTTCATCATCTCGCTGGGGCAGCTGGTACCGATCCTCGGGGCGCAAGCGGAGAAGCTCGGCGTCGATGTATTCGCCGGCTTTGCCGCCGCCGAAGCCTTGTTCGATTCCCACGGCGCCGTCAAAGGCGTGCGCATCGGCGACATGGGGCTCGATAAAAGCGGCGAACCCGGACCGAATTTTGCGCTGGGACCGGAGATTCACGCGAAAATCACCATGTTTTGCGAAGGTTGCCGCGGCAGCACATCCAAACAGCTGATCAAGCGCTTCAAGCTGGATGCCGGCAAGTCGCCGCAGACCTACGGACTGGGATTCAAGGAGCTCTGGCAGCTGCCGCCGGGGCGGGTGCAGCCGGGTCTGATACAACATACGGTGGGATGGCCGCTCGACAATCGAACGTACGGCGGCAGTTTTCTCTATCACCTCGCCAACGATCGCGTGTACGTGGGATTCGTGGTGGGATTGGATTACGAGGATCCGCGGCTCAAGCCTTTCGAGGCCTTTCAGCAATACAAGAATCATCCGCAGATCAAGGCGCTGTTGCAAGGCGGCGAGATTATCGCGGGCGGTGCCCGAACGGTGATCGAAGGCGGCTATCAATCGATGCCCAAACTGGAAATGCCCGGCGCAATGCTGGTGGGCGATGCCGGCGGAACTCTCAACACGCCGAAGATCAAGGGGATTCATCAGGCGATCCGCTCCGGCATGACTGCCGCCGAGCACTATGTGGAAACCGGCAGCAGCGAGGGCTTCGATGCGCGCTGGCGCGCATCGCCCGGCGGCCGCGAACTGTTCAAGGTTCGCAATATTCGCCCTGGATTCAATCGCGGCCTGTGGTTTGGTCTTGCCAACGCAGCCTTTGAAACCTACGTGACCAGGGGCGCGGCTCCGTGGACACTTGCCAATCACGCCGACGACAAGGCGCTCAAGCGCCTGGACCAATACACTTCGCCCGACCGCGAGTGGGGCGACCGGGAGCTGCCGCCGCGCGACCGGGTCGCGTTCGTGTTCTTTGCCTCGACGACGCACGATGAAAGTCAACCGGTGCATCTGCGCGTTGCCGACACGTCGCTGTGCGCCACGCGCTGCGCCGCCGAATTCGGCAACCCCTGCACCAATTTTTGTCCCGCCAACGTCTATGAAATGATCCCGGACGGCACCGGCGGCAAAAAACTGCAAATCAATGCGTCGAATTGCGTTCATTGCAAGGCCTGCGACATCAAGGAACCCTATACCGACCAAATCACCTGGACCACGCCCGAGGGCGGTTCCGGCCCGAACTACCAGAGCCTGTAGCACAGAGCCTAAACCTAAGCCGCGGCAGTCTTCGTGAACGGCGAGCCCAAAACGGTGAGCGCGCGCTTGAGCGAAGAGGTCGCCGCTCGACGATTGCAGTTCGACGCCACCCAACAAGCGGCAGCGGCGCGCCTTAGCGCCTTGGCAGAGGAGCTGCGCCGCCCGCCCGCCTTGCTGCAAACCCTGCGCTCGTGGTTGCCATCCGGCGCAACAGTCGATGCCCCTCGCGGCCTGTACATTTGGGGCGGCGTCGGCCGAGGCAAGACGCTGCTGATGGATTGGTTCTTCGCTTCGCTGCCGACGCCGCGGGCGCAGCGCTGGCACTTCTACCGTTTCATGCGCGGCGTGCATGCCGAGCTCGGCGGCATTAAGGGCCGCGCGCAGCCCTTGGAAAAGGTGGCCCGTGTCATAGCCGCCCGCACCAACGTCATATGCCTCGACGAGTTCTTCGTCGCAGACATCGCCGACGCGATGATTCTCGCCGGGCTTTTCACGGGATTGTTCCGCCGCGGCGTGAGGCTCATCGCAACCTCGAATCTTGCGCCTCAGGAGCTGTACAAGGATGGGCTGCAGCGGCAGCGGTTTTTGCCCGCCATCGCGCTCATCGAATCCCATACCGAAGTCTTGCACCTGGACAGCGGTATCGACTACCGGCTACGCGAGCTCGAACGGGCACCGACCTACCTGGATGCCAAGCTGCCGGACACGCCGGCGGCGCTCGAGGCGCGGTTCGCCGCACTCGCCGGCGGATCCACCGGAAGACCCACGACATTTTCCATCGAAGGCCGCGCTCTGCACGCGGTCGGTACCGGCCCAGGCATGGCCTGGTTTGATTTCGGCGAATTATGCGAAGGCCCGCGCAGCCAAAACGACTACATCGAGCTCGCACGCCGGTATAGCACCCTATTCATTGCGAACATCCCCGAATTCACGCATCTGCACGAGGACGCCGCGCGCCGCTTCATCATGTTGATCGACGAGCTGTACGATCGCGGCGTCAAGATCGTGGTATCGGCCGCAGCGGCGCCCGGTGCGTTGTATCGCGGCGAGAGGCTTCAAATGGATTTCCGGCGTGCCGCCAGCCGGCTCGTGGAGATGCAAACGCAGCTCTATCTCGCGGGTGCGCACCGTGCTTGAAGCGCCATCGCGCAAGCCCTGGCATAATTCGCCTATGCGGACGGTTGCCGAATTCAAGATCGACTACAAGCAGATACTCGACCCTCGGGGAGAAATCGTGGCGCCGCTGCCGAAATTCGCCGCCGACCGGGGCGAGGTGTTGCGCATGTATCAGGCGATGACGCGGGTGCGCGTGTTCGACGCCAAAGCGGTGAATTTGCAGCGTACCGGACAGCTCGGCACCTATCCGTCGTCGATCGGCCACGAAGCCGCGCACATCGGGGTGGGAGCGGCGATGCAGCCGGAAGATGTGCTGGCCCCGGTGTACCGCGAGTTCGGCACGCAGCTGTGGCGCGGCGTGACCATGAAGGAGATCTTGCTGTATTGGGGCGGCGACGAACGCGGCAATGACTTCGGCCGTCCCAAGCACGATTTTGCCTGGTGCGTTCCGATCGCCACGCAGACCTTGCATGCGGCCGGTGCGGCCATGGCGTTCAAGCTGTGTAAGGAGCCGCGCTGCGCCCTCGCCTACATTGGCGACGGCGGCACCTCCGAAGGCGCCTTCTACGAAGCGCTCAATTTGGCCGGGGCACGCACGCTGCCGGTGGTGTTCGTGATCGTGAACAACGGCTGGGCCATTTCGGTTCCCGTCGCTCAGCAAACGGCGACGCAAACCTTGGCGCAGAAAGCCGTCGCCGCCGGAATTCCCGGGATTCAGGTCGACGGCAACGATGTGTTCGCGGTGCGCGAAACGGTTGGCGAGGCGCTCAGCGCGGCGCGGCGCGGCGCAGGTCCGTGCCTGATCGAAGCCCTCACCTATCGCTTGAGCGATCACACCACCGCCGACGACGCCAGCCGTTATCGAAGCGCCGAGGAGGTCAAGCAGGCATGGGCTCTTGAGCCCTTGATTCGCATACGCCAGTATCTGCGCAGTACGGGCGCCTGGACCGAAGCCGAGGAGCAGGCCCTGCTCAAGGACTGCACCCGTGAAGTCGATGCCGCGGTGAACGAATACTTGAATACCCCGAAGCAATCGACCGACGCCATGTTCGACACCTTGTTCGCTGAATTGCCCCTGCACCTGCGCGAGCAACGCGCCATCGCGCGCAAATACGGCGCCAAGCCCCGGGGCCATTGAATTGGCAAAAATAACCATGGTCGAAGCCATCGCGATGGCCCACGGCTGGGAAATGCAGCATGACCCGAGCGTCGTCGTAATCGGTCAGGACGTTGGCGCGAACGGCGGTGTGTTTCGCGCCACCGCCGGTCTGCAGGCGCGCTTTGGCACGGATCGGGTGCAAGACACGCCCTTGGCGGAAGCGACCATCGCCGGCATGTCGGTGGGCATGGCGACGCACGGATTGAAGCCGGTGGCGGAAATTCAGTTCATGGGATTCATGTATCCGGCGCTCGATCAGATCGTCAATCACATGTCGCGCATGCGCTATCGCACGCGTGGACGCTTGACCTGCCCGGTGGTCATCCGCACACCGCATGGCGGCGGTATCCACGCGCCCGAACACCACTCGGAAAGCACCGAAACCATGCTCTGCCACATTCCGGGCATTCGGGTGGTTTGCCCGTCCTCGCCGGCGCGCGCCTACGGCTTGCTGCTCGCCGCGATTCGCGATCCCGATCCGGTGATGTTCTTGGAGCCGGTGCGGCTGTACCGGGCGATGCGCCAGGAAGTGAGCGACGATGGCCAGGCGCTGCCGCTCGACCACTGCTTCATATTGCGCGAGGGGAGCGATGTCACCATCGTGACCTGGGGCGCCATGACTATCGAGACGCTGCGCGCGGTCGGCGAACTCGAAAGCCAGGGCATAAGCGCCGAAGTCATCGATCTCGCGACCTTGAGTCCGATCGACGGCGAGACCATTCTCGCCTCGGTTGCCAAAACGGGCCGACTCGTGATCGTGCACGAAGCGGCCCGCAATGTCGGCGTAGGCGCGGAAATCGCGGCGCTCGTGGCCGAACATGGTTTATACGATTTGCATGCGCCCGTTCAGCGGGTCACCGGTTTCGACACCATCATGCCGCTGTTCCGGCTCGAGCACGACTACATTCCTGGCGTGCAACGCATCGTGGACGCAGTGCAACTCACGTTGACCGACTAGAGACTCGCGCATGGGTACATTCAAGCTTCCGGATTTGGGCGAGGGTTTGGCCGAGGCCGAAATTCTCGAGTGGCACGTCAAGCCGGGCGACCGCGTTCTGGTGGATCAGCCGATGGTATCGGTGGAAACCGCCAAAGCGGTGGTCGAGGTTCCGGTGCCCTACAGCGGCACGGTCACGGCCTTGCACGGCGCCGTCGGCGACATCGTCGCGACCGGTGCGCCGCTCATTGATTTCGATTCCGGCACCGTGGTCGGCTCCATGCCGGCCACCAGCGAGGAAGAATACGTCGATTCGGCGAAAATCGGCCGGACACGCGGTGTTGCCGCCCGCAACCGCGCGGTCCCGATGGCGCGGGCGCTGGCGCGCCGCTTCGGGATCGATCTGGCCGACATTGACGGCAGCGGATCCGGCGGATTGATCAAATTGGACGATGTTCTGGCGCACGCTCAATTGGATGCCGCAGCGACGCCGACGCAATCGCAATCGCAGCCGCAGCCGCAGCCGCAGCCGCAGCCGCAGCCGCGACCGGAGGGCAATCATCGCGCCCTGGCCGTTCCCGCCGACGCCACCGCAGAGCCGCTGCGCGGCGCACGGCGCGCCATGGCGCACAGCATGTCGCTGTCGCGGCAGCAAATCCCATTGAGCACGGTATGCGATGACGCCGACATACATGCCTGGTCGCAGCGTGGCGATTACATGCTGCGGCTCATACGCGCCATGATCAGCGCTTGCCGGGCTGAGCCGGCCTTGAATGCTTGGTACGATGCGGCCAGCAATTCGCGGATTCTTCTCAAGCACATCGATCTCGCGATCGCCGTCGATACGCCGGCAGGACTGATCGTGCCGGTAGTGCGCAACATCCAAGATAAGAGGCCGGAGGAGTTGCGGGCGGCAATCGCCGCGCAGAAGGACGCCGCGCACCAACGCAGCACCACGCCGGAAGATCTACGCGATTTCACCTTGATGCTGTCGAATTTCGGCACGCTCGCCGGCCGCTACGGCATTCCGCTGGTAGTGCCTCCGGCGGTCGCGATTTTGGGTGCGGGCAAGGTCCGCAAGGATGCGGTGGCGGTCGGCGACACCGTGGCGGTGCACCGGCGCATGCCGCTGTCGCTGAGCTTCGATCACCGCTGCATCACCGGCGGCGAGGCATGCCGGTTCCTGGCCGCCGTCATTCGCGATCTCGAATACCCGGAGTAACAGCGAGGACTCGACCATGCATCAAGCGAGCCCCGAACAGTATCGCAAGAGCATCGCGGCCATAGTGGCGGCGGCCCGATTGCCCAAGTCCGTGCGCGGCATGGATCCGAAACGCTTCCTGCAGGCGTACTACGCCAATGTCGATGCCGAGGATATCGCCACGCGCGATCCGAAGGAGCTTGCGGCCGCGGCGCTGTCGCAGTTGATGTTTGCGCGCCAGCGCCGCGGGCGAGCCCTGGTTCGCGTATTCAATCCCACCCAGCGCGAATACGGCTACAGCTCGCCGCACACCGTCATCGAGATGGTGAACGACGATATGCCCTTCCTGGTGGATTCGATCGGCCTCGCGCTGACGCGGCGGGCCCTCACGCTGCATTTTCTGACGCACCCGGTCTTTGCGGTGACGCGCGATAAAGCCGGGGTCTTGCGCGGCGTCGAGGAGCGGGGTTCGGCTGCCGACAAGCATTATCGGCTCGAGTCGTTCCAGCACGTCGAAGTGGACCGGATCGTCGATCCGGCGACCCTGCAGTCCTTGTGCGCGGAGATCGAGCGCGGCATGCGCGACGTACGGGTCGCGTGTGCCGACTGGAACAAGATGCGCGAGGCCGCACGGTGCACAGCGGAGGATTTGAATGCGCTGAGCACGCGCTTCGATCCACGCGACGTGAGCGAGGCGCAGGCCCTGCTCGCATGGATGGAGGATCGACATTTCACCTTCCTCGGCTACCGGGAATACGTCTTGCGTGGCCGTAAGGGGCATGACGCATTGGAAGCCGTGGAGTCGACCGGCTTGGGGATTCTGCGTCGGGGGCACAAGCGCGCGCCGAATACCAGCCGCAGCTTGTCCGCCGACATTCGCCGTCAAAGCCGTTCCCGCGATTTGGTGCTCGTGACCAAGGCGAACCTTCAATCCACCGTGCATCGGGCGGGTTATCTCGACTACGTCGGCGTCAAACATTTCGATGCCAAGGGGCGGCTGATCGGCGAAAGGCGCTTTTTGGGGCTGTGGACTTCGACGGCCTACAACTCCGTCCCGCGCGAGATCCCCTTGGTGCGCCATAAGGTCGCACAGGTGGTTCTGCACTTCGCTCTGGCGCCCGACAGCCACGACGGCAAAGCCCTGCAGCACATATTGGAATCCTTCCCGCGCGACGAACTGTTCGAAGCGAGCGTGCCCGAACTCAATCGCATCGTTACCGGAATCTTCGGCTTGCAGGAGCGGCCGCGCGTGCGTCTCCTACTGCGGCGCGACCCGTTCCGCCGGTTTTATTCCTGCCTCATTTTCGTGCCGCGCGAGAAATACAACACTCAGGTCCGCCAACGCATAGAGCGCGTGATCAGCGAAGCCTTCTCGGCGTTGAGTATGGAATCTCAAGTGCAGATCGCCGAATCGAATCTCGCCCGGATACACATCGTCGCGCGCACCTTGCCGACCGAGTCGACTCGCGTCGACAGCGACGCCTTGGAGCGGCGCATCGCGACTGCCGTCCGCTCTTGGGCGGATGACTTCAAGGCCGCCCTGCTGGCGCGCTTCGACGAGGCCTATGCGTTGCATTTGTTCGGGATTTACGCGCAGGCGTTTCCCGCGGCCTACACCGAAGATTTTCCGGGCGATGCCGGCGCGCACGATGTGACCTTTCTCGAAGCGGTGGAAAAGGAGCCGCAGCGGCTGCATCTGGATATTTACCGGTCCGATCCGCGCCGCAAGGACACTTTTTTTCTAAAGATATTCCGCGGCCGGGAATCCATCCCGATCTCGGACTTATTGCCCATGCTGGAGAACATGGGGCTCAAGGTGATTGCCGAGCGGCCCTACGGACTGGAGTTCTCCGGCGGGCGCCGCGCTTGGATTCAAGACCTCGAACTCGTCATTCAGGGCACGGCGGCCGGCAAATTCGAAAACATGGAAGGCGAAATCAAGAGCACCTTCACCGCCGTGTGGACCGGCCACATGGACAACGACCGGTTCAACCAACTGACGCTTGCGGCAGGAGCGCCGTGGCGCATCGTGACGGTGCTGCGCGCATATTGCCGCTACCTTCTGCAGACCGGCCTGCCTTTCAGCTTGGGATACATCGCGCAAGTGCTGACGAACAATGCGGGCATCGCCCGGCATCTGGCCGACCTGTTCGTGGCACGGTTCAACCCGGAAATACCCGGCTCGACGCGGCGCGGCGCACTCGCGCGGCTGAACCAGCAAATCCGCGAGAAGCTGGAACAGGTCACACGCTCCGATGAGGATCGCATCCTGCGCGCCCTGTGGAATGCGATTTCGGCGACGGTGCGCACCAACGGCTACCAGACCGCGGCGTCGGGTCACTCCAAGGATTATCTGTCTTTCAAGATAGCAAGCCAAAAATTGCATGAGCTGCCGCTGCCCAAGCCGATGTTCGAGGTATTCGTGTTTTCGACGCGTATGGAGGGAGTGCACCTGCGCATGGGGCTGGTGGCGCGCGGCGGCATCCGCTGGTCGGACCGGCGCGAGGATTTTCGCACTGAAATACTCGGGCTGATGAAGGCTCAGCAGGTCAAAAATACGGTGATCGTGCCGGTGGGCGCCAAAGGGGGATTCGTCGTCAGGCGCGCGCCGAGCGGCGACCGCGACGCGCAACAAGCGGAGGTGATCGCATGCTACCAAATGCTGATTCGGGGCTTGTTGGATCTGACGGATAACATCGTCGACGACAAGATCGTCGCTCCCCACCGAGTCGTGCGTCATGACGGCGACGACCCGTACCTCGTGGTCGCGGCGGACAAGGGAACTGCGACATTTTCCGACATCGCCAATTCGATCTCCGAGGAATACGGCTTTTGGTTGGACGATGCCTTCGCGTCCGGCGGTTCGGCCGGTTACGATCACAAGAAAATGGCGATCACCGCGCGCGGCGCCTGGGAGTGCGTCAAGCGCCATTTCCGCGAAATCGGCATCGACATCCAAAACGAGGATTTCACCGTCGCTGGAATCGGCGACATGGCGGGCGACGTATTCGGCAACGGCATGCTGCAGTCGCGGCACATCCGGCTGATCGCTGCGTTCAATCATCGGCACATCTTCATCGACCCGCAACCCGATGCCGAGCGCTCGTTCCGGGAGCGCGAACGGCTGTTTCGCCTGCCGCGCTCGTCCTGGGAGGATTACTCGCGCGCGGCGATCTCCAAAGGCGGCGGCGTCTTCTCGCGCAGCGCCAAGGGCCTGAAGCTTTCGCGCGAAGCTCAGGCTTTGCTCGACGTGCCGGCGGAGGTCGCGCCGAACGAGGTCATCAAGGCGATCCTGAAGGCTCGCGTCGACTTGTTGTGGAACGGCGGCATCGGCACCTACGTCAAGGCGAGCAGCGAAAGCCACGGCGAGGTCGGCGACCGCAGCAACGACGCGGTGCGCATCGAGGCCACCGCGCTCAACTGCAAAGTCGTCGGCGAAGGCGGCAATCTCGGATTTTCCCAACTCGGGCGCGTCGAGTACGCGCGCCGCGGCGGCCGGCTCAACACCGACTTCATCGACAATTCCGCGGGCGTGAACACCTCGGATCTCGAGGTGAATCTGAAAATTCTGTTGAACGGCGCCGTGCGCGCGCGCGAAATCAGCCGCGCGGCGCGCGATCGGCTGCTGGCGCAGATGACCGATGAAGTGGCGGCCCTGGTCTTGCGCAACAATTACCTGCAGAGTCAGGCGATCAGCGCAAGCGAGTATCAGTCTAAGGAGCGCCTCAGCGAGAGCGCGTTCGTGATCCGCGCTCTGGAGCGCTCCGGCGATTTGAATCGTTCCTTGGAGTTCCTGCCTTCGGCGGAAGAAATAGCGGAGCGCCGCAAGGCCGGCGAGGGACTGACGCGCCCCGAACTCGCCGTCACATTGAGTTACGGCAAGATTTGGTTGTACAAGGCGCTGGTCAATTCCAACGTACCGGAAGATCCTTATCTGTCCGCCGAGCTCAATCGCTATTTTCCCGGACCCGTGCACCAGCGCTTCGCCGCGCGCTTGAAGCGCCATCGCCTGCGCCGCGAGATCATCGCCACCTCCATTACCAACAGCTTGATCAACCGCATGGGTCCGGTGTTCCCGGTTCGAGCGCAGGACGATACCGGTGCCGATCCGGCCGCTATCGCGCGCGCCTACACGATCGCGCGCGAGGTGTTCGCGGTACGCGACATCTGGGCGCAAATCGAAGCGCTCGACAATCGCATACCGGCAACCGTCCAATACACCGCCATGTTGCAGACCGCCCGTTTGCTGCGCCATATGAGCTATTGGCTGCTCGAGAATCAACGCGCGAATCTCGACATCGAGCGCGCGGTGCGCCGCTACGCCGCGCCAGTCGCCGAACTCTGGCGCGAGATCGGTTCGGTGGTTGCCGCGAGCGCCCGGGCGCACCTCGACGTCAAGCGCGCGCAATTGATCGAGCAACGCGTGCCGGAACAGCTCGCCGCGCGCATCGCCTCCCTGGAGGCGCTCCCCTGCGCACTGGATTTGGTGGAAACAGCCATGGAGACCCGCGTCGCGGTACTGTACGCGGCGAAGGCGTATTTTGAGATCGGCGAACGCATGGGGCTCACCTGGATCAAGGAGCAGATCGAGGGCCTGCCGGTCGAGGGGCACTGGCAGGCGGTTGCGCGCGCCACGCTGCGCGACAACCTCTATGGCCTGCAGCGCAGGATCACCGGCGCGGCGCTCACATGCAAGGGCCGGGACCCGCAAGCGCGCGTGGATCGGTGGAGCGAGCGCCATCCGCCCGCAGTGGACGCGCTCAAGCGGATCGTCGTCGATTTGCGCAGCGGCTCGGCGCCGGATTTTGCGGCGCTTTCCGTTGCCCTGCAAGCCGTGCGGCGGCTTGCGCGGGATTGAAGAGGAGGACTCGACGGTGCCTGGAAAGTTGATTCTGGTCCGCCATGGCCAAAGCACGTGGAATCTCGAGAATCTGTTCACGGGTTGGCATGACGTCGATTTGACCGACCTCGGTTGCCGGGAAGCCGTTGTCGCCGGCCGCCAACTCTTGAGCGAGAAACTCGAGCCGCAGATCGCTTTCACGTCGGTATTGAAGCGTGCGATTCGCACGCTGTGGCTGATCCTCGATACCACCGATCGGATGTGGATTCCGGTCGAGCGCAGTTGGCGGCTCAACGAGCGCCACTACGGCGCCCTGCAGGGCCTCAACAAAGCCCAGACCGCCGAAAAGCACGGCGAGGCGCAGGTCCAGCTATGGCGCCGCAGCTACGACGTCGCACCGCCCGCGTTGGCGCCGGATGATCCGAGGCATCCGCGATTCGATCCACGCTATGCCGATCTCGCTCCCGAATTGCTGCCTGCGACGGAATCGCTGAAGGACACTTTGGAGCGCGTACGGCCGTTCTGGGAAACGCGGATAATTCCGCAGCTCGGAGCCGGCAAGAACGTGCTCCTGGTTGCGCACGGCAATTCGCTGCGCGCCCTCGTGAAAATGCTGGATCGGCTATCGGAAAAAGAGATCGTCGAATTCAATATCCCGACCGGCATTCCGATGCTCTACCATCTCGACGAGCAGATGCAGCCGCTCAGCCGGCGGTTCTTGGGGGATCCGGCCGCGATTGCCGCCGCTCAGGAAGCGGTGCGGCGTCAAACCGAGAAGAAGTGACGCGATCAGGTGTCCGGGGCGATCGCCACTTTGATGCCGCTGAGTGCGTCGGTGAACTCAACCTGGCAGGATAGGCGGGACGTGCCTTCACGGAAATCGGGGATCTCCTTGAGCAATTCCAGCTCATCGCTCTGCGGTTTCGGCAGGCGGGCGGCCCAACTCTCGTCGATGTAGATATGACAGGTCGCGCAGGAACACAAACCCCCGCAAATGGCTGCGACGCCGTAGTCGAGTTCACGCAGGATTTCCATGAACTTGAGGCCGGGCTTAGCCTCGATCTCGTGCTCTTTGCCATCACGATCCACTACGATCATCCTCGCCATTGACCTCTCCATTGCATTGAATCTTCCAACGACGAATCCCCGCGAGAGGCTCGCCGAAAAACAGGGTATTTTGCCGTATCTTTAGCCGCCCGACTACCACGGGTTTGCGTCGAGGCGCTGTGCCAGCCGTCGCGCCAGGGCGGATATGGCGTCGCCGGGAATGTCCGGCCGCAACGTTGCGTAAACTTCGCTCCACAGCAAGCATACGTAATCGTATAGCCAAACCAGGTGCTCGAGACGCGAGGCGTCTGCGGTGCCCGGCTGCCGTCCCAGATAGCGCTCGAGCAGCAATTGCCTGGTATCGGCGCAAAGATCGTTGTTGCAGGACCACCCCGCCAGATCCCACAGCGGGTCCGAAACGTGGGCATATTCCCAATCGAGCAAGACCGGACCGTGCGCGGCGAGGACCACGTTGTGCGGGTGCAGATCGCTGTGGCACAGCACCGGTGCGGCCGGGGGCAGCTGGGCGAGTGAGGCTAGACACGCATCGGGAGCCAATTGCGGGAGCCTGGGTGGCCCCGCACCGCTCGGCGGGCGATCCGCGCCCGGATCGTGCCGGTCCAGCGCACGCCGATAGTGAGCGATCCACGCGGCCGGGCTCATCATGCGCGCCCCTTGCGGCACGCGAAGCGCGTGAATGCGCCGCGCGAGTTGCGCGATGCATTCGATATTTTCGGCATGGCGCACTTGCGCGGGCGTCCATACCTCCCCGGCTACCCAGCGCGCGACCAGGATGCCTTGGCGCGGCTCACAGCATTCGACGCTCGGCGCCAAACCGGCCGCCTGCGCGCGCCCGATCACCCGGCATTCCCACTCCCGATCGATGCCGAACTCGGCCGCGCAGGGCGTCGGAACACGCAATGAATAAAGCCGGTCGCCGCGCGCCACGCGGTAGCTGTCGTTGACCAGGCCCGACCCAAGGCGCTGGATCGCGAGTGGGCCCGACCCGGGCACATAGCGTTCGGCGATCTCCCGCAGATCGCTAGGCAGCATGGGCCGTGATTCGAAGGCTGCGCCGCCATTCGCGCATACCGACGGCGATCAACGCGAGGTAAAGCGCGAACAGCAGCGTCGTGAGGTAGAGGCGCCGCGTGAAATAAAGGCAAAGGCTCACCGAATCGATGACCAGCCACCAATGCCAGTTTTCATACACTTTGCGTGCCACCATGAAAGTGGCGAACACGCTCGCCCAAGCGACCATGGAGTCCATAAACGGCCATGCGGCGTGCGTGAATCGGCGCAGAAGATAAGCGTTCACCGCCGACAAACCGATGATGCCCGCGATACCGAGCGCATTGCGTGCCAGAGTCCAGCGGTGAACCTTGACGGCAGTCGAGCCGGCGGATTCCCGCCATTGCCAAAAGCCGTATGCGGCCATCGCCGCATAGAACCCATTGAGTGCCGATTCCATATACAGGCGCGCCCCGAACAGCACCCACACGTACAGGCAGGAACTCACGAATGCGGCCACCCAACAAAGAATCGATTGGCGAATCGCCAGTAATAAATAGGCTACCGCGAGCGCCGCCGCAATGATTTCGATCCAACCCGTGCCATGCCACGCGGCCACGAGCTGTGCCTCGAATTCGTCGAGCATGGATACCTGCTCCCTACGCCGGTACTAACCGGATCAGGTTCAATGGGTTCGCGGGCGTCGTTTAGCCGACCTACCGCGTCTCAGGCCCGTACGGTCCACCCCAAAAGGTCGCCGGAAGTGTAGCCTGGCGCGCGGATGCGTGCAAAACTCCCACATCGGCCGTGGAGACTCGCTTGCGAATTTTTCAGGTAGATGCATTCACTCGCACCCGCTTCACCGGGAATCCGGCAACCGTGGTGCTCGATGCGGACGGGCAAAGCGATGCCACCATGGTGTCGGTCGCACGCGAATTCTCCCACGCCGAGGTGGCGTTCGTGCTCGCCGCCACCACGCCGGACCACGATGTCCGGCTGCGATTCTTCAATGCGCGCAAGGAAGCGCCCTTCGTCGGGCACGCGACCATTGCCGCCCACGCGGTGCTGCTCGCGCTCGGTCGGCGCGCGTACGGACCGGTTCGGCAATATTCCGGGTCCGGCATCGTCGAAGTTCGTGCGCATGAAACCCGGCAGCCCACCGGCAGCGAGACAATCTTCGAATTTCGGCAAACCATGCCCGAACTGGACAACCCGCTGCCGTTCAAAACCACGCTGCGCGTCGCCGAAGCGCTGCGGCTGCCGGCAGTTCAACTGCACGAGGTCATGCCCGCACGCATCGCCCGCAAAGGCAGCAGCCGCCTGCTCGTGCCAATCGGCGATCCTCGCGCCTTGGACGCGATCGCCCCGAATTTCGAGACCCTGATTTCGATCGGCGCGGAACTTGATATCGACGGATTTTTCGTCTTTGCCTTGAATCGCACGTCGGGGACGGATGAATTATCGACCGAATCCCGCATGTTCTGTCCGGCACTCGGTATACCGGAAGATCCGGTCAGCGGAAACGCGCACGCGATGCTCGCCACCTATCTGTTCGAGCTAGGCCAATTCGGCAAGCAGTCAACGAGCTTTATCGGACACCAAGGCCGACAGATGAAGCGGCCGGGGCGGGTCAGCGTCAAGCTCGAGGTCGACCAGGGAAGCCTGATCGCCGCGCACATCGGCGGCAATGCGGTCATCGTGAGCGAGGGCACCCTGGCGCTTTGAGCAAACCGTCTACGCCGGCGGATTCACCTTTAAGGTAGTTGCCAATGCATCGAGCTTGGCCCTAGCGTCTTTGGCCGCCTTCACCGCCTCGTCCATGTTGCCGTTGCCGAATGCCCCTTGTGCCTTCGACCACAGTGAGGTGGCGTCGTCCAAGTCCGATTTCGCCGCATTCAGATCGATTCCCTTGGCCATTTTCCGGCTGGATTTCTTGCTCAACAGGTCGATGCGGTCGTGGATCGCGGTAATGGACCCCGGCACCGCAGCCGACAACGAAGCCCACTGATCGTTGAGCGCCCGCATTACTTCGGCTTTCTTCGCGGCCGCCTCGCTTGCCAGGCCCTGCGCCTCGAGAAGTACGGGCGGCCCTGCCGCGACCACCGCCTTATAGTCCTGCCTGTTGAAAGCCGACTTGAGATCACCGAGCTTGGTCTGCACATCGATGAGCCGCTCGGGCACATATTTGGCGGCCTCGGTTGAGGCTGCACTCACCGCGGTATCGATGTCGTTGAGCATTTTCTGTGCGGGCTCTCGCTGTCCGCATGCGGCAAGCAGGATGGCCGCGAGGCAAATGAAGGCCGGTTGTCTAAATCGGCGGATGGGCCACATGGCATGCCTCCCAATGCATCAGCAAAGTTTTGGGGCAGCTTTCGTAGCGAGGAATTTTAGCACAATTGGCGCCTGCGACGCAGGCGCGCTCGGATTCTTCGAGCGCGGCGTCCGCCGCGGCCGCCTACTCTAGCGCGTTGCGCTCAATCTAGCGCTCCGCCACGCGGATCTTGCGCTGCACCTCTCCGCATTTGGACCAACCGATGTTCGACAATGAATAGCCGAGCACCTGCTGCGAGTGCGCGTCCACGGTCACTTCCATTTCGCAACCGTGAATTCCGACCGGCGCGCCTGCGGGAGATTCGGCGAAGAACCAAACGTAAATCTGCTTCGTCGAGGTGGTCTCGATCTTGCGCGGCTCGCCGAAAACCTCTTGCAGTCGGCTGACGGGCTTGCCGACGCTGTCGGCCGCGATGAGCGGTACCGGGCGCACCGCGTAGCCGGAGCTCTGGCAGCCGGCAAGCGCCAGCACGGCGAACCCGAGAGCAAAACGAGGGATACGCGACATAATCCGATTCCCATGCCGAGAACGAGTGTCGCAGTCTCGCTCAAGGCGCATCCGGCTGCCGCCGACTCAGGTCGCAAAATAGCCATCTGTGGAATGCGCACGCCGCTCGTGCAAGCGCAAACCGTGGGTCATCCCGCGCGGCAGATCCTCTGCGTGATGCACGGCAATGACCACGGTCAATTGCTTGCGCATCAGGGGCTCGAGCATGCGCTTCATGGCGGCGCGTTGCCGCGGGTCGAGGCCCGTCAGCGGTTCATCGAGCAACAGGATGCGCGCCTGAGCGGTCAGCGCCCGCGCAATGAGGGCACGGCGCAGTTGTCCATAGGACAAATCGCGCGGCCGCCGTCCGGCCACCGACGTCAAGCGGAAGTATCTCAACCAATGGGCCGCGGCCCTTCGATCCTGTGCGGTCGGGGCATCGGCGAGACCAATGCTCGCATGCCGCCCGCTCGCCACCAAATCCCGAATGGTCACATCCAGCGCGTAGTCGGCCTGCAATTCCGGAGACACATAGCCGACCTGCCGCTTCCACAGGGAGATCGGCGTTCCCGCGGGAAAACCTGCGCGCTCGATGCGGCCACCCAAGGCGGGCGACAGATCGCCGTACAATAACTTCAGAAAACTCGTCTTGCCGGAGCCGTTCGCTCCGAACACCGCCCAGTGCTGACCCTTGCGCAATTCCCAATTGAGATCGAGTAATACCGGCCGGTAGTCGACATAAAGATCGGCCCGATCGAGCCGCAGCAGCAGCGCTCCATCGCCGCGGCGGCGCGCGGCAGCGCCGCCCGTGGGCCCCGGTCGCTTGCGGTTCGGCCGCGGACCGCCGCCGTGAGCCAACCGAGCGATTGCCGTGCGGCCAATCGCCTTGATCGAGCGCAGTCGACCCTCGTGCAATTCGATGATACCCCGGGTACCCCGCGGGACGTCGCCCGCACGATGGGTCACCGCAATCCAAGACTGGCCGGCGCCGCGCGCGGCGTCCAGGATTCGGTCGATGCGTCGACGATACGCCGCATCCAATCCGTTATACAACTCGTCCAACAGCAGCCAATCGGACTCCCGGGCCAACGCGCGTGCGAGCAGCGCGAGCCGCTTCTGTCCATACGACAGCGACGCGAACCGGCGCCCCGCAAGGCGGCCGAGGCCGCAGGCGCGCAATATCGCGGCAACCTTTCTGCGTTCCGCCGCCGTTGCCGGCCACAGCAGCAGATCCGTGCCATGCAATCCGGCGGCGATCAGATCCCGGACGCTGAGATCCCATCCATAGCGCGTATATTTGTCCTGCAGCTCGGCGCCGAGGTAGGCGATGCGCGGCTTCGCCTCGATCAGATCGATTTGGCGGCGGCCCAAGCGGTAAATGCGCTTTTCACGACCGGTCGGCGTCGGCCACACATCGCCGGCGAGCAATTTGAGCAACTGGGTCTTGCCGGCGCCGTTATCCCCGACCAGCGCCCAGCGCTCGCCGGCACCGAGCTGCAGAGTGATCGCGCGCAGCACCCACTTGCCGCCGCGTCGTACGCTGACGGCGTGCAATGACATGCTCAAACGAGCAGTGGTCCGCCCGGCACCCACCTCAAGGCCCCTCGCACCATGAATTCGAACGCCACGGATTCATTTACAGAACATGGGTGCCCATCGGTGAATGTGGTCGCATATTGACATAGTTGCGATGGGCTACGGAGCCGCTACACTGGGAGCATGTCCAATTCACCGAACGCCAGGCGACTGGGCGGGCCGAAGGTCTGGGCCGAGTTGTCTCGACCGGACGCGGAACAGAGTCAGCGTTTCTTGGCCGAAGCGCTGGCGCTGCTGCTGGCGGACTTGTTGCGTTCGGTGCTGTCCGATGCAAGCCCGGCGCTGCCCGCGGACGACTTTGCGGTCGAGCGCTATCGCAATCTGGCGGACTCGTTGGCGGACGGGGAAACGCGTCGCCGCACCAGTCTTGGCATTACGCGCGCGGGCCTCGCCAAGCGCTGCGTGACGTGGCTGAAGCTCTTGCTCTCCCCGGCGCCGAATGCGCCACAAAGCGCACCCATGCGTGAATTCGTCGACGCGCTCGGCTTGTTCCCTGCGCTGTTCGACAGCGAACCGTCGGCGCGATCGCGCCGCGCGCGGCTCACCTGGCTGCTCACCCACGACCGTCGGCTCGACGCTAGTACCCGGGAGGCTGCGACCGCGCTGATTGAAGCGTGCGAGCATTTAGGAGTTTTGCTGTGGCCTGAGGCCGAAATAGGCTGACTTCAGTTCCTAAGCGGGCGCTGCGCAATAGGCGTATAATTGTTTTTTTTCGTCGCGTGCCGCCGGAGCCTATTCTTACATGCGCACACCCTCGACGCCTCCGGGCGGGCCGGCCGGCTCGCCGGCTGAGGAAAGATCTCGGTTCAAACTCCAGAAACTGCTGCACCCGTTCACGGTGACGCGCAGATTTGTGACGCCCATCGTTTGGTTCCTGTTGGACTGGCTGGTGCTGGTTATTGCCATCGCGAGTTTGCTGGTGGTCGAATCTTGGTGGGTCAAGGTATTCGCCTCGTTGGTGGCGGCGTTATGGATCGCGCGCTTGTTCGTGATCGGTCACGACGCCTGCCACGGCTCCTACACTCCCAATCAGCGGCTCAATAAATGGATCGGCAGAATTGCATTTCTACCGTCCCTGACCCCATACAGCCTGTGGGAAATCGGCCATAACCTCGCGCATCACGGATTCACCAATTTAAAGGGCCGCGACTACGTATGGGCGCCCTACTCGCCGCACGAATTTGCGCGCCTATCGTGGATTCGCCGCCGTTTGGAGCACATCTACCGCAGCGGTTTAGGTCAGGGGATCTACTACATGATCGAGATGTGGTGGAAGAAATTATACTTCCCGGCCCGCAGACACGTGGCTACGCGGCGCATCAGCTACACGTGGGACAGCATTTTGGTGTCGCTGTTCGGCCTGCTGTGGATCGGTGGCCTGGTGGTTTGGGGCATGTACAGCGGCAAATCCATCTGGTCGCTGTTGATCTTCGGATTCGCGGTCCCGTTTTTCCTTTGGAATTGCCTGATGGGCTTCGTGATCTACGTGCAGCACACGCATCCGCGCGTCGCATGGTACGAGCGCCGCGACGAGTGGAGCGCGAATGTGGGTTACGCCACCACCACCGTACACGTCAAGCTCGCACGGCCGCTCGACGGCATGATCCACTACATACTCGAGCATGGCGCGCATCACGTTAACATGGGCATTCCTCTGTACCGTCTCAAAGAGGCGCAGGCCCGGCTCAGCGCCACACTCGACGAGCGGCTGAATTCGCAAGTCTTTTCCTGGCGCTATTATTGGAACACGGTGCGGCGCTGCAAGCTGTACGATTTTGCCCAGCACGTATGGACCGACTTCGACGGACACGTCACCTCGGTGCCGTTGGTGTCTCGATAGGGTCGGCGCCGCTGCAACCCGCGCTATCTTTTCAGAAAAGCCGCATGGTGGCGCAAATGATCGGCCATAAAGGTTTGAATGAAGTAATAGCCGTGATCGTAGCCCGGCTGCATCCGCAAATTGAGCGCTTGGCCCGACTTGGCGGCGGCGGCTGAAAACTTATCGACTTGCAGCTGCTCGGCCAAATATTGGTCCGCCGTACCCTGATCGAGCAGGATCGGTCCGGGAAACCGCTTGCGCCCCACCAATTCGCTGGCATCGTATTCGCCCCATGTTCCGTTGTCCTTGCCGAGATAGTTCGCAAATGCCTTTTGTCCCCAGGGGCATTGTCGCGGCGCTGCAATCGGTGCGAACGCGGACACCGACCGGTATTGCGAAGGATTTCGCAACGCGCATATCAAGGCCCCGTGCCCTCCCATCGAATGGCCGAATATCCCGGCGACGCCGGCAAGTGCCGGCAGATTCGCCGCCACGACCTCCGGCAACTCGCGAGTCACATAGCTGTACATCCGGTAGTTCATCGACCATGGGTGCTGGGTCGCGTCCACATAGAACCCGGCGCTCTGGCCGAAATCCCAATTCTCCGCATCGCCCGGTAAGCGCGGTTCGCGCGGGCTGGTGTCCGGCGCCACCAGCATGAGCCCCAACTCGGCGGCGGCGTATTGAGCATGACCCTTGATCGGGAACGTTTCCTCGGTGCAGGTGAGCCCGGCCAGATAAAACAGCACCGGCACTTTCACCGTTTGCGACTGCGGCGGCAGGTAGACGGAGAACTTCATCGTGCCGCGCATCTCACGCGAGGCGTGTTTAAAGAATTGCTGCACGCCGCCGTAGCAGCCGTGCTCGGACAACAATTGAATTGTGCTCATGCGCGCGCCATCTTACCCTATCGGCCACGCCGGAACATTTCGGTCGAACTCGAACGAATCCATATGAACATTGAATTCTCGGCTAACGAATCGCGCGTAATCGGCTGCCTGATCGAGAAGGAAATCACGACGCCGGATCAGTATCCGTTGTCGCTCAACGCCCTCACCAATGCCTGCAATCAGAAGACCAACCGCGA
>Ga0116216_10000868_pt1 | contig 22263 bp, 24 predicted proteins | sample Sb_taG_11_FD_89696 | JGI IMG/M metagenome (GOLD analysis project Ga0116216, IMG submission 89696) | Peat soil microbial communities from Weissenstadt, Germany - Sb_50d_3_AS metaG | ecosystem: Environmental > Terrestrial > Soil > Wetlands > Peat | place: Germany: Weissenstadt | collected 2010-09-21
CATGAGGACGTTTCCGCAACGGCAGACGTAGCCGGCCGAGCGCGCCGGATGCCCCATGACCAGATGGAAATCCGGCACGGATCTCGTGACGACCGAGCCCATCCCCACCATGGCGAAGCGGCCGATCGTGATGTCGCAGCCGATGACGCAACGTGCACCGATGGTCGCGCCTTCGCGCACCAGCGTCCGGCGAGTGTGCTCGTCGGGACCTGAAGTGCGCAGCGTCGAGAGGTCCGGCGTCGTGGCCCTCGGCGTGCGGTCGTTGGTGAAAATGGTGCCGGCGCTGATCATGACGCCGCTTTCGATGGTCACGCCGGGGCAGATGAAGACAAATGAGTTGATCTTGACCCGGTCACCGATGCGCACGTCGTACGAGACGTGGGTCTTGCCTCCCACGATGCACTGCTCTCCAAGGTGGGCTCCGTGCCGGATGTGCGCGTTGTCCCACACCGCGCTGCCCGCGCCGATGATGACGTCGTCTTCGACGATCGCGCTCGGATGGATGCGGGCGGTGTTCATCGCGCGGCGCTGACCGGGGCAAGCTCGGGCACGGCGACGGTAGCGCCTTCCAGCATCGAGTCGATCGGGATCCAGCGGTCGCAGCGCAGCGAGCGGTACGCGGCAGCGATGGCCTCCACCGATGCGAGCGCGTCCTCGGGCGTGATGAGCAACTGCTCCTCGCCGCGCAGCGCATTGCAGAAATTGTCGAGCTGCTCGCGCAACGCGTCCAGTTTGCTGTATCCACTGCCGAAGCTGATCCATCCGCGACCGTCGCCGTGACGATATCTCGAGCGCGCCCAGCCCAGGCTGATCGCCCCCGAGGTGCCGCACACGCGCAGGTAGTTGTCGGTCTCTTGGTTGCAGCTCCACGAAAGGTCGATGCTGGCGAGGACGCCGCGGGTCGTGCGCGCGACTACGTGTGCCGTGTCCTCCACGGGAAGTCCCTGGACGCGCACGCCTTCGTACGCCGCGACCGCCGATACCGGTCCGCACAAGTAGCGCAAGATGTCGATGGAGTGAGTGCCGTTGTCGATGATCACGCCGCCGCCGCTCACCACGGGGTTGGCATGCCAGCGCCCTGCCATGGCGACCTGCGAGGTGAACGAATTTTCGAAGGTCAGCACCTCGCCGAGCAATCCGGAAGCGATGAACGCTTGTGCTTGGATGACGTCGCCGACATAACGGAACTTCGACGCCATGGTGAGCGTCACGCCCGCACGCTCGGCGACGTGCAGCATGCGTCGGGCGCTCGCCACATCCGTGCTGAACGGCTTCTCACATAGGACATGGATACCACAGCGCAAGAGCTCGAGGGCGATCGGCGCGTGCGATGCGGGCGGCGTGCAGATGAGCGCTGCGTCGAAACCTCCGGCGCGCAGGAGCGAGAGGTGCGAGTCGAAGACGCGCGCTCCGCTTGCGTCCGCGGCGTGCGCTGCGGCTTCGAGATCCGTGTCGGCGACCGCCACCAGTTCGGCATTGTCGCTGGCCGCGAACGCCTTGAGGTATCCCTGTGCGATGCCACCGGCACCGATGAGCGCGAAGCGGATCTTGGGCATCGCCGTCACGACCCGCCCAGCGACGCGACCGCGTCACGGATGGAGCTTGCGATGAAGTCGACGTGATCGTCGGTGTAGCGGTCGTTCCAGGGAACGACGATGATGCCGTCAAGCGCGGCAAAGGTGCCGGGGAAACGATGCGGGCTGTAGTCCACCGCCTCGGGACGAGCGAGGGTGAAGGGAAAACGGCTACTGCCGAACGTGCGTTGCTGGCTGAAGACCGCACACGCGAAGGCGGGCTTTTGGATGTAGCGCGGCACTGCGGCTATGCCCCGGTCGCGCAGCGCAGTGGCGAGCGGACCGACGCCGCCGCTCCACGACGGACGATCTGCGCGCACGCAGTACTTCCAATACACATGCCGGCTCTGGTCGCGAACCACGGGAGTGGCGATACCCGCCACGTCGCGGAGGCGTGCGGTCAGCTTGTTGGCGAGCGAGACGCGGCGCATGACCGCGGCTTCGAGGCGGTCGAGCTGAGCGAGGCCGACGGCACCGGTCAATTCGTTCATGCGGTAATTGAGCGCGAGGAAGTAGTGGTCGGGGTTGTCGTCGCCGTAGCCCCAGGCCTTATTGATGAAGAGCTCCATCCTGCGCGCCAGCACGGGATCGTTTGTGACGACGAGGCCGCCCTCGCCGGTCGTGATGTGCTTGCCCTGCTGCAGGCTGAAGCAGCCGATAGCCCCCATCGTCCCGACCATGCGGCCCCGATCGCTCGCGAGAAACGCTTGGGCGCAGTCCTCGATGACCGGGATACCGCGCTCGGCGGCGAGCGCCACGATCTCCGCCATGTCGCACGGGTTGCCGAACAGGTGGGTGACGATGATGGCCCGGGTGCGCTCGCTCAGAGCCGCACGGATAGTGGCTGCGGTGACGTTGCACGTCGCCGGGTCGACATCGGCGAACACCGGGATGGCGCCTTGATAGATGATAGGTGCGAGGGCGCCCATATCGGTGATGGGAGAGGTGATGATCTCATCGCCGGGTTCGGGGTCGATCGCGGCGATGGCGCAATGGACAGCGCCAGTTCCCGAGGCGCAGGCTGACGCATGCTCCACTTCGAGCATGTCGGCAAACGTGCGCTCGAGCGCCTTGACGAAGCGGCCTCTGGTGCTCGTGAGCGTGCCTGAGAGGATCGCCTCGCTCAAGAGGGCGAGCTCGTGACGTCCAAGGCTACGACCCGTGGCGTCCTGGTCGGACGGCAGGACCATGGGCGCCTGAATCGTTTCGATTGCGTTACGCATTGGACTCCGTGCTGCCGTCGGTGAGGATCGCACGGCTGCGCGACGGCACACGCAACTGACGAACGTAGCTGCCGGCGAGCACGACGGCGAAGGCCATGCTCAGCACTTGAAGAGCGACCGTGCCGGCCGTCGCATCGACGAGAACGGCATGGGGCGACCGGAAGAAGACGAGCAGCGCCACCACGAGCGGCAACAGTCCCGGGATGAGTCCAGGAACTGCAAACAAGAGCGATGGCCGGTAGCGCATACCGGCCATCAGCACGGACCAGGAATGCGACACGATCTTCATGCTCGACCGGCGCGCCACGAGCTCGGGAGCGACGCGCCTCCACTCTAGACGCGCCGGCACTTCGACGATGGGAAGATGGGCGCGCAAGGCCGCGAAGAGCATCCGGTGGTTGAAATCCATGTCATCGATGGAGAGGGCAAGTCTGCGGATGGCCGCGGCGTTGTACGCGCGCACCATGCAGGTGAGGGTCGCGATCCTGCCGCCCGTCGCGATGGAGAGGTAGCGGTTTGCCCAGGCGGAGAGTTCTTTGCGCGTCCATGGGACGTTCGCCACGCGGCCGCCTCGCATGTAGGCGGACGCGAGGACAATGCCGGCGTTTGTGCCTTTGAGGGCGCGCAGCATGAGGGCGATGTGGTAGGGAGCGTAGCTGAGGTCCAGGTCCAGAGTCACGATGATGTCACCGTGCGCCGCATCGAAACCGGTCTGCAGAGCCTGGGTCAGGCCGCGATTGGTGAGGTGATGCTGCACCTTGATCTGCGGATGTGCGGCGGCGAAGGCGTCGGCAAGCAGTCCCGTTTCGTCGCTGGATCCGTCGTTGATGACGATGATCTCGAAGGGGTAGGAGGCTTCGAGGGTGCGGGCGTAGCGGAGGAGCTCGGCCAGGTGTGGTTCGATGATCCCGGCTTCGTTGAAGGCCGGAACCACATAGGAGACGAGGGGCCGTCTAAAGTTCATCATCAAATAATGGTCTGGTCCGTACAGTCCAGTGTACGCCAGTGAGGGCCGTCACAGCGAGAGAATAAGGGCCCCGACCCGGGGGCGCCGGTCTCCGCAAACAGGGGGGGTCCAGGACCAACGGTCCGGGTCAATTTTGGGACCCTAGCCGCAGTGGCGCATCGCCTTAGAAAGCCTGGCTTTTAGGGTCCGGACGGCGAACGGTGAGCATCCGGTTTGCCGATAATGGATGTTACGCCGGTCACAACAGTAAGGAACAGCATGGCACACGCGCTTTGGTCTGGTTCGATCAATTTCGGGCTGGTCACGATCCCGGTCAAGCTCTTCACCGCAGTGCGAAGCGGCAGCGATATCTCATTCAACTACCTGCACAAGAAAGACAAAGGGAGGATCAACAACGTCCGCACCTGTTCTGAGTGCGGTCGAAAAGTTGCGTGGGACGACATCGTGCGCGGCTACGAGTTCGAGAAGGGCCAGTACGTCGTCATGGACGACGAAGAGATAAAGAAAGCCAGCGTCGCGGCGACGCAGTCCGTCGACATCGTCCAGTTCGTGGACCAAAAAGAGATCAACCCCATGCTCTATGACACGCCGTACTACTTGGAGCCTGAGAAAAAGGGGCGCCACGCCTATGCGCTCCTGCGCGAGGCTCTCAAGAAGTCCGGCAAAGTGGGCGTTGCCCAGGTGGTCATCCGCACGCGTGAACACCTGGCTGTGCTGCGCCCGCTGGGCGACGCGCTCGTGCTCGAGACCCTGCACTATGCCGATGAGATCGTGCCCGCGACGCAGTTCGAGATACCGCCGGCGCGCGAGAAGACTCCCGCCACCGAGATGAAGGCGGCCATGATGCTCATCGACACGATGTCAGAGAAATTCGACGCATCCAGCTTCCGCGACACATACCGGCATAAGTTGTTGAAGCTGATCGAGGCACGTGCCCATGGCAAGGCGCTACCCAATGGCAAAGTCAAAGCGCCGGCGCCAACGAACGTCGTCAACATCATGGACGTGCTGCAAAAAAGCCTGAACGAGCGGCGCGGCACGCGCGTGAAGGCCAAACGGGCGGCGAAGAAGTCTGCCCGCCTCGTGGCCGCCGGATAACTTTAGAGGGCTCCGCCTCGCGGGAGGGCGCGAACCTCCGTTCGACGAACAAACGTTCGTTCGCTCACGGAGGTGTATGGGGCATGCCTTCATTCCAGCTTTGGCGAGAACGTGACTCGGCCTTGAAGTGGCATCTCTCAACGTCGATCGCGGAGTCCAAGCAGCTCAGCCGGATCGAGCGTCGCGTGCTGCTCTTCTTGTTCGCATATTACGATCGCGAACGGGCGCGGATCGAGTACCCAGGACACCAAAGCTTCTCATCGCGTCACCACATCCAGCCCGAACAGCTGCAATCAGCGCTGCTCTCGCTCGAGCGGGCCGGGTTCGTGCGCCCGCAGCCGTCACCGACCAACCTGTGCGCCTATCTCCCCAACGCGCTCTTGCTTGAAGAGGCTTACGATCGGGCCAGACTGGCAAGCCCCGAGCTCTTCGAAGTCATGTAGGTCCCGGGCATCAGCCCGCGGCTATCCGAACCCGGCGTGGTCACTCGCGCACGACATCCTTGGCGTTTTTGTCCTGACGCAAGCCGATGAAGACGGGCTGGCGCATGATGCCCTCATCCGTCCACTCCCCGAACTTGACCTCGGCGACAAGGGTGGGGCGTACCCAATGGACGGGCGCGTTGGATGGCGGCCTGACGGCGAAGGGGCAGCGCGACGTGAGCAGCGGTTTCATCTTCTTCATGAGCAGATCGAGAAGCTCGCGGTCGAAGCCCGTGCCGACGTGGCCGACGTAGATGAGTTTCTCTTTCTGGTAGACCCCGAGCACGAGGGCACCGAACTTCTCGCGTGCGCCGCGTGGATCGGTCCAGCCGGCGATGACCGTCTCTTGCTCGAGGTGGGTCTTGATCTTGAGCCATAGACGCGAGCGGCGTTCGACGTATGGTGAATCGCGCCGCTTGGCGATGATGCCTTCGAGCGAGCGGCGTTTGGCAAAGGCGAAGAGCTTGCGCCCAGAGCCGACGACATGCTTCGAGAGCATGACGTGCGGGGCGCGCGGGCGCAGCAGGCGCTGCAAGGCGGCCTTGCGTTCGTCAAGCGTCGCCTTGCGCAGATCGTGCCCCGCCGCGTAGAGCAGGTCGAAGATGACGTAGGTGGCGGGAACGGCGCGGACGAGCGCCGGATCGCTCGTGCGCCGGTTGAGGCGCGGCTGGAGGCGCTGGAACGAAGAGCGGCCGTGGCGGTCGAGAGCCACGATTTCGCCGTCGATGACGACCGGCAAGGATCGAAAGGCCTTGTGGAGATCGAGCAGCTCGGGGAATTGCGGGAGCAGATCGTTGCCATTGCGCGAGCGGACGCGCGGGAGCTTTTTGGCTTCGAGCACGGAGATCGCCCGGACGCCATCCCATTTGATCTCGAATACCCACTCCGGATCGTCGAACGGTTTGTCGACGAGGGTGGCCAGCATGGGTTTGACGATATGCGGAAGCGCCACGACCGTCAGTGCGAGGCGGCGCGGCGGTTGGAGATCCAGCGCGCAGCGTGGCGGCTTTTGGCGAGATCGTCGAGGGTGCGCCCGGTCTTCACCGACGCAGCATGCCGTTCTGGATCCCAGCCTTTCACGCAGGCGTCGTCATGATCTTTGATGAGCAGCCAGGCGTTTTGGGACCCGTCGCGTGGGCGCATCTTCACGAGGGTGAACATCCCCTTCAGCTTGCGGCCGCGCAGGATGAACTTGATCTTGCCTCGGCGGATCTCAGCCGACGGGCTGACGCCTTCGGCCAAGCGATACGTGCCGCGGTCCCAGACGATGACCTGACCCGCGCCATAGTTGCCCTGCGGGATGACCCCCTCGAAATTCCGATAATCGAGCGGATGATCTTCGACCTGCATGGCGAGGCGTCGCTGGGTCGGATCGAGCGTGGGCCCCTTCGGCACCGCCCACGACTTCAGAACGCCATCAGCCTCGAGCCGGAAATCGTAGTGGAGGTGTGACGCGTGGTGTTTCTGCACGACAAAACGCAGCGATCGCCCGTGGACGAGTTTCGAGCCCTTCGGTTCGGGCGTGCGCGTGAAGTCGCGCTTTTGCGCGTAGCGGCGCAGCGTGCTTCGCGTGGATGCGGTGCGGGGTTTTGCGGGCATGGCGGAGGGGTTCGGAGAACGGACCTAAAGGTCCGTTGCTTCAAAGGCCGGTTGCTCCAAAGGTCAGGCGCGGCGATACGCCAAATCCCGGCAGCCCGATAGGGCGACATAGCCAAGTGGTAAGGCAGGGGTCTGCAAAACCCCCATCCCCAGTTCGAATCTGGGTGTCGCCTTTTTGTATTTTTCCTACTGGACCGCCGTGCGGTAGTGATAGTTCACGGTGGTCGCAAGCCCATCCGCGATCGCACGCTGATCGTGAAGAAGAAATCCTTGCTGGCGCTGCGCAGCGAGCGTGAGCGGCTGCTTGAGCGCTTTCGGCACGCCCAGCGCGAGGTCGACCTCGGACTCCGTGCAATCGGGCGGAAGCGTGACGGCGACGATCACCGTCGAGCCGTGCAGCTCAGCAAACGCAAAGCGGTCGAGCAGATCGCTCGGCACGCTCTTGCAGAAATGCTCGGCCTTGGTGCGCAGCGCGGCCAACTCGTGGTTAGGGAACAGGTCTGCGAGCGAGAGTGGTGCGAGCGGGTGCGTGAGGTTGATGGCTACGGTGCCCAACCCCGTGCCACTAGCTCCATCGGCGCATTTCATCGTGTCGGCGCTCTGGATGGAGACAATGGAACCGACGACCGACTGTACTCGGGCCTGGCGCGTCATATCGCAATCTGAGGTCTGGTGCCGCGTGATAGCGTGGAAATCGACCACTGTCCGCCCGATCTCGGAGAGCACCTGAGGCGTGGGCGCATTCGCCGGGTGCGCCGTGATGTCGCCGGTCGTCCACAGGATGGCAAAGCCGCCGCTCGTGCCGCTCCATATCTGCTTGGGCACGATCGATGTCGGCGTCGCCATCGGCTGGGTGGTCAGTTTCGAGCACGATACGAGCGCTGCCGCGGCGAGCACGACCAAAACCGGCGATAGTTTCATGCTTTCGCGTTTCCTCACTGCGTGCGGTTGCAACGCTCGGGGCCGCGGCACCTGCAAAGCGAAAGGTCCGCACGCATATGTGGTGATATAATGCTTGCGATGGCAACACGACCCGGCCAGATCGCTCCCCAAACAGGCGCCGCTACGCCACTGCTCGGGCGGGAGGCGGCGACAGCCTTGCGCTTGTCGCCGCGAACTCGCAGCGCGCTCGAGCGGCTTGGCATCGTCTCGATACGCGATCTCGTGCGTCATTTTCCCTACCGCTACGACGACCTGCGCGATCCGTCGCGCATCGGGGACATCCTTGCCGCCCGCACTGACCACGCGACCAAAACGCCGAGCGGGGAATACAACGTGCTCGGCACCGTGCTGCAGTGCAAGCATGTGCGCTTGCGCGGCCGGATCCGGGCTAAGACGAGCGCGACGATCGACGATGGTACGGGTAGCCTGCATGCCGTCTGGTATGGACGTCCGTATCTGGCCAGCCAGATGAACGAGGGGAACCGCGTCTTCGTGCGCGGGCGGATCGAATACACGCTCACCGGCGCGACGATAAACGTGAGCAAGCATCGCGTCCTCAAGGCAGACGAGGAGTACGCAGGTGAGCTTGTGCCGGTCTATCCGCAGACGGCGGGATTGAGCGGATACGAACTGCGCAGGCTGATCTCCTCAGCATTGCGGTTGTGCGCATCTGACCCGGCGGCGAAAGCAGAGCTCGACCCGCTGCCCGCCGCCATCAACAAGCGCGAGCGATTTGGCGATGCCTGGCGTGCCATCCGAAGCATCCACAATCCCTCCAACATCGAGGAAGCTAACGAGGCTCGCCGGCGCCTAGTCTACGAGGAGTTCTTCTTGCTGGCGATTGCGTCTGCGCGCCGGCGCGCCGAACGGGCGCTGGAGGCTGCGCCCGACTTCTCGCGGGCGGCTGGGCGGGCGCAAGCGGACGCGTTCCGCAGCGAACTGGGGCGGGCGCTCCCCTTCACGCTGACCAGGGCGCAGGAGCGGGTGATCGACGAGGTCACGGCCGACTTGCTCAAGAGCACGCCGATGAACCGCCTCCTGCAAGGCGACGTCGGTTCGGGCAAGACGGCGGTGGCCGTTGCGGCGATCCTGCTGGCCGCGCGCGCCGGATATCAATCGGCGTTCATGGCACCGACCGAAGTGCTTGCGGCGCAGCAGTTCAACAAGATCGGCGCCATGCTCTCGCACGCAGGCCATGCCGGCGCGCTACTCATCGGCGCCCTGAAAAAGCGTACGCGCGACGACATCATCGATCAACTGCGCACAGGCGAGCTGCCGTTCGTGGTGGGCACGCATGCCCTCATCACGGACGACGTGGCGTTTGCGAAGCTCGGCCTGGTCGTGATCGACGAACAGCATCGATTTGGGGTGCTGCAACGCGCGGCGTTGCGCGCCAAAGCATCGGGCCATGCACCGCATACGCTTGTCATGACCGCGACCCCCATCCCGCGTACGCTCGCGCAGACCGTCTACGCGGATCTCGACGTCTCGATCATCGACGAGCTTCCGCCCGGCCGGCGGCCGGTGAAGACCTATGTGCGCAGCGACGACGCAAAGGACAAAGTGTTCGACTTCGTGCGCACCGAGGTGGAGAAGGGCCATCAGGCGTTCGTCGTCTGTCCGGCGATCGACGAGTCGGAGCGCGCCCTGCACTCGGCAGTCAAACAGGCCAACGAGCTGCGCGCCAGCGCGTTCGCCGGCATCCAGGTACAGCTGCTGCATGGCCGCATGTCGGTGGCGCAAAAAGACGAGGTGATGAAACTGTTCGCCGACGGCTTCATCAAGATCCTGATTTCAACGAGCGTGATCGAGGTCGGCGTCGACATCCCGAACGCGAGCGTGATGCTCGTTCTGGACGCGCAAGCCTTCGGTCTCGCCCAGCTCCATCAGCTGCGCGGCCGCGTGGGGCGAGGCGCGCAGCAATCGTATTGCATTCTCATCACGCCCAACGCTGAGGAGGCCGAACGGCTGCAGATCCTGGCGCGCACCAATGACGGCTTCGCGATCGCCGAAGAGGACCTGCAGATCCGCGGAAGCGGCGATCTGGTGGGAACGCGCCAGCACGGAGGCCACGAGCTGCGGCTCGCGCATCTCATCCGCGACTACCCGGTGTTCGTCGTGGCGAAGAAGGCGGCCGATGCCGTTGTGCATGCCGATCCACGGCTCGCTCGCCCGGAGCACCGGCGCCTTGCAGCATTCCTCGCGGCGCAGGATCGCGAGGCGGCGCTGCGCGTCAGCTCATAGGACAGGGTGGCGGGGGGCGAGCCGTTAACCTACGCTCCATGCGGCTGTCTGGTGGGGAGCGCGCTGGTCAGAGACTTGCAGCCCCCAAAGGGAAGAAGACGCGTCCGACCTCGGCCAAGGTGCGCGAAGCGCTGTTCGCCGTGCTCGGCAAACGGGTCGAGAGCGCCCGCGTCCTCGATCTGTTTGCAGGCTCGGGAGCGCTCGGTTTCGAGGCCATGTCGCGCGGCGCGGGTTCGGTCGTGTTCGTGGACAACGATGCGGTCGCGGCCATGTCGATCCGGCGCAACGCCGTACGCCTCATCGCCGACCCGGAACGCTGGCGCATCCTACCCATGAGCGCTGCCCGCGCGCTGCGCGTGCTGCGCGGCACCTTCGACGTCGTGCTCATGGACCCGCCGTATCAACGCGGCGCCGACGAAGAGCTGAGCCTGCTCATGCAACGTGGGTTGCTGGCGGACAACGGCGTGGCGGTCGTGGAGCATCCAAGCGCCGCGAACGCCCAACTTCCTTCGTCGCTACGTTTGCTCAAGCAGACGAAGTACGGCGACACCGCTCTCACCTTCGCGGTGGTGCGCGGCGACGGGCAATCACAGCCCGACGAGCGCGTGCAGCGGGTTAGCCGATCGCGCGCATCATCCAGCCGCGGCGGCAGCGCGCGGCGGGCGGTGCGCGACTAGTGGCCGCCCAGGGGAAGGGCCGCGGACCGTTCATCGCGGTCTACCCGGGCAGTTTCGATCCCGTGACCAACGGTCACCTCGACATCATCCGCCGCGCAGCGGCCAACTATCCTCGGCTCATCGTGGCGGTCGTCGCCAATCCGAACAAGGAGCCGCTCCTGAGCCTGGCGCAGCGCGTCGAACTGTTGCGCGAGGTGTGCAAGGGAATGCCCGAGATCGAGGTGGACAGCTTCGAGGGCCTGCTCGTCGACTACGTTCGGCGGCGCAAGGCATCGCTCATCATCAAAGGGCTTCGCATCGTCTCCGACTTCGAGTATGAGTTCTCCATGGCTCTGCTCAATCGCCGCCTGCGCGGCGGCGTGGATACGATGTTTTTGCCGGCGAGCCTTGAATACGCGTACATATCATCCTCGTCAGTGCGCGAGGTTTTCTCGCTCGGCGGCAACATAGCTGAATTCGTACCACCGGCCGTGCTGCGCGCGATGAAACGACTCGGCGTTCGCCGCGCGCCTGTGAAGAAGAAAAAGTTGAAGAGAGGGAGTACAGCATGAGCGCGTACCGCGTCATCGACAAAATGGAAATCGTCGTCCGCGAGGGCGTCTGGCTGCCCTTCGGCTGGCGAGCGCTGAACGCCGATGTGGTCCTGGACCTCATCGAGAAGCTGCGCAGTACACTGCCCGAGGATGGGGCTCGCTCGCGACACGGTGCGGACAGCACGGACGGCGAGGGTGGTGTGGGTCTTCCAGCGACGCCGGCCGCAGAGCGATCCAGCGTTGCGACAAGTTCGGCCAAGAACGAGGCCGAGGTCATCGCACGGGCACAGTCGCGGGCGGACGACATCATCGCCGATGCCCAAGCGGCAGCTCGCGACATCCGCCGCGGCGCCGACGAGTATGCCGATCACGTGCTCGCGTCGCTCGACGCCAGTCTCGCGAAGGCGCTCGCAGCCGTGCAGAAGGGCCGACAGACGCTGGCCACCTCGGCGACCAATGGCAAGTCGCCTCGCGAAATGAGCACCTTATAAGCGACGCTTCGCTGCGCCCGTCGCCCCGTCGTTCGCGTGCCGCGCGGTTCGCGCGCGTGATTCTCGTGGCGGCGCTCATCGTCGCGCCGTTTTTTGTGATCCCGATACCGTATATCATCTTCGGGCCTGGCGCGGCAGTGGATCTGAACAAGGCCATCGTCGTGCCGAACCGCACGCCGCCGCCGGGACGCTTTTTCCTCACCGACATCAACCTGCTGCCCGGCCGGCCCGCCTACTACCTCGCGGCGAAGATCCTCCCCGGATTCGAGATCATCCGGCGGCGCGAGCTGGTACCGCCCAACGTGAGCGATCGTGATCTGGACAACGAACTCGTCGACGCGATGCGTGAAAGCCAGACGAATGCGCAGATCGTCGCTGAACGCGCGGCCGGGCTCAAGGTGCTGGCCACCTCGTATTTCATCATCGTCAAGACGGTGCCGCGCTCACCCGGTTCGCGTTGCTTCGAGCGGGGTGATAAGATCAGCCGCGTCGACGGCAAGGTGCTGGCCGATGCGGGCAGCATCGCCGCGGCGACGACGGCACGGCCAGCGGGGACACATTTCGCGTTGACCCTGCAGCGCAAGGGCCAGCGGCGCGTTGTCGTCTGCACGACGTTCCGCTATCGGGGCAAGGCGCGGTTCGGCGTCACTGGGGTCTTTCAAACCGAAGCCTACTCCCTGCCGGTCCACGTGCAATACCGGTTGCCCAATATAAACGGCTCGTCGGCAGGACTCATGTTCGCGCTGCAGATCTATCGCACCATCACGGGCTCCGACATATCTTCCGGGCGCGATGTCGCCGGCACCGGAGTGCTGAGCGCCGACGGGAAGGTGCAAGCCATCGAGGGCGCCCGCGAAAAAGTACGCGCCGCGATCAGGGCGCACGCCGAGATCTTTTTCGTGCCACAAGCAAATTACGGCGATATTCGGGGGACCGGCGGCATCCGCATCATACCGGTTGCGACATTTAACGACGCGCTGCGCGCGTTGGGCAGCTCGTCTGCGGCACGGGTGAAGCCTGCCATTTGACAGGCCGCCAGGGCAGTTCCTATAATAACAGTTCTGTGAAGATCCCCGTCGATCGCCTCTTCCATCCCGATGTCGAAGCCATCGAGGTCGACCAGCAGCTGCGGCTGACCGGCGACCTCGCAGCGCGGTATCCTGATGGCGTCCATGTCAGCGCGCGGATCACGCCCGTCACCCGCGGCGTGCACATGCAAGGAAGACTCGAGGGCACGGAGGCCGAGACGTGCGTCCGATGCCTTGAGGGATTCGCGCGTCCGGCCACGATCGATATCGAGGAGACATTCAGCGAGGATGTCGGTCGCGATCAAGATTTCTTCGCAGATGTCGCCCCGCTCGTGGACCGCAGCATCGACCTGTCGGATCTCGTCTCCCAGCTCCTGGAAGTCGACGAGCCGATGGCGGCCATCTGCCGACCGTCCTGTTTGGGGATTTGCCCCGGGTGCGGCGCGAACCGCAATGCCGTGTCGTGTGGTTGCGAAGCGCACACTCCTGACACACGGTTGGCAGGCTTGGCTCGTTTGCGGGACGAAATGCAGGCCAACGACAAGAACGGTCGCTAGATTTCCATTTGCTATCCTTAGACATGTAGCGACGGACCTTTGAAGCAACGGACCTTGAGGTCCGTTTACGAGGAACCCATGGCACAACCGAAACAAAAACGCAGCAAATCGAACATCAGGTCCCGCCGCCGAAACTGGAAGCTGCGCAAAGTGACGCTCTCCAGCTGCCCGCAGTGCAAGCATGCGCGCCGCCCGCACTACGCGTGCAGCAATTGTGGATATTACAATGGACGTCCAGCGATCAAGAGCGGGAGCGCAGCGGTCGAGAGCACGGCGAAGGGTTAACGATTGAATAGCTACGGCGCCACCATCACCGGCGTCGGCTACTATGCGCCTCCCGGCGTGCTGACCAACGAGGATCTCGAGAAGCTCGTCGACACGAGCGACGAATGGATCACACAGCGCACGGGTATGAAGCGGCGCCATATCATCGCGCCCGACGGCGTGACGTCGGACCTGGCACTGCCGGCTGCGCGCGCGGCGTTGGAGGCGGCGGGCAAGACCGCGGCCGACATCGACTGCATCATCTGCGCGACCGCCACACCCGATTACCCATTCCCGGCGATGGCCTGCATCGTCGCGTCACGACTCGAAGTGGCTGGCACCCCCGCCTTCGACATCTCGATCGCCTGCTCGGGATTCGTCTACGCCATGACGACGGCCGCATCGTTCGTCCGTTCCGGCGTGTTTTCATCGGTGCTGGTCATCGGCGCCGAGGCCCTCTCCAAGATCACCGACTACACCGACCGCGCGACGTGCATCCTATTCGGGGATGGCGCGGGCGCTGCGGTCATCGAGCGTTCCGAGGAGGATTGTTTCTTGGGCGCCGACCTCGGCGCGGATGGATCCGATCCGACGGTGCTCTACATGCCGGGCGGGGGCAGCCGTTTTCCTTATAACCGCAACGGGGAGCTCGCCGACCAGCGCCTCGGGTACATCAAGATGCAGGGGCAAAGTGTCTTCAAGTTCGCGGTCAACCAGATGGCCGCGTCCACGCGCAACGCGCTCGAGCGCGCCGGCCTGTCGACGAGCGACATCGATATCGTGATCCCCCATCAGGCCAATCTGCGCATCATCGACGCCACCATCAAGATGCTCGGCGTGCCGCAGGAGAAGTGCATTATCAACATCGCCGAATATGGCAACACGTCAGCCGCGTCGATCCCCATCGCCCTCGGCGAGGCGGTCGAGCAAGGGCTCATCAAGAAGGATGACGTTGTCGTGCTGGTCGCGTTCGGCGGCGGGCTGTCGTGGGGCTCGACCGTCTGGCGCTGGAAAGGCGTCAAGGTCGGTAGACCCAAGGCCGCGCGGGCGACCATGGCGAGCAGCGCCGGGTAGATCATGCCGAGCGCGGGGTTCATCTTCCCGGGGCAAGGATCGCAGACGGTCGGCATGGGTGCGGAGCTCTCCGCGCGCTTTTCGGAATCACGTGCATGCTTCGAGCGCGCCTCGCAGGTCGTGGGCTACGATCTGCTCGAGCGAGTGAACACAAGCACTCCTGACGAGCTCAAAGACACCCGCTTGAGCCAACCCGCGATATTCACCGCCAACGTGGCGATCTATCGGGCAGTAGCCACACTCGGTCTGACGCCGATCGTCTCTGCCGGCCACTCCTTCGGCGAATACTGCTCGCTGACCATCGCAGATGCGCTCGATTTCGACGAAGCGGTGGGCATCGTCAACGAGCGCGGACTGGCGATGGGTGAAGCCGCTGACGTCACCCCTGGTCTCATGGCTGCGATCATCGGCCTCGAAGAGCAGGCCGTCGACGAGGTCTGCAGGCTGGCGCGCGAAGCGAGCGGTAAGCGGGTGGACTTAGGGAATCTCAACACGCTGAGCCAGATCGTGATCTCGGGCGACGCGCCCGCGGTGGAAGCGGCCTGCGAGATCGCCAAGGAGCGAGGCGCCAAACGCGTCCGCATCCTCAACGTATCGGGAGCGTGGCACAGCACGCTCATGGAGCCGGCGATGCCGCGCTTCTCGCGGGCCGTCGCGGCAGCCAAGCTGCGCATGCCGTCTTTCACCATCATCAGCAATGTCATCGCGCGACCCTACTCCTCGGTCGATGAGATCCGCAGCTGCTTGCTCGCGAGCCTGTGCGCACGCGTTCGCTGGCACGAGACCGCGATCGCTCTTGTCGCGCTCGCGCCGGAGTACATCGTCGAGTGCGGCGCAAGCGAGGTGCTCGCACGGATGATGAAACGCTTGCCCGGCGTCGACGGCGCACGCGTCGTGCACGTGGCCGATGCGGCGACCTTGGAGGACTTGGCGGACGCAGTCGGGTCTGCCACCACATGATCAATCACGGCAAGACGGCGCTCGTGACCGGAGCGGGCACGGGTATCGGCAGAGCCATTGCGCTCGAACTGGCGCGCAGCGGAGCTGCAGTCATGCTCGCTGGGCGGCGCCCCGACGTCCTCAATGCAGTCCAGCAGGAGGTGGCCGGGTTCGGCGGAACCGCGCACGTGCATCCGGCCGACGTGGCTGATCCGGAGCAGGCCGCGCAGCTCGTGGCCGCGGCGAAGTCGGCGATGGGCAGGATCGACATACTGGTGAACAACGCCGGCCGGCCCTACGACACGCTCATCCTGCGCATGAAGTGGGATGCGCTTGATGACGCGCTCGCAGTGAATCTCAAAAGCATGTTTTATCTCAGCGCGGCGGCGGGAAAGGTGATGCTGTCGCAGAAGAGCGGGTCGATCGTCAACATCACGTCGGTCGTCGCATTGACCGGTAACGCAGGGCAAAGCGCGTATGTCGCAGCGAAGGCTGGCGTGATCGGACTGACGAAGTCGCTGGCGCAGGAATTTGGGACCCGCAACATCCGGGTGAATGCCGTGGCGCCGGGCTTTATCGAGACCGACATGACGACGGCACTGCCGGAGGCGCTCAAAACACAGTATCAAGAGCGCATACCCTTGCGACGGTTCGGTAGCGCAGATGAGGTGGCGAAGGTCGTCTCGTTTTTGGCGAGCGATGGGTCAGCCTACATCACAGGACAAGTCGTCGCGGTCGACGGCGGGCTTTCGACAAGGTGATCGCCCCCTCGCCCGTATACTAAAAACCCAACAACCCGATGAACCCATGGAGGTAGCGACAGCCCGATGTCAGTGTTCGACAAAGTGAAAAAATGCATCGTTGAGCAGCTCGGCGTTGACGAGAACGAAGTCACGCCCGAGGCGTCGATCACGGACGATCTCGGCGCGGATTCCCTCGATCAAGTGGAACTGGTCATGGCATTGGAAACGGAATTCAACCTCGATATCCCGGACGAGGACGCAGAGAAGATCAAGACGGTGGGCGACGCCGTCCGCTACATAGAGGAAGTCTCAGAAAAAGCTTAGCGCGGTTTCGCGGCTCCGCCTCATCGCGCACCCGCGGTTGCCGGCCGGATGTGATCCGGCCGCTCCATAATGGACGAGATGTTTCAAGCGCTCTCCGATCGCCTCGGGGCGATCTTTCAACGGCTGCGATCGCGCGGCAAGCTCACCGAAAGCGACGTCTCGGAGGTCCTCCGAGAGGTTCGCATCGCGCTGCTCGAAGCCGACGTGAATCTGGCGGTCGCCCGCGACTTCATCGGCTCGATCCGCGAGCGCGCCGTGGGCGCGGAGGTGCTCGAATCGCTGACGCCGGCGCAGGCGGTCATCAAGATCGTGCGCGACGGTCTCATCGACCTCATGGGCACAAAAGCCGAGCCGCTGCGCTTCGCGCCCTCAGGACCGACGCCGATCATGCTCGTCGGTCTACAGGGAAGCGGCAAGACCACCCACGCCGCGAAGCTCGCGCTGCGCATGCGTGAAGCCGGGCGCCGCCCGCTGCTCGTCGCGTGTGATGTCTACCGGCCGGCGGCGATCACCCAGCTTAAGGTGTTGGGGGAGCAGATCGGCGTCCCCGTATATGAAGAAGGCGTGGGCGATCCGGTTGGGATCGCGACGCGCGCCCTCGCGCAGGCGCGGCTCGTCGGCAACGGCGCTGTCGTGCTCGACACCGCGGGTCGCTTGCAGATCGACGAACCGTTGATGCGCGAGCTTGAGGCTCTCAAACAAGCGGTGCACCCGGTGGAGACGCTGCTCGTCGTGGACGCGATGACGGGCCAAGAGGCGGTCAACGTCGCCAAGGCATTCGACCAGCGTCTGGATTTGAGCGGCTCGATCTTGACGAAACTCGATGGCGACGCCCGGGGGGGCGCAGCGCTTTCGATCCGAGCGGTGACGGGCAAGCCGGTGAAGTTCATCGGCACGGGCGAGAAGGTGGGCGCCCTCGAAGAGTTCCATCCCGACCGGCTCGTCTCGCGCATCCTCGGCATGGGCGACGTGCTGACCCTCATCGAGAAGAGCCAGCGCGTCTACGACGAGAACGCGGCGAAGGAGCTCGCCGGCAAGATCCGCCGGCAAAGCTTCTCGCTCCAGGATTTCTTGGAGCAGTTGCGTCAGATGCGCAAGATGGGGCCGCTGGCGGATCTCGTCAAGATGATCCCGGGTATGGGCAAGATTGCCGCCGCGCAGAACATCGATGAGAGCGAAGTCGGCAAGATCGAGGCGATCATCTGCTCCATGACCGCGCGCGAGCGGGCCGATCCCTCGGTGCTCAACGCGAGCCGGCGGCGCAGGATCGCCAAAGGGAGCGGCACGCAGGTCCAGGACGTCAACCGGCTCGTGAAACAGTTCGAAGCATCGCGCCAGATGATGAAGCAGTTCGGGCGCATGCGGGGCATGACACGGTGAACACACCTAGAGATGAACGGACCTAAAGGTCCGTTGCTTCAACAGCAATGAAGGAGACATATTGAGCGTCAAGATCAGACTGCGCCGTACGGGCGCAAAAAAGCAACCATCGTACCGCTTCGTCGTCGCCGATACTCGATCGCCGCGTGACGGGCGATTTCTCGAGATCATCGGGCACTACAACCCGCGCCACAATCCCGTCGAGATCGTCGTGAACGAAGACAAGGTGAAACACTGGCTCGGCCGAGGCGCCCTGCCGTCGGGAACGGCCGCACGGCTGCTGGCGCAAAAGGGGTTATACGACAAGGCGCTAGTCCCGACGCGCAAGGCACGAGCGCGCAAGAAAGAGAGCAAGTGACCTATGTCCGAGCGTCCGCCTGAGTTCGTAGACCTCGAGGAAGAGGAACCGTTCATCGAGCGCGATGAGCCGATCGGCGCGCAGCCGCCGCCACCGGAGCTCGATGACGAAGAAGAGGAAGAGGGGCTCGGCGGCGAGGCCGACGATGACGTCATCGGCCGCGCAGCTGCGGTGTTGAAATACATCGTCGAGCGCATCGTCGACGACCCGAGCCAGATCTCCATCGGAGCGACGACCGACGATCGCGGTCCCGTGCTGCTGCTGAGCGTTGCCGAGGACGACCGCGGAAAAGTGATCGGCCGTCAGGGCCGCATCGTGCAGGCCATTCGCACGATCGTCAAGGCGGCGACCGTGGGCACGGGCGAGCGCGTCAACGTCGAGATCGTCGACTAAAGGCAAGCCCTTGCCGGACGACGTCGTCGTCGGGCGCATCCTCGGCGCCTTCGGCCTGCGTGGAGAGGTCAAACTCGCCGCGGCGGATCCGAGTGCGTTTCGCGCCGGGCTTCGCATCGGGCTGCGAGATGAGAGCGGCTCTGGGTCCACGAGCGTGGTCGACTCGATCCGCCCGCATAAGAACTATCTCGTCGTGCGCCTTCGGGGACTCGATGACCCAAGCGCGGCCCGGGCGCTGAGCGGTGCAACCGTCACCATCGCACGGCGCGACCTTCCCGAGCTGCCGCCTCATGCATATCGCCGTGGCGAGCTCGTCGGTCTCCAAGTAGTGGACGGGCAGCGCGGCGCACTCGGCCCGGTGGTGGAGATCAGGCGTTACCCTTCCTGCGACATGCTCGTCGTCGGCGCCGCACAACTGCTCGTGCCGATGCTGCATGCGTACCGAGTCGAGGTGGACGTCGACGCTGGCGAGATTCGCGTGGATCTGCCGCCCGGTTTTGAAGAGCTCACCTGAACCTATTCTGACGATGGCGCAGGCAGCGACTCGAGGAACGCGGCGATCGCCGCGTTGCTCTCAACCGGCTTTTCAGCCATGACGATGTGACCGGCTCCGGGCACGACGACCAAGCGGCTGCTGGTAAGCCGTTCGTGCAAGAAGGTCGAGTACTTGGGCGGCGTCATCTGGTCGTGCGCGCCCACGATGATCAGCGCCGGCAGGCGGAGCTCGGCGAGACGGTCCATGACGTCGAATTCGTTGCAAGCAGCGTAGTCGGTCCTCGTGGAGTCACGGCCGACGAGCAGATGCCACCCTTTTGCGCGCTCGCGCAGTTCAGCCGGAGCGGCGGTGGAAAGCGCAAAGCTCACAAGCCTGTCGATGCACGCCGGCCAATCGTCATCGATCATCGAAAAGATCTCGGCGGACACCCGCAGCTTTGCGCCCGTGCCGATGAGGATGAGGCCCGCCGCCTGGTCCGGTCTGTCTAACGCCCAGCGCAGTGCGATCGCACCCCCGAGCGAGTTGCCGGCGACCACCGCTTTGCCTGCGCGCTTCCAGTCCACATAGCGCGCGAGCCACGCGGCGCAGGCTTGCACCGACCCAAGCGCCTGTCCAGCGGGGTGGCCAGGCAACGACAAGGCGTCCGAGCCTGGAAAGGCCCGAACCTGCTCCCGGAAACTATCCTCCGTGTAGCCGGATCCGTGGAGGTACAAGAGCTGCTGCGGCATTCGAGCCGGGCTTCGCCTTGGCGGATGGGGCTTCCGGCGGGAGCCATAGGATATCGTACATGCGTTCGAAAAACGTATGTTCGATATGGCGTTGGCGATCTCGTCCAGCGGCGTGCCTGTCGGCATTGCCTCGACCGGGCTCGATGCAGACCTCGTCGAGGAGGTCCGCCGGGTTCGGCTTGCCTCACTCGCGGGAATCGACCTTTGGGATCTGCCCTTCTCGGTGGTCGACATCGAGACCACCGGTTCCGTGGCTGGCCGCGACGGCATCACGGAGATCGCGCTTGTTGGCGTCAACCAAGGGCACATCGCCCGCCGCTGGAGCACCTTCATCAATCCGGCGCAGCCGATCCCCACGTTCATCACGCAGCTCACCGGCATCACAAACGAGATGGTCGCTTGTGCCCCACCCATCGGCGAGATGCTTCCCGCCATCATGGAGTTCGTTGGCGACTCGGTGGTCGTCGGTCACAATGTCCGTTTCGATGCCCACTTCATCGATCGCGAGCTGTGCCGCCACGGTCACGCGCCGCTGTCCAATATCAAGCTCGACACGCTCGCCCTTGCGCGACGCACGATCGCCGAGGTCCCCAACTACAAGCTGGGCACGCTCACGCGGGAGCTCGGTATTGATGTCGAGCGTCATCACCGGGCATTGGCGGACGCGACCGCGACGGCCGAGCTTCTCATCCATTGTATCAAGAAGCTGGAGGACAACGCGGTCTTCACGCTCGGCATGCTGCTCGATCACCTGCGCGTGCGCTCGGCCCCGAAACGCCGCCCCCTCGTACGTCGCATGTCCGACGCGTCGCAGCTTCCCGTGTGGACGGCGGTGTTGCGCAGCGAACTCGACGCCGTTCCGAGCAAACCCGGCGTGTACACGCTGCGCGATGCCGGCGACCAGATCGTCTACGTGGGGAAATCGCGCAATCTGCGGCAGCGGTTGCGGGCCTATGCGACGGCAGGCAAGCCGGTCGGCGCGAAGATGCGAGCCTTGCGCGCGGCCGTCGCGTCGTTCAACTTCACGGTGACCGGCTCGGAGCTGGAAGCCTTGCTCATGGAGGTGGAGCTCGTGCGCCTCCACGATCCGCCGTTCAACGACCGGTTGCGCAACTTCCAGCAGTTCGGCTTCATCAAGGTGGAGTCGGGGCCGCATGGGCGGCTTTTGACCACCACGCGCCTCTGCCAAGACGGCGCCCGTTACTACGGCCCGTACCGGAGCATGGCAGCGGCGCGCGGCGCTGTCGCAGCGTTGCAAGACGCGCTCGGTCTTGATTGCGGCGAAGCGGACACGCAGGTCGTGTTGCCGCCTGCCGAGCGTGAGGCGTTGCTCGAGGAGGCGGTGGCCTTCATCGAAGGCAGCGCGGATGAAGTGCTGCTCACCGTCGCTCGTCGTCGCGATGAGGCCGCAGCGCGCGGCAAAGCCGAACTTGCTGCGCGGGAAGAAGAGCGGCTCGAAAGGTTGCGCCGCCTGCGCGGGCGTCATTCAGCCTTGGAAGCGGCCGCCCGCCTGCACGCGGTCGTGCTGGCTGGCGCCGCGGACCCATCCGAAGAGGCCTGTTTTTTGTTCTGCGGTGGGCGTCTCGCCGCGCGCGAGCGACTGCCACGGCGGCTGCCGGATCGTACGCGCGCCACAGAGTTGCTCGGCAAGATGCTAGCGGAGAGCTTCGCGCCCGCAGACGCACCTCGGTGCTTTGTCAAGCAGCACGAGATCGACCAGCTGTATATCTTCGCCGGCTGGTACGAGCAGCGGCGCGAGGGCCTCTACTATGCGGCGCTGCCCGACCGCCGTCCGGGCGACGGCGAGGCGCTGCGCTGGGCGCAGCTCATATTGGACGGCCAGGCAGTCGTCTAACGCCTGTCTCAGCTTCGCCTACGCGGGATATCCGTGGGCCCGTGGTGGCGGCCTCATGGGAGAGGTCGGCGGTCGGACAACCGCCAAGAAGAGGAGCGGGCGCTGGTCATCCGGCGGATTTAATAGCATGAATATGCGCCACCTTATCACCCTCTGCGCCGCCATGGCCTTGTTGACGCTCGGCATGGCAGGCCAGGCCACGGCCATCGAGCACGCGAGCACCCCGCAAAACGACGAGACGCGCGACAGCCTCATCGGCGAAGGCACGCTCGTCAAGATCGTCATGCTGCAGAC
>Ga0116216_10000876_pt1 | contig 22058 bp, 16 predicted proteins | sample Sb_taG_11_FD_89696 | JGI IMG/M metagenome (GOLD analysis project Ga0116216, IMG submission 89696) | Peat soil microbial communities from Weissenstadt, Germany - Sb_50d_3_AS metaG | ecosystem: Environmental > Terrestrial > Soil > Wetlands > Peat | place: Germany: Weissenstadt | collected 2010-09-21
CTTGGCGATGCGACCAATCCGGCGCCTGGCGCAGCCAGCCCCTGTTGATCTCGGGCGCGTTCGCTCAGCGGCAGCAGCCCGGCCCCGGGAGCTTCGCCGCCAGCGCCGCGAACTGGGGCACGCCGAGGCCGCTGGCGAGGTCGTAGCCGCGCCGCGCCCGGAAGCCCGGCACCTTCGGCGTGTAGCTGTTGGTGCCGCTCACGACGTCGAAGATCGTGCTCGGCGCGTGTTTGGCGAGGTAGTAGAAGAGTCCGTTGGCCGGTCCGATCGGGGGGCGGTGCCGGCGCTGTTGGTCGGCGCTGAGGACGGCCATCGCCGAGGCGATCAGTGGCGCTGCGCCGCTGGTGCCGCCGTCGATGGCCCAGTTGCCGCCGAGCTCGACTGGCCAGCCGGGGAAGTTCGAGGCCGACGCGGACACGTCCGGCGTTGCGCGCGCGTGGCCGGACAGCCCCAGGCCGTCCTGGTACGGGGGCCGTGGCGAGGCGATCGAGAACCCGCCGCCGCTCGCGCCGCCGCCCATCGATGCGGGCGTCCATCGCAGGTCGTTCCAGACGACTTCGTTGGTTCGCTCGTTGGCCCGGTTGAGCGTCAGCCGCGTGCCGCCGACCGCGGTCACGTATGGGGATGAGGCGGGCCAGGCGACGCCCGGGTACGGCTGACCGTCGCAGGTCGAGCCGGAGTCGCCGGAGGAGGCGTAGGTGCCGACGCCGGCCAATCCCAGCCGCACGAACAGCGCGTCCATCAGGTTGGCACCGGCTCGCGTGGTCCTTGTCGACCCTTTGCCGCGGATCATCCGCTCACACTCGCCGTAGGAGATCGAGAAGCTGTCGGGCAGGTGGGGGGCGTCGAGCACGTGCGAGGCGCCGAGGAACCACAACTCGGGCGATGACCACACCTGCGCGAATGTGAGCGATCGGAGTCCGGGGGCCATCCCGCGTACGACCGCGAGGTCCTCCTCAGGCTCGAACGTGGGCTGGCCGAAGTTGCTTGTCTGGCCGTCGGAGCGCAGCGTCCGCGTCCGCAGCCGTGGATACCCGAAGCAGCGGGCGTTGGCGGTGATGTCCGGGCCGAGGAGGCCCTCGGCGACGTTCAGGATCGCGACCGAGGCGCCGCTGCCATCGCCGAGCCGGTCGATCCCGTAGGCGTGGCGTACCTGCGCGTAGCTGAACGCCCCCGTGCTCTTCGCCTGCTCGCAGCCGCCGGTCCACGTTCCGCTCCGGCGCGGCGCGCGCGCGGCGTCCACGTCGGCAGCGGTCAGATGCCCGGACGGGGTCGCCGAGTGCGCGTACGTCGGCACGACGTCCTGCACCAGCCCACGCAGATCCGCGGGCAGCGTCAATGATGCGCCCGGCTTGAGCGAGAACGTGATCGCGTTCGGGTCGTTGCCGACCAGGCTCGTGATCTGAGCCTTGAACACGCGGTCGAACTGGCGGACGGTTCCGCTCACGCGCGCGAACACCCCGGAGGGGTCGATCCGGACCGACAGTCCCAGCCTCGAGATCTCGCGCATGAACGCCGCTCGCGTAGAGCTGCTGGCGCCGTAGCGGACGGAGATCTGGCGGACGGTGAGAAAGTGCCGGTACCGCGGTGAGCCCGGGCGCTGCACAGCGAAGAACGCCGCCTGAGCCTTCGCCTCGGGACGCTTGAGCCCGAAGAAAAACGTGATCGTCGGCGAACGGGTCGCCGCCACCGCTGCCGAGCAGAAGCCGACGGCCAGCAGCAGCGGTAGTGCGAGCGCCACCGCCGTGTAGATCGCGCGAGCGGCAAGCCTGCGTGCTGTCGGTGTGTCGGGCATCGGTGGACTCCTCGTGGATCGGCGTTGTCGGCGAGATGCATCATGTGGCGGCACCGGCTTTGCGTCGTCAGTAGTCCGTACTGCACTTCCGCGATCGGGTGTACTGAGATCGCGTGAGCACATGAGCGAGAAGAGGGAGGATGATCCTCGGGATGACCAATCGGGCGCTCGCGAGCCGTCTCGGCGCCGACGGTGCTGAGCTGCTCGCCGCGTTGCTCGACAGCACGGTCGATGGCGTCTACGCGGTCGACGGCCACGGACGGGTGTTGTTTGCCAACAGCGCGGCGCTGGCGATCCTCGGATACGACGACGAGGCCGAACTGCTCGGGCGCAACAGCCACGCGACGATCCACCACCTCTATCCCAACGGTCGACCGTTCCCGGAGACCGACTGCCCACTGCTGGCGCCGCGGGTTAGCGGCGAGGCGGTGCGCGTCGAGCAGGACTGGTTCATCCGGCGTGATCGGACGTTCGTGCCGGTCGCTTACTCGTCGGCTCCGATGACCGTCGATCGGGAGCGCGGCGCCGTCGTGGTATTCCGCGACATCTCAGAGCAGCGGCGCGCCGAGACCGAACGGCAGCGAGCGGAGACGATCAGCGCCTCACGCGCGCGATTGGCTGCGGCGCAGCTCGAGGAGCGGCGACGGCTGGGCCGCGATCTCCACGACGGTGCGCAGCAACGGCTCGTCAACGTGCTCGTGGCCCTTCAGCTGCTCGCCGCCCACGCGACCGACGACGAGGGGAAGCGGTTGATCGGCGACGCGGTATCCGAGACGCAGCAGGCGATCGAGGATCTGCGCGAGCTCGGAGCGGGCCTGCACCCGTCGGTGCTCACCCACCGCGGGCTGCGAGCGGCGATCAGCTCGCTCACCGCGCGCGCACCCCTCCCCGTGACGCTCGATATCGGGGGTGAAAGGTTTGCGCCGATTGTCGAGGCGACCGGGTACTTCGTTGTCGCCGAGGCGCTGGCCAACGTCGCCAAGCACGCCGGCGCATCCGAGGCCAGTGTGACGGTCACCACGGATGGGCAGCGGCTCGAGATCGCTGTGGCCGACGACGGCCAGGGTGGCGCGTCGATCGACCGCGCGCAGGGATCCGGTCTCGCGGGCTTGGAGGACCGTGTCGGGGCGGTCGGCGGCACGCTCTCGGTCGAGTCGCCGGCGGGCGGCGGCACGCGCGTGACCGCCTTGCTGCCGCTGGCGGCCGCGGTCAGGTCGGCGCCAGCAACGTGAGCACCGCGAGCACGCGGCGGTGCTCGAGCGGCTCGTCGCGCAACCCGAGCTTCCCGAAGATCCGCCCGACGTGCTTCTCAACGGCGGCGAGCGTGACGCCGAGTGCCTCGGCGATCCCCAGGTTCGACTTGCCCTCGGCCATCAGTGCCAGCACCTGGCGCTCTCGCGGGGTCAGCGCCTCGAGCGGATCATGCTTGCGTCGGCGGCCGACCATCAGCGCCACGATCTCCGGATCGAGCGCGGACCCACCCGCCGCGACGCGGCGGATGGCATCGGCGAACGAATCAAGGTCGGCGATCCGGTCCTTGAGCAGGTAGCCGACTCCGCGCGCGTCGTCGCCGATCAGGTCCATCGCATAGGCCTCGTCGCGGAACTGGGACAGCATCAGGACTCCGACGTCGGGATGGCTGCGGCGGATCTCCATCGCCGCGCGCAGCCCGTCGTCACTGTGGGTCGGTGGCATCTGCACGTCGACGATCGCGACATCCGGATGATGCGCTGCGACCTTCCGCAGGATTTCAGGCGCATCGGCCGCCTGAGCGACGACCTCGAATCCGCTCTCGGCCAGCAGCCGGCTGAGTCCTTCGCGAAGCAGCAACTGGTCCTCGGCGATCATGACCCGCACCGGTTGCATCGGCGGCAACGCTAGCGAGGTAGGGGTAACCCGACATCCCCGGTATGGCCCCCGGCCTGCGTCGGGCTGCGCGCCGGGTCGAAACTGGTTGGCCGGACGGCGATCCTCTGTTCAGGTGGATACACGCCACCGTCAGAGCACGGCAAACATGGAGCAGAACAATGCCTGAATCGAACATGACCGAGCCGGCGCCGGAGCGCGAGCGCCGCTCGCCCGCCCTGTGGGCGGTCCGCTACGGGATCGGCGGCGCGATGGTGCTCGGCGGCATCGTCACGCTGGCGATCAACCCCGGCGGCTTCGGCGTCGACGGCTTCGCGATGGCGGTCGGCGGCGGACTCTCGGTGCTGATGATCAACGCGCTTTACCGTCTCGGTGTGTCGGGCGACGAGGAGCGCGCCCGCCACGAGGACGCGTGGCGGTATTTCGAGGAGCACGGCGAGTGGCCAGACGACCCACCGCCTCGCAAGCGGCAGTGGACGTTGCCGGCCGGAGCCGTGACGTTCGAGGCCGAGCAAGCGGCGCGGACCACGGGCGCAGGCGCGCAAACACGCCGATGTATCTCAGTACCGGTCCGCGCCCGGTTCAGTAGCCCAGTACGGACGACGGATCGAGCATCGGGCGGCAGGGTTCCACTCACTTGCAAAGCGGCGCACCAGTTCGGTCGGCGCCGGACGAGAAATCGAAAGGAATCCGACATGTTCCTACCACGTATCAAGACAGCACTCGCAGTCGCCGGCGTAGCCGCGGCGTTGCCGGCGGCCGCCACCGCGGCGCATCACCATCGGCTCGGCGGCGAGGCGCCGACGGTCTACACCTACGGTTACAGCGGCGGCGCGGACGTAGTCAGGGTGCCCGCTTCAGCAAGCGCCGTCTGCATCGTCGCGAAGGGCGGCGACGGCGCCGGGTTCACCGACTCCTTCTACGACCACACCGGCGGCGGCGGCGCCGTGATCAGCGGCTGCCTGCCGGTGACCAGCAGGGACACGCTGCTCGTCGCCCCCGGCGCGGCCGGGCACATGGCCAACACTCGCGGTGCCAGCGACTCCCTCGGGGGCTGGGGCTACGGCGGCGCCGAGGGCGGCGGCGGCCATCTCGGCACCGGTGCCGACGGAAGCCCTCCGGGATTCCCGAGCGGCGGTGGCGGCGGCGCCACGATCGTGCAGCTGAATGGCCAGGACATCATCGTCGCGGCCGGCGGCGGCGGCCAGGGCGGCGGCGGCGATGACGAGGCCGACGGCGGGAGCGGCGGGTCGGCCGGACCGGTTGCGCAGAGCGGCGGAACGGCCTCCAGCGGTTCCGCGCCGGGCGGCGCCGGTGGCGCCGCGTCCGGGCCGGCCGGCGGGCCGGGCCTCCCAAGCCCGTGGTCCGATCAGTTCGCCTCGTACTCGTGGGGCGGTGGTGGTGGAGGCGGCGTCAACGGCGGCGGCGGTGCGGTCGGCAGCCAGTTCGCCGGCCCCGACGTCGACACCGGCGGCAACGGCGGTGGTGCCGGCTCGTCGATGATCGACGCGCAGGCTATCCACGGCACGATCGAGAGCGGCACTCCGGGTCAGAACCTGGACGGGGTCGTGAAGCTCACGTTCGTCCCGCAGCTCACCTACCAGCTCACGCCCTCCGCATCCTCGGTGACTGCCGGCGGAACCGTCACGGTCCCGCTGACGGGAACGACGTCCGACGGCCAGAGCTTCCCACTGGGCGTGTCGGGCTTCACCTGGAGCACGAAGATCACACCCAGCCAGGGTGACGTCGGTAATTCACCCGACAAGGTCGCCGGCGATCAGATCACGATGTACCAGGCCGGCGTACACACCGTCACGGCCTACCTCAACGGCGCGGCCGTTGCGAGCGCCCAAGTCAGCGTGACCGCGGCAGCGACCCAGTCGACCGGCGTGTCGGCCGACCCGGCGGAGCTGACCGCAGGCCATTCGGCCGCGTTCCAGGTCACCGCGTACGACGCCTACGGCAACCCGACAGGCGACCTGACAACCGGCGCCAAGCTCACGAGCAACGTCACATCGGACGCCGTGAACGGCGCCCACGTGAAGTTCGTCGCGGCCGGGACCCACACGATCAAGGCGTCCGTGGACGGATACACGGCGATCACGACCGTGCAGGTCGATCCCGCCGCCGCCGTGTCCGCGACGCTCGCGCCTCTTGACAGCGGCACGAGCGTTGACTCGGGGACGACGGTCTACTTCGAGCTCACCGGTCAGGACGCCTACGGCAACCAGTTCACGCTCGGTCCGAGCCAGTTCACGCTGACCGACAGCGGCTTCGGCGACAGCATCGACGCGAACACGATCCAGTTCGGCCAGGCGGGCCAGCGCACGATCACCGCGTACCTCACCGGGACGACGGTGACCGCGCAGCTCGGCATGACCGTGCTGCCGGGCCTGGTGTCATCGCTGAAGCTGGCGCCGAGCGCGACGACGATCACCGCCGGGCAGTCGGTCACCGTCGACGTGACCGGGCTCGACGCAAGCGGGGACAGCCTCGGACCGATCGACCCGTCGGGAGTGGCGATGATCCTGTCGCCGACCACCGGCGTCACGGTGGCGGGCAACGAGTTCACATTCGCGGACCCCGGGACGTACTACATCAACGCGTACCTGAAGTCCGACGAGTCGGTGATCGGCAACACCGTGATCACCGTGAACCCCGCGACCGAAGCGGGCGCCCCGGCACCCGTGCCGACCCCATCTCATCACCATCACATCTGGCGGCACTCGCATGAGCGCCGCCTGCACGCGACCCGCGACCGGGCCGCATAAGCGACCCCCCGCGGCCGCAGATCTGCTGCAAACGCCGTGGCCCTCCCGTGTGGAGGGCCACGGCAGCCGTCGCTTACAGCTCGCGGCGGTCGCTGACCCCGAGCTTCTGCATCGCCCGGTACAGGTGCGACTCGACGGTGCGCACCGAGAGCACGAGCCGCTCTGCGATCTCAGCGTTCGACAGGCCCTGCCTGGCAAGCTCCACGAGCTGGCGCTCGCGGGCGGTGAGGTCGATCGCGTCGGTGTCGAGCCCGCCAATAGCGGGCAGCGATCCGCCTTGGCCGTCGACGAACAGCGCACGGCAGCGCGCGGCGGCGCGGCGGGCGGAGTCCTGGCGTCCGGCGTGAACGAGCGCCTCGGCGGCTTCGGCGGCCGTGTCGGTCGCATAGCGGAGCGCGCCGATGCCGGCGAACGCCTCAGCCGCCTCGAGCAGCGCCATCCCGTCCCGATCGGCACGCGCCGCGGCATGGGCGGCGTAGGCCGCAACGAGCGGGGCGTCGCAGATGCCGCAGATCGCCTGAAGCGACTCCGCGATCGCATGCGGACGGGCACCGCACCGCAGTGCGTCGTGCCGCAGCTGGGCGTCATACACCGGCATCCTGACCATCGACTCCGCAGCGTCGAGCAGGATCCGCTGGGCGGCCCGGGAGTCGCCCTGCGCGTCGGCCATCCATGCCCGCGCGCGGGCGAGATAGGGAATCTGGTTCGGGAGCGGCTCCTCGCCCTGGAGCATCGTCTCGCAGCGCTCCAGCGCGCGGACCATCCGCTCGTCGTCGCCGGTCAGCAGCGCGACGCCGGACTGCGTCGCCCACACGATCAGCAGCACGCCGAAGATGTCGCGGTGCTCGAAGTGGAGCTCCGCCTCGGCGAGCCACCGTGTCGCGTCGCGGTAGCGCCCAGCGAGGAATGCGACCCCGCCGAGCCCGACCGCCCCCACCCCGGCGGCGGAGTCGTCGCCCGCCCGCACGCCGGCCTCGAGGAGCTCCGCCATGTCGCGCTGTAATCCTTCCCAGTTGAGGCCGCTCTCGAGCGGGATCATCGCTGTGCTGATCAGCGCGATCTCGGCGCTGTGGCTGGTGATCGGCACCTCCGGACGGAGCCGGCGGATCAGCTCGTAGGCCTCGACCGTCCGCCCGCTGTAGAACAGGTTGACGGCGTGCAGCGGCTCGAGCTCCCCGCGAAGGTCAGGCTCGAGCGACGGATCGGCCAGCGCCTCGCTCGTGACCGCCACCACGCCGGCCGGACCCTCGAGCATCGACGCGAGGTGTAGCCGCATCGGGTCAAGCCGCCGGCGCCAGGACGGCTCCGGCCACCACGCGGTCGCGCGCACGAGCAGCGCCTGGGCCTCGTCGGGTCGCTTCAGGCCCCAGTAGAGGACCGGGACGCGCTGCTCCAGGTAGGCGACCGCTGCCTCGGGCGACTCGAGCTGGCCCTCGATCCCGGCCAGCACCGACTCCGCCTCGGCAAAGCGCTTGCGAACCTGATCGCACCGCGCGAGCAGCAGGGCCGCCTCGGGGCCTGCGCCCGCCTCCAGGGCCCGCCGCGCGAGCTTGGCGCCGAGATCCGGATCGCCGCTGAGGTTCGCTGCTCGCGCGGCCGCGACCAGCATCGGCGTGGCAATCGGGGCGCCGGCATCGAGCCGCCACCGCGCGATCAGCAGCGCGCCCTCGGCGCCGACGTCGCCCCGCCCCTCGACCATCGACGAGAGCGCCAGCCGCAGCTCTCGCGCGCGCAGGGACGGAAGCGTCGCGCGGATCGCCTCGCCGTAGAGCGGGTGGGCGAGCCGAACCAGCCCGTCGCCGCCTGGACCACCGGCCGTGATCAGGCCGTGTGCCTCCACGGCATCGGCTGGCTCGCTGCCCGCCAGTTCGATGAGCTCCGACACCCCAAGCGGCTCGCCGAGGGCGAGTAGCTCGAGCACTCGCCGCTCCGCGCTCGTCAGTCCGGCCAGGCGCGCAGAGACGGCCTCGGCGAGCGACGCGCTGAGCGGCGGCCGCGTCGACATGCGCCACAGCGCGTTGACCTCCTGGAGCGCGCCGCCGCCGAGCGCCCCGAGCGCCAGTTCTCGGATGTAGAGCGCGTTCCCCCGGCTCGTCTCCCACGCCCACTGGTGCGCGCCCTCCTCCACCGGTCCGCCGACGATGCTCTCCACCAGCTCCGCGGTCTCCGCCTTGCCCAGCTGGGCGAGCTCGAGCCGCTGCGCCCCGGCGTCCTTCCACAGCGAGACGATCGCGTCGGGGCAGGGCTCGCCGGTGCGCACCGTGGCAAGCACGAACACGTCGGTCGCGTTGGTCAGGTGCAGGACCAGGGCGGCGGAGACGGGGTCGAGTAGCTGGGCGTCGTCGACCCCGATCACGAGCGGCCGGGTGCCGCCCATTTCTCCGAGCGCTGCGGCGGCGCCGCGCAGCAGCTCGAACAGGTCATCGGACCGCACCTCGGCGGGAATGACGCTCGCGAACGGCCCGAGGGGCACGCTCGCCGCGCTGCGCGTCGCCTGGATCCAGACGGTCGCCGTGCCTCCGTGCTCGGCCGCCGCCAGCGCGTCCCGTGCCAGCCGCGACTTGCCCACCCCGGCTTCGGCCAGCAGCACGATCCCGGGCGTGCCGACGGTGCGGGCGGCTGCGATGCGCTCCAGCTCGCCGGCTCGCCCGATCAACGGCCAGCCTCGACTCGCGCCCTCCGGTGCTGACAATGAGGTCGGTCCTACCAACGCTCCGCTCGACTATACGCGCCCCGTCCGCGCGCCTGGCACGCAGTACTGGAGCGGCGGAGATGCAGTAGCGGCCTACTGATGACATCCGCCGCGACTGCCCGCATGCTGCTCCCATGCCGCGCGACAGCAGCTCATCGATCGGTGCGCATGACCTTCTGGACCCGATCCGGTTCGAGGACGCGGGGTTCCGGCTCGGGCTCCGCTCAGCGCTGGCCTCATGCCGCCAGGGGACGGCCGATCTCGTCGACGTGGTGGCGACCGCCGGCCGGCTCGCCGACGGCGACGCCGACTCCTGGCTCGACGAATGGATGGCGACCTCCGGATCAGCCTGGGCGCAGGCCAGAGCCGCGGAGCGGCTCGAGGATCGCGCAGGCGCGCTCGCGCGCTACCGGCGCGCCGCCACCTATTACGCGCTCGCGCTGCGTCAGGTCCTCCATTCGAGCGAGCCCGAGCGCCAGCTCGACATCTGGCGCCGCCAGCGCGCCTGCTGGGAGCACGTCGTAGACCTCTCACCCGTCGCCGGCGAGCGGCTGGCGATCCCCTACGCGGACGCGACCTTGCCCGGCTTCTTCTTCCGAGCGCCCGACGCCCGACCCGGCGAACCGCGGCCAGTCGTCCTGGTCAACAACGGGCTCGCCTCACCGACATCGCACACGTGGGCCCACGCCGGCGGCACAGCCGCCGCCCACGGCTACCACTGGATGACCTTCGACGGTCCCGGCCAGCAGGCCCCGCTGTTCGAGCTGGGCATCACCTGCCGGCCCGACTGGGAGGCGGTGCTCACGCCGGTGCTGGACACGCTGATCGCGCGCGCCGACGTCGACCCAGAACGGATCGCCGCGATCGGGATCGACCACGGCGCGTACCTCCTCACCCGAGCACTCTGTTTCGAGCACAGACTCGCCGCAGCGGTCGCGGACCCCGGCATCGTCGACCTCGCCGTCCCGTGGCTCGAGCTCCTCTCCACGCCATTGCGCCGCCAGCTCGCGGTGGGGGACCGAACCACGTTCGATCGCGAGATGCACATCGCCGAGATGTTCTCGCCAGCCCTGTCGGCGACGCTTCAGTTCTACGGCCAGGCCTTCCGGTCCGATCGCCGCTCGCGCTTCGACCTGTTCCGCACGATCCTCGCCTACCGCCTCGGCGAAGAGTTGAAAGGAATCACGACGCCGCTGCTCGTCACCGACCGCGGCGAGGAGTGGTGGCCCGGCCAGCCTCACCAGCTCCGCGCACGCCTTTCTGGCTGCGACTACGTGGGCGGGGTCGCTTCGCCGCGCCGCGGCGTCCGGGTGTTCGGTTGGCTGCGGGAGCGGCTCGATCGACCGGCGCGACGGCCGTGAGGTGCAGTACGCGAGCGCAAAAGTGCAGTAGCGCGGCACTGACGACGCGCGGCTCCGGCGGTGGGACCGTTTCCGCACACCGGCGCAGAGACCGGGATCGCACGAGAAAGGACCACCTCATGAGCACCACCACGCAGATGGCGACGATCGGCCCCACGAGCAGCCGCCACACTCCAACCCAGCGTCGATCATTCGCCCGGGCGTTCGCCCTCGGGGCGACGGTCTCCGCGCTCGCCCTCGGCGGCACCTACACCGTCGTGGGATCCGGCGGGACCGACCACGCCGGCAAGGGCGCAGCGGCGGCGAACACATCGCACGTGGCTGCGGGCGGTTCGGGTGCCGCGCGCACCACCTATCAGCAGGGCGCATGGGTCGTGGCCCTCCAGCACAAGCTCGCGCAGCTCAACTACTACGAAGGACCAGTCGACGGCGTGCTCGGCCCCCAGACCCGCGCAGCCATCACCGACTTCCAGCGAGCGAACGGGCTGCCCGCGGACGGGATCGCGGGCGCGACCACGATGGTGAAGATCGACCGTCAGCTGATCACCGGCGACAGCCGGATGGACCCGGGCGCCCCGGCGCACAAGCCGGCCACGACGAACCCGACCGCGCCCGGGTCGTCGGGCACCGTGACCACCGGCGGCACGACCTCTCCGACTGGCGGCGCGGCCGTCACGACAGGCGCCGCAGCCGGCACGACGCCCAACGCCGGCGGCACAACGGGCGGCGCGGCACCGTCCGCCACCACCGCGGCGAACTGACACACGACAAACCAGCTCTAGGACGAGTGGCGGCTGCCGGCCGCCACTCGTCGGCGCGCGGGGTTAGGCGGACCGAGCCATAGTTGTGCCGCCGCCGATGGGACGAATCTCCCTCGTCCACACCGAGCGCGGCACGCGAGCCGCCGCTGATCTGTCGTCTCGATCGAAGCCGCGACCTTGCTGAGTTCGATCGCGACGTGCCGACTACCTTCGACGCCGGCGTGCGAGCGGACTACTAGTGGCGACCGGCATCGGCGCTCTGGGCCTCAGTCGTCGCCTGCCTCGCCCGGCGCTACCGCGATGCGAGCCGCTGTCGCGGAGGCGAAGCCTCATCGCAGAATGGATCCACCATCGAACGGCTCGGCGAGCAAGCGGGATTCAAGGCGTGTCGGCGTCCCGCCTGTCGCAGATACCCCGCGCGCAATCGTTTCTCACAATCGGGGGCTATACGGACACCTTGATCGCGCCCGCCCGCGGTAGCGTGACGGGGCACGTGCCAAGCCAAAAGCGGGTCCAAGCGTCGTCTCTGGCCTCAGACCCCCTGTTCGCCAAATCCAGGGCACCTCGATGCCCGCTGGCAATGCTCTCCTACGCGACCATTCGTCCGATCCGTTGGACGAACCGCTCGTCAGGATCGTCGCGCTCGTCGGTGAGCCCGATGCGGGAGCACAGCCGCAGACTGCGGGTGTTCTCGCGTGCGACGACGGCGCGGACAATTGGAGCCCGTGCACGCTCAGCGATGTCCGATAGGAGCGCTTCGAGGATGTAGCGGCCAAGCGTCACTGGCCGGTCGTCGTCGAGCGGTTCGACCTCTGAGAGCACGGCGCCCTGGAGGTCGGTTCTGACCGCGGCGCATTCCAGGTAGGTCGAGGTCGCGACCTGTCCAGCATCCCGGACGAACTCCGCTTCGTGGGACCCGACAGCGATCAGCCCGAGGTCGTCGAGTTCGAGGCCGACGATTGTGTGATCGGTGTGTGCCCGCCGCCAGTCGTGATAGTCAGCCAGCGTGGTCTGGATGAACGTCTCGACGTCGTTCTCGAACCAGGCGCCTGTGCTGCACCGCATCCCAGCGAGCAGGCCTCGGTCGGCCGGTCCGAGATACCGGGCCGCGGGCGTTGGCAGCTGCACCGCTCAGCGAGGTCCCGCGATCGGGATCCTGCGCGGACGGCGTAATGTGGGCGTCGCACCGATCGCGGCGGCGAGTGCGATCGGTGCGTCTGTGCTGGGCAACGGGCGCTCGTACGGATAGATCCGCGAATCGTCACCACCGTCAAGCTTGATTGCAGGCGCCGCCTTCAGCAGCGTTTGACCCCGCCCGAACCGCTCGAACCGCAGCGCCAGCGCCGCACCCACGAACGCCGAATCAAGCAACTCAAGATCCGGGATCGGAATTGACACCGGCGCCTCAGCGCCCTCGAGCATCAGCTCTGCAAGCTCACCGTGCATCGCCGCCACTAGCGCGAGCCGAGGCACACTGGTCGTGTCGTGTACCAGCCGGTTGCGCTCGGCCACCGTCTCGGCGACGACGGCCACGAGCGCCGCCCGGAGCTCATCGTCAAGCGATGACGCCCACTCGAAGCGGCGGCGCAAGCTAGCCGAACCGCCCAGCTCAGCCAGCCGACGAACGAACTCGACCGTCGCGCGACGACTCTCGATGTGCGCAGCCCGCTTGGCGATGGTCTTCGCAGCGGGCTCGTCGTGCGCCCGCGCGGCTCGCACCGCATCGAGGTTCAGCGCCGAGTACACATGCCAGGCGCCCGCGACCCTCCCCGCCACCCCGCGCGGGTATTCGGCCACTCCTGCGCTGATGAGGTCGCGCGCGCGCAGCCGCCTCAAGGTGGCCTTCACCGTCGCCTCGCCACCGGGGCGATACTCGGCTGCGATCTCCGCCGCTGTGACGAGAGGAAGCTCGACGATCACCCCACGAATTGTAGCCGATGGCGCAGATGACGCCACCGGTCTCCGCGGCATCCTGCGAACAGGTTTTCAATTGCACCTTGAAGGGCTCCAAGGTGCAGAACGCAGCCAAAAACACCGCAAATAGGCCGAAAACGGAGCCGTTGGAGTCGGCCTCATAACCAGCTCATTTCCAGGCAATTCAGCCGCTCGAGAGGCGCACACCGTCGCTTCACACGCGAGAGGTCGCTGGTTCAAGCCCAGCCGTGCCCATCCCCATCCGCATTTGCAGGACTTTTCAGGCGATGGGGTCCTGACCCGTCCCCTCCAAATCGCCTCCGTGGCCCAGAGCGTGGCCCAGCTGGGGTATCAGTGGCCCGCGAACATGGCACTAAGTCCGGCCAAAGTGCTACGTTCGGCGTGGTTAGTGCCACGTTCCAGTTGGGGTCGGTATGCACACGTTCAGGACGCTGAAGCGACAGATCGGGATGGTCCCGGCGCCGATGACCGTCGCGCTGCGCGCGATCGACCAGAGTCAGGGCAGCGAGCGGGCGTTCAGCCTGCAGCACCCCGAAGCACTGAAGACGCTGATCCAGATCGCTCGCATTCAAAGCGTCGAGTCCTCCAACGCGATTGAAGACGTGACGGCGCCGCATGCGCGGGTGGTCCAGCTCGTCGAGGACAAGACAAGGCCCGAGAACCGCTCCGAGGCAGAGATCGCCGGCTACCGAGCGGTGCTCGACACGATCCACGCGAGCGCGCAGCAGATCCCGTTCAAGCCGAGCGTCGTCGAGCAGCTGCATCGCGATCTGTACCAGTTCACCGGTGTGCCGGCCGGGCATTGGAAGACGGTCGAGAACTCGATCGAGGAGGTCCGTCCGGACGGGACGCAGTTCGTGCGGTTCAGAACCGTGTCCGCCGCCGAGACGCCGGGCGCGATGGACGAGCTGCACGACCGCTTCGACCGAGCGATGCGTTCGGGCGAGTACCACCCGCTCCTGCTCGCGGGGTGCTACGTCTTCGACTTCCTCGCAATCCACCCCTTCCGGGATGGCAACGGTCGCATGGGCCGCTTGCTGACGTTGCTGCTGCTCTACCAGGCCGGCTACGAGGTGGGCCGATTCGTCAGCCTCGAGCGGCTCGTCCAGGAGAGCAGCCAGACGTACTACGAGGCGCTGCAGGCGGCTGGAATCGGCTGGCACACCGACGAGCACGACATCACGCCGTGGCTCGACTACTTGCTCGGAATCATCGCTGCGGCATACAAGGAGTTCGAGTCTCGTGTCGGCGTCGTCGCCGGGCGCGGCTCGAAGCGCGAAGCAATCAGGCAATTTGTCCGACAATCGATCGCGGACGAGTTCAGCGTTGCCGACGTTCGCCGGGCAGCCCCAGCCGCGAGCCAGTCCTACATCTCAAAGACGCTGGCAAAGATGCGTGATGAGGGCCTGATCGAGCCGACGGGCACCGGAACGAGCGCGCGCTGGCGGCGGCTCAGAAGGGACTTCTGACCGTGTCCCTGTTTGCGCCGTTCAGCAGTTCGTCAAAACCGGCGTGCACGTTCTTGCGCGAGACGCGCTTCTGCACCTGCGCGTAGATCTCCAGCGTCGTCTTCGAGTCCGCGTGGCCGACCTGATCCATCACGTACGGCAGCGGGGCCCCGGCCTCCAGCATCAGGCTGATGTACGTCCGGCGCAGGGCGTGCGGCGTGATCTTGGGTGGTGGGGCGATGCGGCGCCCGGCCCGGATCTCGTTGACGCGGTCGACGACCGGCACGAGGACCCGCTCGCGCACGCTGTCCTTGTCGCGCGGTCGCCCGCTGGCGGTCGCGAACACGAACTCGTCAACGCTCGCCGGCTTGCACTCGGCGCGCCAAGCGTTCAGCTCCTCGACCAGGTCGAGGCTGAGGTCGACCTCGCGGACACCGGCGGCTGTCTTGGCGTGTTCGATCACGAGCCGCTGATGGGCCGTGTCGACCGATCGCCATCGCAGCGCGCACACCTCCCCCACTCGCAGACCCGATTTGGCCATCACGGCGATGAGTGGCCGCCGGCCGATGCGCTGATTGGACCGCGCTGAGCGATCGAGCTCGCCGGCGACCGATAGCAGCTCGGCGAGCTCGTCAGCCTCGACGAACCGCCGAGTCGGTCGAGCTGCCTTGAGCCGCCGCCGTTTGCCGCGGGCCGGGTTGCTCGCGAGCAGCCCGTGCTCGACGGCGGTGTCGAGGATGTTCGCCAGGAGCACGAGCGTCTTGTTGATCGACTCGTTGCTGAGGGCGACGCGCCGCTGTCCGCGCTTGTCGCGGAACGGTCGCCCGGCCGCGGCCGCCGCACGGATCCGCTCCCGCTCGATCACCTTCTCGCTCCGGTACTCGTCAACGAGCGCGATCGTCATCGCGGAGACCTTGACGTCGGTGAAGAACGGCTCTCGCTTGCGGCTTTGCGCGGTCGTGAGGTCGAGCTCTCGGAGTTGATCCGAACGTCGGGTAACGACGCTGAGGCCCGCGGAGAGGGGTTCGCGCTCGGTGTCGCAGAGTTTCTGAGCGGAGTTCTGAACAACGGGCTGGGCCGCTACGACGCGGCGCTGGCCGCGGTCCGCGAAGCCGAGCGCTTCCACGAAGAGGGCCCGGCGACGTGGGCGCTGCCCGAACTGGTCGAGGCGGCCGTCAGGTGCGAAGAGCGCGCGGTCGCGGAACGCGCGCTCGAGCGGCTCACGGAGTCGACCCGTGCCAGCTGCACCGAGCGGGCGCTCGGGATCGAGGCCCGCTCGCATGCGCTGCTCAGCGAAGCCGACGCCGCCGAGAGCCTCTATCGCGAGGCGATCGATCGGCTAGGACGCTCACGCGTCCGAGTCGATCTAGCTCGTGCCCACCTTCTCTACGGCGAGTGGCTGCGGCGCGAACACCGCCGCCTCGATGCCCGGCAGCAGCTGCGCACCGCGTTCGAGATGTTCAACGCGATGGGGATCGAAGCGTTCGCCGGCCGTGCCGAGCGCGAGCTGTTGGCCACAGGCGAGCGTGTCCGCAAACGCAGTCTCGAGGCCCGAGGTGAGCTAACTGCTCAGGAGGCTCAGGTCGCCCGGCTCGCTCGCGACGGTCTCTCGAACGCCGAGATCGGAGCGCGGCTGTTCATCAGCCAGCACACGGTCGCCTACCACCTGCGCAAGGTCTTTAGCAAGCTCGGCGTCACCTCGCGCAACCAACTCGGGCGGGTGCTGCCCGACAGCGTCGATGTCGGCCAGGTGGCGTAAACCGAGTGCCGAGAGTCTTCGCGCTCTATTTCGGGGCGGCGACGACCGTCAGCCATCCGTCCGACAACGCGTTCAGGTCGACCTCGTCGAGCGTCTTGACGACGATGTCGGCGCCCGCCGCGGCCAACAGCTCGGCGTCATCCTTGCGGGCGATACCGATCGCACCCATTTCCCCGGCCTTGGCCGCCTGCACGCCGGCCGGAGCGTCCTCCATCACGATCGCCCGCTCGGGGGGGACGCCGAGCTCCTGCGCTGCGGTGAGGAACATCTCCGGATCAGGTTTCCCGTGCGCGAAGTCCCTTCCGGAGACGTCGGCATCAAAGTAATCGAGCAGCGTAAGCCCCGGCCGGAGCGTTGCCGAGGCGATCCCCTCCTGCTCGGCGAACGAGTCCAGCCGGATCTTGCGAAGGAACAGCTCGGCGTTCTTGGAGGAGGAGGCGGCGGCCACACGCAGCCCGGCGTCCTTGACGGCGATGATGAACCGAAGCGCGTCCGGGTAGGCCGTGAAGTCGCCGGCCTCGATCAGCCGTATGACCATCTCCTGCTTACGTTCGGCGTACTCGAGCAGGCGATGCTCCTCTTCATCGTCCGGTATACGGAAGTACTCGAACGCCGCCCGGGCCCCGCTCAAGCGTGGCTTGCCCGACATCTGCTCCTCGTAAACGCGGGGAGTGAACGCCTCCGGGGACCACGTCGTGCGATCCCGAATGTCGCTCCAATCCGACTCCATCAGCTCGCGCAGCGACTCGCGCCACGCCTTCTCGTGCGGCGAATCGACCAGTACCCCGTCCACGTCGAAGATTGCTCCCTGAAACCGCGTCATGGCTCTCCTCAGGTTTGGCTCTGGCGCCCGCCGGCGGTCACTGGCGAGGATAGTTCGAAGGTCTCCGTTTCCCCGGGACAGAGCTCACGCACCTGATCGCCGACCGCGACTCGAATCGGACCGCCGGCGCCCTCCCGGTGGACCGTGAGCACCAGCCGGTCATGGTCGAGCGATACGAGCAACGGGGTTCGCTGAAACTGCATCCAGAACTCCACCCGGTCCACCGCCGCGGGCAGCCGCGGCTGGAAGTGAAGGACACCGTCGCGGATCTCGGTCCCGGGGTACGCGCGCTGCATCAGGTCAACGGTTCCCGCCATGACCCCCATGTGGATTCCTTCGCGGGTCGTGCCGCCCTGGATGTCGTCGGCATCGCTGCGCAGCGCCACCAAGAAGCGCTCCCACGAGCTCTCTGGGTCCAGTGCCGTGAGGACCCCCGCGAACGTGACGAAGCTGAGCGTCGACCCATAGGACGTGCGCTGGTCGTAGTAGGCGATGTTCCGCGCGGCCGTGGCATCCCGGTACTCGTAGCCCAGACGCTCGAACAGCCGCCGAAGCGCGCTCGCCGAGAACAGATAGAAGAGCATCACCGCGTCGGCCTGCTTGGAGATCTTGTAGCGGTCGGGGTCATCGCCCTCGGCGCGCAGGATCCGGTCGAGGCGCTGGATGTTCCCGTAGCGCTCCCGATAGCGATCCCAGTCGAGCTCCTCGAGCTCGTCGTAGCCCTCAAACTGGCTGATGATGCCGTCGTCGTGGAACGGGACGAACAGGCGCCGGCTCATGTCCTCCCAGAGCTGCAGCTCCTCCGCTGAGATCTCGAGCCGCGCGCGCAGCGCGTCCGCTCTGCTAGCGGGCAGCAAGGAGAGCACATCGCAGGCCACGCCGCAAAGCCACGCGACCATCACGTTGGTGTAGGCGTTGTTGCGAAGCCCGCCCTCCGCGGCGCCAGGGTACTTCTCGTGGAACTCGTCGGGTCCCATTACGCCGTGGATCTCGTAGCGCCCGCGGCCGGGGTTGAAGTGAGCGATCGAACCCCAGAACCGTGCGATCTCGAGCATCATCTCCGCGCCGTAGTCACGCAGAAATGGCAGGTCACCGGTGGCGTGGAAGTAGTTCCAGACGTTGTAAAAGATGGCGGCGCTGACGTGCCGCTGGTTTCGGCTCAGGTCGGGCTCCCAGCGTCCTGAGAGGGGGTTGAGGTGCACACGCTGGGTCTCCTCTGTGCCCTCGCTGCCGCTCTGCCAGGGAAACATCGCTCCCTCCAGACCCGCCTCCCGCGCCGCGGCCCGAGCCTCATCCAAGCGGCGGTAGCGGTACATCAGCAGCCCGCGCGTGACCTCGGGTAGCCGAAACGTGAGGAATGGATAGACGTAGAGCTCATCCCAGAACACATGGCCGCGGTAGGCCTCGCCGTTCAGCCCGCGCGCGGGTACCCCGGCGTCAAGGTCGGCGGTGTGACGCGAGCACACCTGCAGGATGTGGCAAACGTGCAGGCGCAGGAGGCGCTGAACCTCCTCGTCGACGCGCACACGCACGTCGCACACGCGCCACAGCTCCTCCCATGCATCGACGTGTTGCGCCAACGCCTGTGGGAAGTCCGGACGGCGCAGTGCAGCGGACCCAGCCTTGGTCAGCGTGTCGCTGGTGGCGGGGTCATGAGAGGTTGCCAGCGTCACCATCTTCTCGACCCGGACCGGCGCCCGCTCGTCGAGCTCGAACGCGAGCACCTGCTGGATGTAGTCCTCCATTTGGTGCAGAGTGCGCTCCACCGTGACCGGCTGCTGGCCGGCGAACACTCGCATCCGGGCCGCTTGGCTTATGTACACGCCCGACTGGCGCGTCTGGACCTTCAACGCGATCACATCGGGGCCGAACGTACGCGGGGAGACCGGATCGAGATGCCGGCCCTCGAGCTCCAGGTAACGCGCGACGCCACGGTTGGTGACCCGGCCGTCGATCGCCGAGACGATCTCCACCCGTCCGGACCAGTTGTTCGCGACGAGCGTCCATTCGAGGGCGGCACTGTGCGGGTGGGCCATGCTCACGAACCGGCGGCTGCACAGCCTCGTCTCGCGGCCGTCGGCATCCCGGAGGCAAACGGATCGGGTGGTCACCGCCCGGCGCAGATCAAGCTCGTGGCGGTAATCCAGTAGCTCGACATCATCCAGGCGGATCGCGTCCTCACCCTCGATCCGCAGCTTGAGCACGAGCCAATTCGGCAGGTTGACGAGGTCCTCGTTGAGCACTGGGACGCCGCCTAGGATCGTCGTCTCGCGGTTGTAGACCCCATGGGCATAAGTCCCGGGGTAATGCACACCACCGGCGTCCTCCCACTCGGCCGCACCCCGGGAGCAGAACCGACCGTTCCCGGACGAGGTCAGAACCTCGCGCAGACCCTCCTGGTCTGGCTCGTACCCCTCGTAGTTGAGCGAAAACGCCTCCACCGCGAATTCCTCGAATCGCCCGTTGACCGCAGGCAAGCCTGGCAGCGGCCCGCCCGGGTGTCAACCGCACTCCGGAGGTGGCGGCCTCGGGTTCCGCGCCGAACTCACGCTGGCGGGGGCTAGGCGGCCTCGGCGTAGTCGTCCGCGCCTTGCAACGTGGACGCCATCGTTCGCCACCTCGGCCGCGATCAGCGTCGCCGCCGAGGGGAGCGCCGGATCCAGCACACCGCGTATGTCGAGAACTCCAGGCCCCGGCGATGATCGGCCCGGTGAGGTTTCCTCCAGGAGAGTTTGGTTCTAGGATCGCCCTGCCCATGGCTGGCGGTCATTCAGCTCCGGGGTGATGATCCTGCGGGGCCGGCGAAACGAGTGCGTGATGCTCGATCGGCTCCTCGATGGGGCGCGGGCTGGGCGAAGCGCGGCGCTGGTGCTGGAAGGCGAGGCCGGCGTCGGGAAAACCGCACTCCTCGATTACGCGATCGCCTCGGCGTCGGATCTGAGAGTGCTGCGTGCGGTCAGGGTTGAATCGGAGATGGAGCTTGCGTTCGCAGCGCTTCATCAGTTGTGCGCGCCGCTGCTCGATCGCCTCGAGCGCCTTCCCGTTCCGCAGCGCGACGCTCTTCTGACCACGTTCGGGCTGCGCGCGGGCCCGGCGCCGGACCGCTTTGGCATTTAGACGTGAGGAGCAGCAGCCCGGCGAGCTGGATCGTGCCGGCCAAGGAGGAGGCGCATGGACGTTCGTCGGTGGCCGGCAACGTTTGCCATGATCGTGGTTCTGCTCGCCGCGGCGCCGGCAGCGCACGCGGCGAGCTGGTCGCTCGAGACGGTTCCGCAGCTCAGGACCTCGGCCGCGATTTCACCCCGTCCGGACGATGCCACCTGGCGTTGCCCGTGGTGAACTGCGGTACAGCCTTGTGACGCCCGGACCGCGCCGCGAAGCTACGGAGTAAACGGATCGACAACCAAAGCACGACAACGGTTTGCCATGGGCAAGCCGATGTCTGTGGTTATTGTTCGGATAACAATCGAGGAAGGCGACGGCGATGACGACCACCACGAGGACAACCAGGAGGAACCGCACCGCAGCCCGCGCGAGTAAGGCGCCGCGGAAGAAGCCACAGCCGGTCCCTGTCCCGCATTTGTCGGTGGCTGAGCGTGTCGCGCGGGGTAAGGCGGCGCGGGCTGAGGTGCCGCGCGCGAGTCATGCCAGGTTCGAGCCGCCGCCGACTCGGGCCGATCCGGTCGCGCTTCTTGAGATTCAGGCGAAGACCCGCGTGCCCGAGCTCGTGCCGATCCGGTATGGGCGGATGTTGGTCTCGCCGTTCACCTTCTATCGCGGGGCGGCGATGATCATGGCCCATGACCTTGGGCCGACGCCGCGGTCGGGGCTAATGGTGCAGTGCTGCGGGGATGCGCATCTGTCGAACTTCGGGGTGTTCGCGTCGCCCGAGCGGGCGCTGGTGTTCGACGTCAACGATTTCGATGAGACGCTCCCCGGCCCGTGGGAGTGGGACGTCAAGCGCCTGGCGGTGAGCATGTTGATCGCGACGCGCTTCAACGGCTTTCGCGCCAAGGAGCAGGAGCGGATCGTGCTTGACACGGTCGGCCAGTACCGCACCGCGATGGCGCAGTTCGCGGGGATGAAGGACCTCGAGGTGTGGTACTCGCACCTGGACGTCGAGAGCGCGCTTCAGGAGTACGGCTCGCAGTTCAAGCCGAAGATGGTCAAGCGGACGGAGAAGACGCTCGCGAAGGCTCGGACGAAGGACAGCATGACGGCGTTCTCGAAGCTCTGCCATACAGTCGACGGGAAGGCCCGGATCGTGGATGAGTCGCCGCTGATCGTGCCGATCGAGCAGCTCGCGCCGGGCGAGGAGCGCGCCGAGATGTTCGAGGCGCTTCACCAGTTGATGCGCGGCTACCGTGAGACGCTCGAGTTCGACCGGCGGGTGCTGCTGGAGCAGTTCGAGTTGGCCGACTTTGCGCGCAAGGTGGTCGGGGTCGGGAGCGTCGGCACGCGCGCGTGGATCGCACTTATGCTCGGCCGTGACGGCCAGGACCCACTGTTCCTGCAGATCAAGGAGGCTGAGGCGTCGGTGCTGGAGGAGTTGCTCGGTCCGAGCGAGTTCTCAAACCACGGCGAGCGGGTGGTCGTCGGACAGCGGCTGATGCAGGCCACGAGCGACATCTTCCTCGGCTGGCTGCACGTCGAGTCCGGGCTCGACGGCAAGCCGCGGGACTTCTACGGCCGCCAGCTGAAGGACTGGAAGGGCTCGGCGGAGATCGAGCAGATGGTCCCGAAGGGCATGGCCACCTACGGCAAGCTGTGCGGCTGGACGCTCGCCCGCGCGCACGCCCGCAGCGGCGACCGGATCGCGATCGCCGCCTACCTCGGCAACGGCGACA
>Ga0116216_10000879_pt1 | contig 21962 bp, 20 predicted proteins | sample Sb_taG_11_FD_89696 | JGI IMG/M metagenome (GOLD analysis project Ga0116216, IMG submission 89696) | Peat soil microbial communities from Weissenstadt, Germany - Sb_50d_3_AS metaG | ecosystem: Environmental > Terrestrial > Soil > Wetlands > Peat | place: Germany: Weissenstadt | collected 2010-09-21
AGGTCCTCGGGCTCGGTGCTGTCGATGTAGCGCGGCAGGTTGAGGTTGAAGTCGTTCTTCCGGTCGGCAATCTCGTCGAGCGGGACCATGCGCGCATACCCACGGACCTCGGCCTGCTTGGTGAAGGTGTCGACGATCTTGTGGACGTCCTGCTCACGCAGCCGGTTCTTCGCGCCGTCCTTCCGGAATGCCTTGGACGCGTCGATCATGAACACGCCCTTACGGCCGACCGCATTCTCCTTGTCGAGCACCACGATGCACGCGGCGATGCCAGTGCCGTAAAAGAGGTTGGCGGGCAGCCCGATGATGCCCTTGAGGTAGCCGGAACGCACAAGCTGCTCGCGTATCTTCGCCTCGGCGTTGCCGCGGAAGAGCACGCCGTGGGGCAGGATGCAAGCGGCCTTCCCGTCACCCTTCGTAGAGCGGATGATGTGGAGCAGGTAGGCGTAGTCGCCCTGTTTGGCCGGGGGCTCACCCCAGGCAAAGCGCTGGTAGGAGTCCTTTGAGGGAGTAAGTCCTGTCGTCCACGTCTTGTCTGAAAACGGCGGATTAGCGACGACGTAGTCGTAAGTCCGGAGCTGCTCGCCATCTTTGAACTTTGGCGCGGCCAGGGTATTGCCAGACACGATGTTCGCTGTGGGAAAGTCGTGCAGGATCATGTTCATACGGGCCAGGCCCGCCGTGGTCACGTCCTTCTCCTGCCCTTCGAGTGTGATGTGCTTGCCCGCCTCCGCCGCGACCTTGAGGAGCAGTGAGCCTGAGCCGCAGGTGGGGTCATAGGCGGTAGTGGACGCCTTCGTGATCCCAGGAGAGATCCCGATCACCTTGGCGATGACGCGGCTGACCTCGGCGGGCGTGTAGAACTGTCCCTTGCTCTTGCCGCTCTCGGTGGCAAAGTGCCGTATCAGATACTCGTAAGCGTCGCCCAGGATGTCGTCGTGGTCCGCACGGTTCTGCGAGAAATCGAGTTGAGGGCTGGCGAAGATGTTGATCAGGTTGGTTAGCCGGTCGACCTTCGCCTGCCCCTCTCCAAGTTTGTTGGAGTCGTTGAAGTCGGGGAAATCGCTACGGGCCAACCGCCCATTAGCTTGGACAAGCGGCGCGATCACCTGGGTGTTGATCTTGTCGCCGATGTCGCTCTTGCCGCGGAGTTCGAGCATGTCCTTGAAGCTCGCGCCCTTCGGGATCGTCACGGGAGGAGCGAAGTTGGTCGTGTTGCCGTACTTGTCGGTGATGTACTTGATGAACAGCATGAACAGGACATAATCCTTGTACTGGCTTGCGTCCATGCCTCCACGGAGTTCATCGCACGAAGCCCAAAGCGACGAGTACAGGTCGGACTTCTTGATGGCCATCGTGTTAGAAACCATCCCCCAGTACGTCCTGCAGCTCGCAGGCATTCTTCACGAGCCACCCGGCCATGTCATTCATCTCGCGCGCAAGCAGCTTCGCGTTGTGGTCGATCTCACCCTGATCCCTCATTGCCCCGTCCCTCCCTTACATCCCGGCGCCCGTGGGGCGATGCGCGGGAACTGCTGAGATGGCGCTCACCGGAGTGCTTGCTCAAGGACGGGATGAAGCTGCAGGTTAGGCAACGCTGGATGCACTCGGAGCCAAGCAAACCCGGTGCCGGCTGTGCCCAAAGCTGCTAAGGCCGAGTCTTCCAAAGCTATGACCAGCGTTGTTAGGGATCCCCATCAGCGCCCAATGTCGTTGGCGAGCCCGCACACCTGGTCCTTTCGTTCCACAACACACTCGACGCTACTCGGAGGCACCGTCACACGCCGAGATCATCGGGCTGAACACCGCTGTAGACAAGGGACTTCAGCGGCGAGGGCTCTCGCGGTGGCCCACAGCGCTCACGCCGTGGGCCAGACGATACAAAGGAGAGCGTCGTGGCTGAAGGCTTGGGCTGGCAGCCGGAGCGCCCACTGCCCTAAGCGGCACTCGCGCCCACGCATTCTGCGCAGAAGGTATCGCCGACCGGATCGCTTTTTTGGTGACTTTGACCGTCGTCGTAAACAGGACGGCCGTAACGTTCGCCACACCGAGATCGGCGTAGCCGAAGGCGTTCCCTGCCTCAGGGTCCAGCTCGGCGACGTACCCGTCGGAATCTGACAGCAGCAGCCAGAACTGCTGCGAGAAGAAGCGGGCAGAACTCCTGATCGACGATCAGAGTCTTTGGGCAGATTCGTCAACAGCAGCTGATCACCGGTCACTGCCTGACGTCACCACCTCTTTTGCCGGAGGCTCGATTCTGGGATCGCGCCAATTTTGGTCGCGCAGGCTCGCCTCGCACAAGACCTCAGCCTCAGGGTTAGAACGGCGGAGCTGGCCTCTGACGCCCCTGGTCATCTCTGGCTCACTGTGGACGTTGGGGCCAAAACCACGAGGCATGAGCGGCTCCTCCTGGGTATCTTTGGGAACTTGTTCTAGTCAGCCGTCAGATTTGGAGAACTAGGTGGACACCCAAGTCAGGACGCCGCAGCGCCTCTTCGCTATTCCTCAGCAGTTTCGGGTTCCACTCTTTCAGCGACCTTATGTATGGAATGAACCCAACCAGTGGGATCCCCTATGGCGCGATCTAACCAGGGTCGCTGAACGGGCGTTGCGTGACCCTCATGTATCTCACCGACCTCACTTCCTCGGCGCTGTTGTACTTCAGGAGATACCAGGACCCACGGGAAACATCGATATTCGAACCATCATCGACGGTCAGCAACGCCTCACAACCCTCCAGCTTCTCTTTGACGCAGTGCAGTCCGAGCTAGTCGACGTCGGCGCCGACCGCCACGCAGCGGGCCGTGTTCGCGCGCTGGTTAACAACGCCGAGGAGTTTTGCGAACGCCCTGAAGATCGCTTCAAGGTTTGGCCTACTAATCGTGACAGAGCTGCGTTTGCTGCGGTGATGGGCGCGCCGCACCCTGTCGACTACGGATCTCTGGGATTTCACGGCGAGCGACTAATCGAGGCTCACCATTTTTTCGCCCGAAATGCACGCGAGTGGCTATTGCTAGAAGGGGAAGCGGCATGTCATGAACGTGCGGTGGCGCTTGAGACAGCCATGAGGGATCTGATCCACATGGTTGTTATCGATCTTGCCGTCGACGAAGACGCTCAAGAGATCTTCGAGACACTGAATGCTCGAGGGGCACAGCTCACGGCCGCTGACCTAGTGAAGAACTTCGTCTTTCAGCGGCTCCTCGAGTCGGGAGCCGATGTTGAGCTGGCCTATCAGCAGCAATGGGCCCAGTTCGAGACTGCGTTCTGGGAGGAGGCGATCAACGTTGGGCGATTCCCCTACCAACGCTCCTCAATCTTCATCAACCACTGGCTTATATCTCGGACTGGTGAAGAAATCGTTGCGCGTGACGTTTTCGGGCGGTTCCGAGACTTTGCTGACAACGATGCGGACGAGCCGATGCCTGTCTTGCTTCAGCAGTTGACCCGCGCCGCACTTCTGTACAGGGCATTCATTGAAGGTGCGCATTCTCCGGGGACCCCGGCTGGCAGAAGACTTGAGCTGTTCGCCTACCGGACAGGCGTACTGGAAAGTGAATCGGTCAAGCCGCTCGTGCTCCACCTCCTGGACCCTGAAGCGCCAGCAATTCCGGAAGACCAGCTCATCAGGGCCCTCGATGTAGTCGAAAGCTGGATGGTTAGGAGGGCCCTGCTTAGGTCAGGCACAAAGTCCTATACGCAGGTAATCGCCGAGCTAATCACTCAGTTGCGCAAGGGCGATAGGGAGACTTCAGGTGATCTTGTGCAGGACTTCTTTGCGAATCAGCACAGCACTAGTCGCTATTGGCCGGATGACATCGACCTGGCAAAGGAGCTTGCGGCCTTAGCGGCCTATCGCCGTATTCCGCGGCCAAGGTTGCGAATGGTACTTGAGGCCATCGAGGACAACTTACGGGGATTCACCCACGACGCGGATGGCCCAGGCGAAGAGCGCGTTTCGCGCAAGCTGACAATCGAGCACATCATGCCCCAGAGGTGGGAGGAGCATTGGCCCTTGCCAGAGAGCGTTGTGGCTTCCGAGCGCAACATGCTTATCGATTCAATTGGAAATCTCACCCTGCTAACAAAGAAGCTGAATCCAAAACTTTCTAATAGCGCTTGGCTCGGTGCGGACGGCAAAGGCGGGAAGCGTAGCGTTCTCGAAGAATTCGACGTCTACCTCATGAACCGCCGGCTTGTCAGGGCATACCCGGGTGGTTGGGACGAGCGCTCTATTCGGGGGCGCACGAAGGAACTGACGACCGCAATCGCCTCAATTTGGCCCGTTCCTGAAGGCCACCGGTCAGGTGTGGAGGAGAAACGACAGCCGCCATCGTATGAGGTTCAACTTTCTGACCTCATCGCTGCGGGTTGGCTTACGGCTGGCATGGCTCTCTTCGCACGAAGCGGGAAACGAGCGGGTACTGTGGTGGCGACACTGCTTCCTGATGGCCGCCTCGACCTCGGTGGTGATATCTATGACAGTCCCTCTGCAGCCGCTGGATCTATTACGGGACGGGCCACAAACGGCTGGTGGTTCCTTCTCGTGGAGAAGGAACCAGTTCGATCGCTGCGCCTAGTGCGACGCGAGTACCTCGACTCGGTTGCTGGCGGGAGCGACGACGAGGACGGGGAAGACGATGAAGCCTAGAGGTCTGGACAGACCCTGACTGTTGATCAGGTCATATCCCGGGAAACGCATCCTCGATGAGCTGCTTGAGTTGGCGGGCGGCAGCCTCGTCGATCTGAAGCGACTGGCTGGCTTTACCAGGGATCGCTCGCTCGTTTGATCCGTAGGTATCTAGCTGCAGGATCCTGCGACGTCCGATATCGAACCAGCGGTACCCGCAGGACACGCCATCGTGGATTCGGGTGCCATCGAGGGGTCGGTGTTCAAAACGCTCAATGAGGGCCATAGAGACCTCCAGGCCGACGGGACACTGCTATGAGACTAGAGCGACGGGTGGTCTCGTGGTCTCGCATGGTTCTCACGCGGTGCTCCGGTTGAGAACCTCGTCGGAAATCAGAAGGTCTCAACCAGTTGACGTCGTCAACCACCTCTGACAAGCGCCCTTCTGACGAAATGTCGGATGCTCAAGCCCTTGGCGAAACTCCGAGAAGACAAAGCAACCTCACATAGAGTCCGTCTACGGAATCGCGCTAGCGAGGCGGTCTATTCCCCCCGTCGTCGCGAGATGCCCCTGAACGCCCTCGAACTCCGGATCTCCTTTCACGTAGTGCCATGGCCTGGCATCGTGAGGCAAGACCTTGTCTCCACAAGATGTGGGTGACCGTCGCGTCACGATCGGCTGGGAGGTGAAGGGCTGGACCAGCGGTTAGCCGTACATAGGGTCCGATGGACGCCTCCGCGTTTACGCAAGAAACCGACCTCTCTCGTCTGGCACCCTCACGATGCCCGGGCCTTGGCAGCGTCCATGATGCACTCGAAACGACAGGGAATCTCCCTGAGGGGAATGGGCATGAGCATCCCCGGCATCTCCAGGCAACTCGGCGACCTGGAAGAAACTGTGCGCGCACATCATTTGGGGATCATCGAGAGCGACGACGCGTTCCTCGTGCACGAGGTTCTGTGACCTCTCGAGCCACCTCGCAGCACCTTGACAACAAGAGCGACCCGCCGACTGCGGCTGCCACAATGGGGAGCCGGCCGGGACGGAGGGAGGAGACGTGACGGTGGGAGCCCTGGAGTCCAACGCGGGAGACGACTTCCATTTCTGGTGGGCAGCGACTCGTGTGTTGGCTCTCCTCGAGCCCGGTGGCGACCTCACCTTGGTCGCAGTCGAGGGACTAACCCGAGTCGACGATCCTGACGAGGAGTACCAGGCTGTCGATGTTGCCGAGTACTTCGGAGGAGACACCATTGACGACGCCACCGGTGTCGTCGTGTCCCAGCTGAAGCACAGCACTCGACACCCTGACACACCGTGGACAGTGAGCCGCCTCTGCCGGCGACAGAACAAGCGCCGGGTGGACGGTACGACAATCAGCGCGCGTTCTGTCATCGGAGATCTCGCCGGTGTCTACAAGGCGCTCATCGAAACACACTCCTATGAGCAATTGGTGGGCAAGGTGCGCATCGCCCTCGTCAGCAACCAGCCAGGCGATCCCCTGTTGCTCGAGAGCATCGACGCCGCGGCGGCTTGGGCACGCTCACGCCGAACCGGTGAAGGGAAGGCGGCGATGCTCAGCGCGCTCTCCGAAGCGCACGAAGCGGTGGTTCGACCGCTCGCGGACGCCGTGGCAAGTCGCCTCGGCAGCCACGAGTTCTGCGACTTCATCACGGTCCTCGATCTCTCACAGACCGGGACGTTGGGCAGAGCAGCACTTGCGCGAAGTGTCACCACCGGCGCGTCGGACTTCTTGCCCGGTCGAGGCGGTGAATCAGCTCGTCGGTTGTTCGAGCTGGTGCGCTCCGAAGCGCTACCCGAGCGCACACGCGACGGTATTCGGGCAGTCGACGTTTTGGCGACGCTCGGTGTCGCAGATCCCGCCGATCTGTACCCTGCACCCGCTCGGTTGACCCAGATTGATGATCCGTTGCCCGCTCCCGGCAGTGAAGCGATCGCGGCGGAGGCGCTTGCGAACGCTGCTGCCATCGTTGTCGCTCATGGTTCTGCAGGCGCAGGCAAGACCACAGCTCTTCGGCAGATCGGTGACCACCTACCTCCGGGCTCGGTAGTCCTCATGTTCGACTGCTATGGAGGAGGCGACTACCTCAACGCGGGCGAAGAACGCCACACCTCGCAGCGATTCGTCATGCAGATGCTCAACGAACTGGCCATTCGCTGCGGGACTTCGCTGTTGCTCCAGCCGCCAGCGATGGAGGAGGACCTGTGGCGGTGGTTCGGCCGCAATCTTGAAGCCGCTGTTCGAACACTTGACCCCGAGGCCGTGCTCGTACTCGGAGTCGACGCCGCAGACAATGCAGCGATCGCCGCCGCAGAGCGTGGCGATCGGGGATTCCTCAAAGACCTGGTCAGGCTGCGACTGCCCGCACGCTGCACCGTGGTCCTCAGCGCTCGAAGCCATCGGGTTGACACGTTGGGTGTCCCGGGAGCCGCTTCCGTGGAGGTAACGCCCTTTGACCACGCTACGTCTGGAGCTCACTTACGGCGCTATCGACCCGACGAATCGGACGTTAATGTGACCGAGTTTCACAACCGGACAGATGGCAACCCACGGGCCCAGTACTACGCGCTGACTCAAGGAGAGGCTCAAGGCTGGGACATGCCGACGCTTCTGGAAGCATGTGACCGGACACCCGAGCCGTTGTTCAAGGACTTGATCGATTCAGCACTGCAGGTGAGTGGTGAGAACACAGGTGGTCGCAGTTGGCTCGCGTGCATGCTTGCTCTGGCCCGACCGGTCAGGATCGAGACGTTTGCAACTTTGCTCGGCGTCGACTCGGACGCGGTGGTCGCATTCGCTCATGGGCTCACGCCCGGTGTCGCCTTGGTCGACGGGAAGATCCGGTTCCGCGACGAGGACTTCGAGACGTACGTTCGCGGCCGAGTCGACCCGTCGGACTTGGTCGCCGCACACGGGGGGCTTGCTGATCTGTTCCTGTCCACATATCGAGATGATGCCGATGCCACGGCGCATGTGGCGGATCACCTGTTCGCAGCAGGTCGGCTCGATGCGGTCCTTCAACTCGTTCTCGAAGAGGACTGGCCTCAAGCGATCCCAGACGGGTTCCGGCGCGCGCAAGTTCAAGGCCGCAGGCTCGACCTCGCTGCACGCGCCGCAGCAGAAACCGACGACGCCGCAGCAGCTGTGCGTCTCGCGGTTCGAGGCTGTGACACGGCCTCGAGGTTGGACACGCTGTCGTCACTCGTCGACTCCCACTTCGATCTCGTCGTCCGTTACTCTGACATCGACCTGCTGCGGACACATGCACTGCACCAGAGCCACAACGCATGGCTTGCCCCCATTCACATGCGCTTAGCTGCCGCTTTGTCCCGGGATCCAGCCCACCGGTTGACTACCCACTCCGAATTGGAACATGCGGACGCCTGGTTGCACCGATGGATGGCAGACCCCGAGGAAGAGACAATCGGCTGGGACATCGACGTGGACGACGTCGCCTGCGCCGCGGAGGCTCGCTATCGACTCGACGGATTCAGCGCTGCAGCGGCGGAACTGCGTAGATGGCGCCCTGCGAACTTCGCCATGGCCGCCGCGGCGGAGCTGGCCTCCCGCGTCGCGGCAGAAGCCGGACCGGGCTCCGTAAGAGAAGCGCTGATAGCGGAGGAAGTCCCACACCCTTTGCAGGCGCCGTTCCTGGCTTACTCCGGCGCCGCAGCCGATCCAGAGCGCGGCTGGGTCGATGAAGTGGTGGCCGCACTGCTGGCCGCGGACCGCGCCCCAGCAGAGCCGTGGAACGGTTTGCTTATCGAGGTCGCCGCCCGACACGGAGACCGGACAATGGCAGCTTCCCTGGCTCGACACTGGATGCGGCCTCTGCCATCACACCTTTGGGGGTTCTCGACGGGTGCAGGCGACGGCGTCGCTGCACTCCGTGTGCACTCCCTCGCAGCTGTCCTAGGCGAGAACACGCTCACCGTCGATGATCTTCTCCCGCCGTCGCTTAGGCCGAGGAACGAAGACGACACGGACGCTCGAGACCTGACCACCCGACGCGACGACACCCGAGACTATGAGCGCCGCCAGTGGACCGAGGCGATAGGGCCCTTGCTCGAGGCAGCTCTGCTCGCCGCTCGGGCTGTCGTAAGCGCCGTCCATGGGAACGAGGTGACCGAGTTCGTCGTGACCGCGCTCGCCAATCGGCTCGAGAAAGCTGGGCATCGCTGGTTCACCATTGACAACTCATATCGAGCCTGGGCAGTGATGACAGCCGACGCCGCGGTGGACAGCGGAGCCGTCGATGTGATCGACCAACTCGCGGACGCGGCCCCGACACTCCTTCGCGATGGCGCGCCTGAACTTTGGCTCGACCTGGCGGCCTGCCTCGTACGTCGCGGCACAGATCCGAACCGCGCTGCAGATCTCTGTGTGCGTGCGGCTGCCCAGGCCCGGGAAGACACGTACTCGGCTCCTGACCGGCTCGACTTGCTGGCGCGCGCAGCCGAACTTGCCGGCGACGTGGCTCCGACACTCGGCAAGCACCTGTTCGACGAAGCGGTCGACGCCGCAACCGGCATCAACGACGATGCTGCGCGGCTGATGGCCCTTTATGCCGATCTCGCAGAGCGGGCGGCCATCGCCGAAGCCGACCGCGCGAAAGTCGCCGTTGGCCTTGTGCGGGCTACCGAGGCAGTATCTCCGTACGTCACCGACACTCGCGTGGTCCCCTATTCGGCGGTCGCTCGAGCCGTAGGAAGGATTGACGCATACGTGGGCCTGGCGGCGGTCAGCCGCTGGGACGACGAAGATCGGGTCGACCTCGGTACAACAGCGCCGAGCGTCGTGCTCGGCGCCGTGGATGGCGGCGCTTTGTCCGCTGCCGAAGCCCTCAGCCTTGGCCACCTGGTCGAACAAAATGGTGCCCGCCTTCGGTATCTGACGGCCAGCATCGACCGACTACCGCGAGGCGCTTCTGGAACGGCTTCGGCGCGGGTGGCGGTACGCCGCGTCACCGAGTGGTTGCGGAGCGATGTCCCCGCGCGCGATCAGCCGCGCCTCGCCCACAAGCTCCTTGACTGGGCCACCGAGCACGGACTCGACGATCAGGTTCGCCCGATTCTGGAGCCGGTGGTCCTTCTGGATCACGACGAAACGCACGGGAGTGGACAGTGGCACGCTGCTGAAGCTCCCAGCGACATACAAGAGCTCATCGATCACCCGGACCGTCGGAGCTGGCTGGATCTAGCTGAGGACTTTCCTAGGTTGTTGGCAGCGGGTATCTACGGTGACCCTCTCCGCGAGTTCTGTACGTCTGTCGTCCTTGCGACCCAGCCTGATGACCGCGTCGCGGCACTAGCAGCCGTTGCCGATCTGCCCGGTCACATCGGAACAGACGTCGTAGTCGACGTCCTAGCACGATGTCTAACGCAGTGGAACCCCTGGCCCGAAGTGGCCGCGTGGGGAGCTGCCGCTCTTCCATCCCTGCTCGAGCGACGACTAACAGATCTTGCGTGGCGGCAGGAGACCGACGCACTGACCGACCAGCTTCGCGCCTTCGCTAGCGATGACGGCGTCCGCCGCGCAGTCCTCGCCGCCATACCCGCAGCCCGGTCGAGGCTCACCCCGTTCGGGTGGCAGAACATCGCTGCCGTCCTGGGCCGCCTGTGTAGCCCGATGGAGGCTGCCAATGCCCTGACGACGCTTCTCACCGAACGGTTTGGAGAGATCGACGTCGAAGGTTCGGACGGGGCGGTCAACCCTCTTCCTTTGTTTCTATGGTGTGTTTCCGGCCACCCGCGCCGAAGCGTCCGCTGGCGGGCATCACATTGCATCCGGGATCTACTCACCTTCTCTGACCAACAAGTGGCCAGGGACTTGGCCGCGGCCCTCGTGGAGTGTCTCGATCGGACAGACCCTGGCTCGTTCCGTGATCCCGCCCTGCACTTCTACCGTCTATCCGCTGCCACCGCCTTGCTCACCGCACTCGCCCGAGTGGCCTGCGATCTGCCTGATCTCCTACACCCGCACGTCGATGCGATCACACGCCACGCTCTTTCGCGCGACCTCCCGCACGCCCAGATTCGGGAGATCGCCCGATCTACGGCACTCGCCGTCACCACTGCCCACGGACCTGTACCGGACCAGCTCCTTCTCACAAACCAGCCTCCTTCCTGTTTTCGCGACCGCGGAGCGGAACACAGACACGACGATTGCCACGTCTCCGACAGCCTCAGGTACGACTTCGACTCGATGGACACCATCCCGTACTGGTTCGCACCACTTGCAAGGGTCTTCGATCTCCCTGTGGACGCTGTGGCCGAACGTGCAGAACGGTGGATCATCGACGAGTGGGGCCTCGGCAGGGACGACTGGATGACCGACCGACGCGAATTGCGCGACCAACGATCGTGGCAAAGGATGAGCCACCGCCACGGGTCGATTCCTCCGGAGGAGAACCTCAGGCTTTACCTCGAGTACCACGCGATGATGTGCGCCGCTGGGGAACTCGTCGACGCAGGGTTCCCGGTCCGAGTGTCCGCCTATGACGACGCAGAGGACGATCCCTGGAGGTACTGGCTGGAACCACACCTACCGAACGCCCCTGGCTTATGGCTTGCCGATCTGCGCAGCGCGGTCCCAGCAGAGCCTCAGCTCTTCGGCATGTTGCCTCCCATCGACGTCTGGGTTTCCCCGGACAGTGCAGAGTTTGATCGTGTTATGGGCCTCATAGACGGACGTCTTCCAGATCCGGTCCTCGTCGCCGGTCACGGCTGGCTGCATCGACGCGGTGCTTACAGCCACGCCTACATATGGTCCGCGCTAGTGGGTCCCGAGCATGCCGCCGACCTACAGCGAGCACTGGCCGCGGCCACCAATCCGACAGACTGGAAGCTTCCCGATGAAGGCGAAGATGAGTTCGAGGTCGATCATGCCCCATTCACGCTCTTTGGCTGGCTCGCAAACCCGCGCGACTCGCGCGACTGCCTGGATGAACACGACCCCTATGCCGCCGAGATCCGCCCCGTTCTCCCCATGCCCGGCGACCGATTCAGGCGGACCACCGGAGCAGCCCCTGATCGGACAGGGCTCATCCTCCGCCAGTCAGATGGAAGGGTTGTCGCACGTGCGGAGCAGTGGGGAGAATCTGGCGGCGACGAAGTGACTGTGGTCACGTCTTCCGGTGTCCGCACTCGGGTGGACCACGCTATTTTGCTTAGCTACCTCGGAGCGACCGGTACCGCCTTGATCGTGGAGGTCCAGATTGGACGACACCGAAGCGACGACCACGGTGGAGAGTACCAACCCCCCCGAAGCCGCATCTACGTCCTCTACGCCGACGGACGAGTCACCGTCTGCTGATCCCGTGATTGCTCTCGGCGAGAAGATCCTCGCCGAATTGGACGACGAGAGGACCAACGACACCCTCACCCGCTGGCTTGCCCACCACATCGCCTCGCTCCTGCACGAAGCTGACGAGGCGAGCCGCCTCGGGGCCGCCGATGCCGAAGTTCGTGCTTCCAATGCGCGCGCCGCGATCCTCGAACTGTGGGAACACCGTTCTGCATGGCCTAAAGGCTGGCCACCGCCGGGAGTGGCCCAGATGGTGCGGCTCTTGGCAGATCTACCCGAGCTCGATGATCCGCGATGGCATCGCTATAGCATTCTCACGCAACTCCACTACTTGCATCACCACATCCTCGCCGCCCTTGTCGATCTCACCACCCCGCGCGCGGATGATCTCGAGAAGGCCTGGTTCGAAACGTTCGGTGACCGACTCACGGCGGACGAGCTCTCCTTGCTCACTGTGGCTTCACGTGCGGACGAGCGCCTAGAGAGGCTCTTCCGGTGGTGGGATCTCACCTCCGAAGCAACTCGAGCTTCCGGTGACACTGACGAAGGGGGCGATCCCACGAAGGAGACGGGTGACACCCACCCGGCTGATCCACTCGCGGCTCTGGCCACCAACTACCAGCAGATCATCCTCGAACTTCTTGCCCGTTCGCAGGACCAAGGTGGCGACGATCCAGGGACGGAGACAGACAGCACGCATTAGCGGTTTCTGTCGATTCGATTGCGCGCATGACTGCAACTCATGAGCGCTTCAACCGAAGTGCTCTCACGTCGCTGCTGGGCGAGACCGAGCGGCGGATGCCTGCCGAGCCTGCCACTGTTCGAGCCATAGCCATAGCCGGTAGAACAGATAGGCGCCTGCTGCAACACCGATGATAGGGGTCGCAATAGCGAAGCCGACCCCGCTCGCCATCCCACCTCCGACAATGCTCCCAAGGGCTGCAAAGCCCGATGAGATGCCTGCCGCGCTCACACCGGGAACGCCGAGCGCGCCGATCGCCCAGGTCGAGACGCCAAGGGCGCCGATGCCGCCTGCTATCGCACCTACCCGCCCTGCGGTGCGGGCCCGGCGTTCGCAGTCGGGGAGATCGATGTCGTCAGCCAGGCTGAACCGGTGCACAATAACCGCCCCGACGAGGGCCGGAACTGTCCCGAGCACCGCTGTACCGGCCAAGACGCCCCCACCCACGACAGTGCCTGCTGCCGCCAGCCCAGACATCACCCCTGCCCCACTGACCCCGGCGACCCCGGACGAAGCCACGAAACTCAGCCCAACTGTGCCAGCCAACCAAGGCAGGCCAAGGGCGGCTGCTGCCGACACGCCGACGACGACCTGTTCACTGTGGTGGTCGCCAGTGACACAGCACCGAGCGAAGTGCTCGCAGTTGCTGACCATCAGGTCGTACCCGGACTGCCCGACACGTGACACTGCCCGCGCCACGGTCACCTCGGGGTCATAGTCGCCAGCGTAGGGCCGCACTGTAACCTGTCCCCCGCTGGCGAAGTCTTCATATGTCGAATGCCGGATGACGGCCGTCGCCTTGCTCCCGCCGGGATCAGCCGCGAAGTGTACGACCGTACCGTTTCCGAGGTCGATGCCGTCGTGGTGGTACCCGGCTCGACTGGCTCGGAGGTGATCACCTCGCGCCATGATCACTGCCCCTTGAATCATCCCAAGTCGACCTCGCTGCACCAAGGGAGGCAACAGCGCGAGCTGCATTCGCCCGTTCGTAGGTCCAGATAATGCGGGCCGAGTAGACGGCAACAGGGCTGTACGTCACCGACAGCCAGTCAAGTTCGTCGTCGTGGGTGGACCCTGAGTCGCCGTCTCCCACCATCGCCATCACCATCGGCCGAAGCCGCGGCGCTGTCCATGCAATCAGTTCGGGCGGAACGGAGAAGTAAGCGTCGAGCATTCCCTTCAAGCTGAACGACTCACAGAGGCCGTTCAGGTCTTCCATTAATCGAGGCTCGACAGACTTGGGATCATCACCCATGATGGCGACAAAGAAACGTGGGTCGTACATGCCGTCGCCGACCAAAGCGCACAGCAGGTTCACGAGCCCCGAATGGAAAACCGCCTCTCCCGTTTCATCGAGCCCCCGTGCTTGCCGGGCCGCGTTCGCTTGGAGAGATCCGAAAAGACGAGCGAAGGGCCCGGGCATTTGCTCGAGATCTCGTTCCAACTCGAAGGCCGCCTCCTCCAGTTCCGCAAAGCCAGGATCTCCTGACGGAGCAGTGGAGACGTCCACGTTCGGCAGATCAGAGACGGCCTCAGCGTCGTCGATCCCTAACTCCCGACGAATGGCCTCGGAGACCCTGGGACACGCAAAACCCCTCGCCGCCATGCGGATCGCCGCGACGTCAGCGGATCGCCCCGAAGCCGACAATCGGCTCAGCACAGCGAAGTGCTCGACCCTTTGTGCTGGCGCGATTCCGGCCAGGGGGCCTAGTCCCTGGACGGACCATCCCTCGATTCGTCGTGGGCGAACCGCGATACCCCGCGCCGCGAGCCCAAGCACGAGATCGCCTACATCCTGTGAACTGCGCTTCATCGACCTGATCGTACGAAACGGGTATGTCAGAACGGGGCCGAAAACCGGTACCTCGCCACAATCCGTGGCGGTCCCGCCTTCCGGGAGCTCCCTTCCGGGCTCAGGTCACCACCACGCGTAGGCCCCTAAGGAACTTCCACGAGCACACCATCCATTATGAGCTGACGGAAGTGGCGGGTGAGGCGTCGCGGCAGGGGCCCGCCCCGCACGAGCACACCGAGCTCAAGGTTCGCTTGTAGGGCGTGCCCCACGAGGTTGCCGCTCGTAACGAGAGCCGAGTGCTCGTCGGCGAGGACAGCCTTCGCGTGCATCGCTCCCGAGCCGCCGCCAGGCAATGGCTCTCGGCGGATGGCTTCACTCGGTCAGAAGATCACAACATCTGATGCTCAGTTAGATGATTGGGTCACAGGGCTTGATGCCTTAGGACTCCTTCGTCCACTGAACCCTACGAGGGATCGATCCGCCGAACAAAAACTGTCAGGTCTTGCTCGACGGCGAGCAAGGTCACAAATACATTGGCACCACTGACCCACATTACGTATTCATCAGGGTCGGAAGTTCGGAGGGAACCTTCGGTCGGTCCTGTGTGGGTCAGGGCCATGGCCCACTCATAGAACGCAGCGACCTGTTCTTCTGAAGGTTCGTACGTAGTGCGCCACTCGTCGATGGCCCTACTCAGTTCGGGCCCGAAGAACCTCCAAGTGCCAGGCAAGTCCTATCTCTCACGCTTTATAGCTTGTTTACGTTTCTCAAGCTCATCGTGGCCGATCAAGTCCTCTTCAGAAATGCCTTCGGATACCCTTTTGCGCATCTGAGTCATCCATGCTGCATTCTCTGGATCTCTTGATACCTTGGCGGCAAACCAATGCAAGCGGATTTCCCGCACGGCTTCGGTGAGAAGGCGATCAAATGCTGAGGCCGCCTGTCGTAGCGCCGCCAATACGCTCTCGATGTCCACATTGGCGTTTGGACGTGGGGACGACGGAAAGCGAGGGAGTCCCAGCGAATGCCTGGCCGGGGCTGCCTTGCTCATCAACGAGACCCTTTCGTCATATTCACAAGGCTATCGAATTCGTCATGTAGAAGGAGGTCTGGAAAGAGGAATTGTTTACGGAGCATCTGTATGGGCTTAAAGCATCTAATCGGAGATCAGATTCTGCGAGCGCTGGGCCTGACCGAAGAGACGCGGTTGCGCTTGGTGGAGCGGAGGCTGGCAAGTGGTAGCGAGCTACACTTGTAGTAGTGAGCGCCTCTACGGGACTAGGCCAGGATCCCATGTGGTCCAACAGAGAAGCGACAAAGATCAATCTTGCTCTTCGCAAGATTGGATACTCAGACGCTGCAGTTACTCGTTGGTGGAATCATGACGCCTATGACGAGCTTGGCGGTAGGACGCCGACCCAAGCCTGGAACTGCGAGGAGTATGACGGCGTCAAGGCCCTCGTGGAGAAACTCGTCTCAAGCGAGTTTGCATCGCAGCTCGCAAACAATCCAACGATCTTGAAGCGCCTCGAAGAAGCCAAGAACTCGTAACCCTAGGTGTTGTACAACCTGATAGGGGACGGATACTGGTTGGAACGATGGCGTACCCGAGACCGTCCGAATACAGAGCAGGCAGATTTCCTCCGCCATTGGTTGGACGGTCTAAAGGAGACTCCTCGCCAGCTCCCTTCAACTGAGTCGTCGCGAGAACACCCGCATCCGCTTGACGAACTCCGTGGTGCCTTCCTGCTCGATGCCGGACCTACTTTCGTCGCTTACGCGGTCAACGACTCGGAGCAGGTAGTTCGTATCCTCCATATCGGTGCTGAGCCGGTCGACGGTGTCGTCTTCCGACTCCAAGACTAGAGAAGGCTCGATCCACCTTGAGCCGACGTGACACAGGTGAGGGTTCCGGCAGTTGACCTTTACGCCTGAAGAGCTCAAGGAGTCGTTGCAGCACCCGGAGGGTTTGGACATATTCCGATTACGTGATCCGCTGGTGGTGTTAGGGCGTCCTCCACTCGAGCGGACTCGGACCGATGTCCCCGAGTTCGTCCTGCACATCAGCGCTGTACGAGGGACTGTCGAAATCCGACATCGAGGCCAAATCGGCCTGTGCCCCTTTGTGCTCGAGGCACTTTGTCGCCAGGTTCGCCAGTTTCGTATTGAGTGAACCCGTTCGCAGCGATGCGGAGAAAATGAGAACCCTTACGGGAGCTCGCACGTCCGGAGCCAAGGGTCACCTCCAACCTGGTTCCTCGCACTGGGAAGAACGGTGCCAAAGGCAAGCCAGTGCTCTGTCGGCGGTTGACTTGAGACCGTTACAGTGAAGTCGTGTCTGGCGTCCAAGGCTGGAAGCCCCTTCCCTACGAGGAGTGGCGCCCCACCCGGGAGACGCTTCACGCCCACACGCAGGTCCTCGGCAAGCTGGCCGCCCGGCTGGCACCTGCTGAGCCTCAGCTCCAGCACGCCGCTCTCCGCCTCACCGCACGCGGCTTTGAGACCCTGCCTCTGCCCGCGCCCGACGGCTCGGGCGCCCTTGTCGTCATCATCGACTTGCACATGCACAAGACCGTCCTCGAGCACAGCGATGGGCGCCGACGTGCCGTTGCGCTCACGCCCAACCGCTCAGTCGCGGCGATTACCCGAGAAGTCCTGGACCACGTACACGCCCTAGTCGGACCGGTGGCATTCGATCCCAGACCGCAGGAGGTCCCATGGACGATTCCGCTGGACCGCGACAACGAGCACACCACGTACGACCCAGACCAGGTGGGCGCGTACTTTGCCGCCGCCACCCGCGCCGCCGCGGTGTTGGCAATGCTTCGAGCGCCGTTCCGTGGCCGCTCGACACCGGTAAACGCCTGGTGGGGGTCCTTCGACCTTGCCGTCAATCTCTTCTCTGGCGATCCAGCGGCACCGCCATCGTCAGACTTCATCATGCGCAATGCCATGGACAGCCAGGAAGTAGCCGTCGGCTGGTGGCCGGGTGATGACAGATACCCAACGGCCGCCTTCTACGCTTATGCCCATCCCGCACCGGCAGGGTACTCATCGGCCACGCTCGAGCCAGCCCAAGCACGATGGGACGAAAGTCTCGGCGAGTACATCCTGGACTGGGAGGACGTTTGCTCATCTCAGGACCCACAACAAGCGGCTCTCGCTTTCGGCACCTCGGCGGTCCACCACTCATGTGCTGACTGTGAATGGGACCCGGCTCTGTCTGCCAGCCTCGACGGGAACCCTCCACCAGTGCATTGATGCGTTTTCGTAGAAGGGTGACGCACTGCCCCGATAACCCGACCGGGCCCTTCTGTGAGTGCCCCCGATCGCCGGTTCGGCGGGCGTCCACCGCGGAGGAAGTGTTTCGGCACCCGGACGAGGTCCGGGCATAACGGTGGGTTGATAGGCGGATCGCCGGCTCGCAGCGTTGGCGGCCGCAACGGCGCGATCGTCTCAATCTCCTGCCGTCGCGGGCCCGACCACAGGGCCGGCGGGGCGTCGACCATCCACCGCCTATAGACGACCTTCAGGAGTGGAACCGCAAGATGGTCGAGGAGTTCCGTGCGAACGGCGGCAGGCCCGGCGGGCCATTTGCGGGATCGCCCTTGCTGCTGCTCCACACCATCGGCGCCCGCAGCGGACGAGGGCGAATCAACCCCTACCAACACCTCGGGGACGGCAGGGTCGCGGTGTTCGCTTCTGCGAATGGTGCGCCAACCCATCCTGACTGGTACCACAATCTCGTCGCAAACCCCATCGTCATCGTGGAGATCGGAACGGCGACACGCGAGTTTCGTGCCCACACGGCAACCGGCGAAGAACGAGAACCGATCTGGTCTCGACAGAAGCAAGGCCCCCCAGGGTTCGCTGGTTTCGAAGCAAGCACCGACCGGCAGATCCCTGTCGTCATCCTCGATCCAATCTGATTCGACTACAGGCGATTCCGTTAATGTCCACGATCCGCCGGTCGCGTGATCGAACGAGCTATCGCGTTCGTTGTTCGGGCCATAACGCGAGCTCTCGACTTGTTGCCGACAACTCTCTATGCAGTCCTCGACGGACCCTTCCCGAGGGCTCCAAGCAGGCTCACTACGTCGGGAGACGCGTCTTTGACCGTTACCAGGTGCTCGAGGATCTGCTCGCTGATGACGCGCAGCTGCTTGAGCTGCGTCGTGCTCAGTTGGTCGAACAGGTGGGTTCGGACGCCCTACGTGGACGGGGGCAGCAGCCTCGAGGGCCGCAAAGCCATCGTCGGTCAGCACAGCGAAGGCGCCCCTGCGGTCGGACTCGCAAGCCTCGCGGCTGATCCATCCGAGCGCCTCGAGGCGGGTCAAAGAATGCGACAGTCGGCTTCGCGAGCTTTGGGAACGGTCCGCAAGGTCGCTCAGACGAAGGCGTCGGTCGGGGGCCTCGGACAGGCGGACGAGGACTTCGTAGTAGGGGCTCGGAACATCGGTCTCCTGGTCGAGTTCACGCTCGAGCTCCTCCCAAAGGAGCTTCGTAGCCAGCATGAACGTCCGCCATGTCCGCTGTTCTTCCTGGTCGAGCCACCGGGCGCCGGCCATTCTCCGATTCATCTCCCTTCACGAAGCAGCTCTCGAAGAATTTAGTTGACTTCTCAAGCAGTAGTGCTAGTGTAACCTTCAACAGTTGATAGTTCAATTATCTGGAGGCCAAACCATGACCAGCACCCTTACTACCTCGACCCCAACCAACCCCGGCTACGTCGCCGGCACCTGGGACATCGACCCTGCCCACTCAGAGGTGTCGTTCGTGGTCCGCCACATGGTTGTGAGCAAGGTCCGGGGCCGTTTCAATCAATTCGAAGGGACGATCGTGACCGCCGAGGACCCGCGCAATTCCTCAGTCGAGGCGACGATCGTCGCTGCTTCGATAGACACCAACCAAGAGCAGCGCGACACACACGTGCGCTCAGCTGACTTCCTCGACGTCGAGAAATATCCAAGCCTGAGCTTCACCTCCACAGCGGTGAGGCCCAGCGGTGAGGGCTACGAAGCAGACGGGGAGCTAACCATTCACGGCGTGACAAAGCCGGTGACCCTGGAGCTCGAACTGAACGGCTTCACGCCGGACCTCTACGGGGGAACGCGCGCAGGATTCAGTGCTAAGACGGAGATCAATCGCCAGGACTTCGGCGTCAGCTACAACGGACCGATCCCGGGCACCGACAACGCCATGGTTCTGAGTGACAAGATTGCCCTGACCCTAGAGATCGAGGCCGTGCTGCGCAAAGACGTCTAAGAGATCAATCCAGTCAGTCAACCGCTGTGCGGTCCGATCGAGCAGCTTTCGAAGCCGAAGAAGAAGAGAATTCGACGCCGGCTTCGATCACATCGACCTCGGCGGTCTGGCTGCGGGTGGGCGCATGCAGCAGTTCGGAGTTCCGCTTTCGGGGAAGAACCTCGTTCGGAAGACCGTGCAACAAATCCGTTAGGTGACTTATGCGTGACCAATGCGGGGATTCACGTAACACTCGAGACAGGAGGGCATTTGAAATGAAAGTGGCACTCACCGGTTCAACCGGCTTCATCGGATCTCACGTGCTCACCGAATTGGTCGATCATGGACACGAAGTGCTGGCTCTCGTCCGAGACGAAGAACAGGCGGTGTCCGTCGCAGCAAAGGGTGCAAAAGCGACGATCGTGGACCTCTACGACCGCCCCGTGGTGGTCGGAGTCCTGACAGACTGCGACGGCGCAGTCCATACCGCGAGCCCCGGCGACGCAACCAGTGCAGACCTGGACTCCGCAATGGTTGATGCTGCGATCGACGCATTCGATGGGACGGGCAAGCCTCATATTCAGATCGGCGGGGTCTGGGTCTACGGAGACAATCTTTCGATCAGCGAGAGTTCGTCCTTCAAGGCGCCGGCATTAGTGTCATTTAGGGAGCCGATCGAGCGCCGGCTGCTCGGTACGAACGGGATGCGCGGCGTCGTACCGGTCTCCAGCACCGCCTACGGTGACGGCGGAGGAGGAGTTCCCGGCGTCCTGCTTGGTTCGCCTCGAGACGACGCGGGCAACTTGATCATGCTCGGAAGTGGACAACAGCACTGGTCGACGGTGCACGTCGCCGACATCGCGGATTTCTTCCGGCGTGCTCTGGAGAACGACGAAGCGCGCGGGTACTACGTGCTTGGCAACGGAGTGAAATCAACCCTGTCCGAACTCACGCAGGCCGCAGCCGTCGCGGTCGGTGCGCCCGGTGCCGTTACCGGCACCGAAGAGGAGGCTCGACAGCGCTTGGGTGATTACTTCGCCGAGGTTCTTCTGCTCGATCAGGGCACTGAAGCAGGCAGGGCGCTAACAGACCTGGGGTGGGTACCTTCGCATCCGACCCTTGTCGAAGAGTTCCGCCACGGGAGCTACCGCACCTGACGATCGTCAAATGACAGCCGCCGACAGGGCAGGTCCGGCAGGGCGCATTAGTTCGCTGTCGGGGCCGCTTGGGTGATTGCTCCCTGACGGTACACGACCCAGTACGCCTGGGCGGCTCAACCCTCGGGCATATCTCGGAGCCGCGGATCCATGGTGGTGCGGGCGCGATAACGACGGCTCGCTTGCACACGAGCCTTTGTTCTCGCGCGAAGCAAGAGCCATCCCGTTGGATGAACAGTCGGCGACCAATGATCGTTATGCGCTGCTCTGGGGTGGTGATGCCGGGCAGGCTACGGGCGGAGGCCTCTTCGGTGAGTGGTGTTCAGGACTTCCCGGATGCGTTGCGATTTCGCCAGGGCAGGTCGAGGGTGCCGTCGATGGCAGCTTTAGCGACGTCGGTAAGCCGGAGGTTGTTGCTTCGGGCATAGGACCGAAGCAAAGAGAACGCTTTGTCCATGTCGACGTGGGCACGTTCGGAGACCACGCCTTTGGCTTGCTCGATCACGATGCGGCTCGTTAGGGCCCCAGAGAGCTGAACGTTGAGATGCTGAGACTCAGTAGCGGAGCGATGTTGCAGGACGCTGATGGTGGCGAGGTCTGCAAAGGCCCGGGCAACGATGAGGTCGCGCTCGTCCATGGGCGTAGCTTCGACGTGGAACAAGTTGAGAGCGCAGTCGCATCGGCACTGCGAACACCGACCGGAAGCCGGCCTCGAGCGCGGCAGCCGAGAACGTCGGCCAGCGGTCGGAGCGCTCTGCGAGGTTATCGACTGCGACGGGTTCGCCGGTGTCATAGGCATCCAGACAAGGGCCTTCCTGAGCTTGCAGTTCTAGCAACTCCAAGATGCGCATTGTCTCGCTCGATGAGGCCACAAGGCGCAACTCGCCCGCCGGGGAAGCGAGCATCACGCCGGCAGCCGAAGCGCCGATCAGGTTCACGCACCGGTCGGTCAAGACAGTCAGGACGTCGATGACGTCGTAGTCGTCGAGGAGCGTGTCAGCCATCTCGACGAGAGTCTTGACAACATCTTCTTCTCGAGACATCGCAAACTCCGTTATCGGCACGCCCC
>Ga0116216_10000891_pt1 | contig 21750 bp, 17 predicted proteins | sample Sb_taG_11_FD_89696 | JGI IMG/M metagenome (GOLD analysis project Ga0116216, IMG submission 89696) | Peat soil microbial communities from Weissenstadt, Germany - Sb_50d_3_AS metaG | ecosystem: Environmental > Terrestrial > Soil > Wetlands > Peat | place: Germany: Weissenstadt | collected 2010-09-21
GTCGGGCTGGTTGGAGAGGCTGGGAGCACTGAAGCCGCACGAGTTGTCGTCGGAGACGTTGTAGCCCCCGTCGTTTATGCCGGTGCCGTCGCAGTTCGAAAAAGGTGACTGGCTCTGGGCGAGTATCGACCCCAAGATGTTGGTCTCGGTGGCGCTGGTGAAGCCGTTAGCCACCGCGTCGGGACTGTTCTGCGCGAAGGTCGCATTGGTGATGGTGAGGCCAGTTCCTTCGTTGTAGATCGCCCCTCCGCCGGTGGTCGTGTCATCTGTCTGGCCGAAACCGAAGTTGGCCCAGAAAGTGGAGTTGGTGACGGCCGCCGATATCACGAGAGGGCCGGATTCGGACGTGGCGGCGGTACCTTGGCTCGGTTGGAAGGGCCCGGGGATGAAGGAGCACGACGGACAGGTAATGATGGCACCGCCCTCGTTGCTGGCGGTGTTCCCTTCGAACAGGTCGTCGGTGACGACCAGTGAGTTGGCCAAGGGGCTGCCGGAGTAGATGGCCCCGCCGTCTTGAGACGCGTTGTTGTCGATGAAGGCGTCGTCACTCAGCGTCGCAACGGGCGCGACCGGAGCTATCGCTCCACTCGAGATTGGTCCCGAGAATCCACATTCGGTGACGTCGGGCTGCAAAGGACCACCGACCGCGAAACCACATTCCGAGATCGCCCCGCCCGAGGCGGCCCTGTTGTTGATGAAGACGTCCTGTGTGGCAGTGAGGTTGCCTAGGTTGTCGATCCCACCACCGAGCGGGAAGAGTCCGTTCTCGATCGTGATTCCCGTGATGGTGGCGCTGACACCCCCATCGACTATGAAAACGCCGCTGCTGTCCTGCCCGCTCACGGCGATCGTCGACGCACCAGGGCCGGAGATCGTGACGTTCGTCGAGATTTCGATGAACGAGTCGAGATTGATGGTTCCCGTCAGTCCGGCGGCAAATGTGATGGTGTCACCGGACGCAGCGGAAGCAACGGCCTGCCTGAGCGAGCCGGGGCCTGAGTCCGCAGTGGTCGTCACCGTAAACGTCGCGGCCTGAGCAGCGGGAGCCGCCAGGCTGCTCAGCGCGGCCAACGCTCCGCCGCTGAGGATCGATACGGCTGTGACCGAGCGCAGGAGCCTCCCCACCACTCGCCTTCCGAACCGAGCGGTGCTCGGGGATCGCTCCATCAGGTCCTCCTCCTCGATGCCCTCACATGTACCACTGGCCCTGGCACTCGAACGTTAACTGCCGGGGGATCAGGTCTCCCTACGCGCCGGTGGCGTCGTTGTAGAACTCCTGCGAGCCGGCGATGCCTGCGATCACCTGCTCGTCGGTCCCCCCTGCGTTGAATGCAGCAAGCCACGTCGAAAGACCGCCCGGGTCGGCCGGTCGATTCAGCAAGAACTGGTAAAGGGCTTCCACGATGTCGGTTCGAGACTCGTTCGAAGTGTCGATTCCATATGCCACCTGCGTACGCGTCACGCCGTTGGAGAGCGCTGTAGTCCAAGCGGACAGTCCCCCCGGATCAGCGGGCCGGCCGAGCAGGTCCTGGTAGACGGCGTTCACAAACCCGCTGTTGGTAGAGCCTGAGTCGGAGAAGAACTCTGCCGAACCGAGGATCCCTGCGTCCACCTGCTCGTCGGTAGCCCCTGCGTTGAACGCGGCGAGCCACGTCGAAATACCGCCCGGGTCGGCCGGGCGTCCAAGGAAGGCCTGGTAGTCGGCTTGGATGAAGTTCGTCCGGTTCTCTGTCGAACTGGCGATCGCGTAGGCCACCTGCGTGGTGCTCGCGCCGGAGGACATCGCCGCCAGCCAGTTGTTCAGTCCCGCCGAGTCGGGAGCGCGCCCGAGGAGGTCCTCGTAGAGCGCGCAGACGAACGCGGCACTGCCGCTGTAGGTGCTGCAGGTGCCGGTCGGTCCCGCGGGTGCGGTCACTGAGACCACGTTCGAGGGCGGGGAGTTCCCGAACGCGTTCGTAGCCTCCACGTAATAGGAGTAGGTCACGCCGGCGGCGACGTTCGTGTCGACAAAAGTCGTCGTGGGAGCGGACACCGTCGCAACCTGAGAAGCGGCCGTGGTAGCCGTGAACCTATACACCTCGTAGGAGGTGACCGGTGAGCTTCCCTGACTTATCGGCGGGCTCCAGTTCAAGGTGATCTGTCCGTCAACGCCGGTGAGGTTCACCGGAGAAGAAGGAGCAAGGCCGCCTCCACCCCCACCAGGGGGAAATGGCGGAACGCCGTTCACCTGGTACGCGCCGGCAGAGCAGTTGGCAGAGGGACGCTGATAACCGCGTTGATCTGTCGGTAGGCCGAAGGCGTCGTTCGGCAATCCGATGTTGGTGCAATTGGCTACCAGGGAGGCACCGACACTCGTCGAGGGTATTGCCACGGTCTGGGTGGGTCCGCCATTGTTCGCCAGCTGCGGAGCGGGCGAAGGACCGAAGATCGCGTTGTCGGGCTGGTTGGAGAGGCTGGGAGCACTGAAGCCGCACGAGTTGTCGTCGGAGACGTTGTAGCCCCCGTCGTTTATGCCGGTGCCGTCGCAGTCGGACATCGGTGAGAGGCTGTCAGCGAGAATCGACCCCAATAGTGTCGTTGACCCAGTTTCGCTTCCGTCAGCTACTGCGTCAGGGTTGTCCGTGGCGAACGTAGAAGTGACGACCTTGGTCGTCCCTTGGGTGGTGTAGATGCCACCTCCGGTTTCGCCATAAGCGATGTTGCCCCAGAACGTCGAGTTCGTGATCGTCGCTGTGGTGCTAGCAAGAAGGGGACCGGCGGTACTCCCGGAGCTCTCTGCGGGTTGGAAGCCTGAGCCCACGGTGCCGCAAATCGGGCAGTTGTAGATCGCACCGCCCCAGTTGCCTGCCGTGTTCGAGTCGAAGAGGTTTCCGGTAGCCACAAGAGACGACCCGTCCACGTTGTATATGGCTCCGCCGTTCTGGTCGGCGTTGTTCCCACTGAAGGTGTCGTTGGTCACGGTGACAGAAGGATTGGTGAAGGCAGGAGAGAGTGGCCCTGCGACGGGGCCATCGATGAATGAACAAATGACTCCTGTCCTCTCAGGGCCGGTGGTTTCGGGGAAGCAGTCGGCGATCGCACCGCCGATGATCGCGCTGTTGTTGCTGAAGATGTCGTTCGTCGCTGTCAGCGTCCCTGAGTTCTCGATGCCTGCACCCACTTCGCCTGCGCCCTGCTCGATCGTGAGGCCGCTGATCGTCGCCGTCACGCCAGGGGCGACCGCGAACACGTTCGTGCTCGTCTGCCCGCTCACGGCGAGAGTGCCGGCCCCCGGGCCTGAGATCGTGACGCTGGTCGAGATTGTGAGGAAGGACTCGAGGTCGATGGTCCCCGTCAGCCCGGTGGCAAATGTGATGGTGTCACCGGACGCAGCGGAAGACAGAGCCTGCCTCAGCGAGCCGGCACCCGAGTCGGCCGTCGTCGTCACCGTGAAGGTCGTGGCCTGAGCAGCGGGTGCCGCCAGGCTGCCCAGTGCAGCCAATGCTCCGGCACTGAGCAGGGAGACAGCGGTGAGCGAACGCAGGACCCTCCCCACCGCTCGCATACCGAACCGAGCGTTGCTCGGGGATCGCTCCATCTGGTCCTCCTCCTCGATGCCCTCACATGTACAACTGGCCCTGGACCTCGGACGTTACAAGCGGGTTCGCGTGCCCCGAGGTGATGCCGAGGTCCTATGCGCTCGTGGCGTCCGAGTAGTACTCATCCGATCCGACCATGCCGGCGATGACCTGCTCGTCCGTGGCGCCGGAGGCGAGCTGACTAACCCAGAACGAGAGGCCGCCAGAATCCGGTGCTCTATGCAAGAAGAACTGGTAGTCGCCGGAGACGAGATCGGTTTGGTACTCGGAGGAGGCCATGATCCCGAGGGCCACCGCGCTGCGGCTCTCGCCTGCGGCGAGTGCAGAGTCCCAATTAGAAAGGCCGCCCGGATCCGGAGCCCTCCCGAGAAGGTCCTCGTAGAGATCGGTGACAAACCCCGAAGAGCTCGAGCCCGCATCCGAGTAGAACTCGGCCGACCCTGCGATGGCCGCGACCACCTGCTCGTCGGTTGCTCCCGACGCGAGCTGGCCCCCGAACAACTTGAGGCCGCCCGAATCAGGCGGGCGGTTCAGGAAGAACTGGTAGAAGCCGGTCACGAGGTCGGTCTGGTACTCCGCAGAGGACATGATGCCGAGCGCCACCGCGCTGCGGCTCTCACCTGCGGCGAGCGCAGACTCCCAACTTGACTTGCCCGAGGAGTCAGGGACTCTCCCCAAGAGGTCCTGGTAGAGAGCACAGATGAAGCCGTCGTTCCCGCTGGTGCCGCTGCAGGGCGGCGACGGAGGTGGAGGCGAGCTGCCTTGCGCGACCTGGTAGGCGCCGGCGGAGCACCCGGTGCCGGGACGAGAACTTCCTCGCTGGTCCGCCGAGGGGCAGCCACTTGCAACGAGAGATGCGGCCACGCTCGTCGCGGGGATCGAAACGGTCTGCGTGGGGCCGCCGTTGGAAGCGAGTTGAGGAGCAGGGGGCGGACCGAAGATCGCTGTGTCGGGCTGCTCGTGAGAGATGCTGCCGTTCGCCGCCGTGAATCCGCACGAGCCGTCGTCGTCGACGTTGTACCCCCCGTCGGTGAACCCGCTTCCTGCGCAGGCGAAGCCGCTTTCCGCGACGATCGAGCCGACCAGTGTCGTCTGGGCGTCAGCGAGGTTGCCGCTGTGGACGTCGTCCGGCGTGTTCTGTGCGAAGGTCGCGTTCTGGATGGTGGCATCGGCGATTTCGTTCGAAGCGGCCGGATGTCGGTCGAGGGCCCCGGTCGTGAAGAACGGGGTGTTGTCGATGGCCCCTCCGAACTGTCCCGCGTGGTTGGCGACGAAGGTGTCGTTCGTCACCGCGAGGCCGTAGGCGCTGAAGACCGCTCCCCCGTCGGTGGAGGCCGAGTCGTTCGTGAAGGTGTCGTCACTCAAAGTCACCGATGGCGAGACGGAGACGAACTCGCACACGGTCGAGGAACCGGAGGTCATCAGCGCGCAGCTCGCGACCGCCCCGCCGAAGGTGGCGCTGTCGGAGCTGAAGACGTCGTCGGTGGCGGTCGTTATGCCCTCGTTCAGGATCCCTCCCCCAAACGTGGCGTTTCCGAAGCCAATTGTCAGGCCGGTGATCGTGACGACGTTCCCCGCCTGGACGAAGAAGTCTTGGTTCGTGTTCTGCCCGCTGATCAGCAACACGCCGGCGCCGGGGCCCGAGATGAAGACGCTCGAGTCGATGTCGAGGGGCGAGGACAGCAGGATCGCCCCGCTCACGTTGGGCTCGAAACCAATGCCGCCGCCCGATCCGGCGTTGGCATCGAGGATGGCCTGGCGGAGAGAGCCCGGCCCGGAGTCCATAGTGTTGGTCACCTCGAAGCTCGCCGCCCGAGCCGTAGCTACGCCCAGGACGAGGGTTGCAACAACCATCCCCGCGGTCAGAACCGCCGCCAATGTCGGCCGCATCAGCTGGAGGATAGGACCTCCGCTGCGCACGAAGTTATTGGGAAGGTGGCGCGGCAGGGACGAACAGCCCCGTCCCCGCGGGGAGCGGCTGGCCGTTCTGCCCGTCCCACGACCCGAGCGGACCCGAGGGCAAGGTGACCGGCTGTGCGCCGATAAGCGGGTCGTTGTAGAACAGCGGGCCGCCCCCTGAGAGCATTCCTTGTGCTTGTTGCGGAGACGTGATCGCCGTATAGCAGGGCGACGTTAAAGTCACGATGTTCGAAGGAGGCGAGGCCCCAGTGAGGCCGGATGCGGACACGTAGACGCTGAGCGGCGTGCCGCAGGGCACCTGCGGAAGCTCGAAGAGAAGGCTGCCGTCCGGGAGCGTGAGCGTTGTGGTGGGGAGAGCTGTCACGGACGTGCTGGGAGTAAAGCCGAAGAGCTGGAAGCCGAGTGACCCGCACCCGGCGTTCGGCAGCGAGCTGAGGGGAGGATTCGCCGCGACATTCACGTTGTCGAAGTAATCGAAGTCGAAGAACACCCGGTCCTGCGCCAACGGAGCGAGGTTGAGTTGAAGCGGCGGTGGGCACCCATAGTCGCCGGGTAGCGGCTTGGCGACACCGACGGCCTGGGCTGCCGGAGAGAGAACTGTCATTCCGGTCAGGACTCCGCCGCTGATGAAAGCTGCTGCCGCTGCGAACCGTGCGGCCCGCCTCCCAAGCATGATCTCACGACCTCCAAAAGCTTGGAGAGCTCGCTTCATGACGGCCTCCTCGTGCAACCGCGGACGGACGTCGACTTGACTCGGCCGTTTGCGCCGTGCAACTGACTAACCGTTGTCTATCAGTTGTGTAAAGGCCAGGCAACAGCCGATGGAAGACCCTCACCGACCTGAGTCGTGACGCCGAGGCCAGCACGAGGAACGTTTCCGCGGAGACGTACTCAGCCGCGGAGACGTACTCAGCCGCGGAGTCGGCGCAGCTCGGCGGCGACTTCCTTTCCGTTCGCCTTGCCACCGGTCGCCTTCATCACCGCCCCGGTGAAGAACCCGGCGAGCTTGTCCTCGCCGCTGCGATAGCGCTCCCACTCGTCGGGGTGCGCCGCGACCGCTTCGGCCACTGCCGCAGCGACGACGTCTTCGCCGAGCGCCTCGAAGCCCTTGCGCCTGGCGATGTCCGCAGGACTGCCGCCGTTCTCCAGGAGGTCGGCGAGGACGGCCTTCGTCTGAGTGGCCGAGAGCTTTCCCTCCTGCTCCATTCGAAGGAGCGCTGTGTAGGCGCCGTGGTCGACCTCGCGGGCACGGTCAGGATCGGCGGCCGCCTCGTTGGCCGTGCGGGCCAGGGCGAGTGGGGTGTCGACCCCGGCCTTCTCCGCCTGCACTACGAGGTCGTCGAGTCCTAGTGACACGACGGTCGCGATCTGGTCGGCCTGCGCGGTGCTGGGTTCTGTCACCTCGAGCAGCTCCACGAGCTTCTCCCGGCGCTCGGCGGGCATGGGAGGTAGGGAGCTCGCGACCTCGCTCTGCCAGCTCGGATCGGGCGCGAGCGGCACGAGGTCGGGCTCTGGGAAGTACCGGTAGTCGAAGGCCTCTTCCTTGGAGCGCAGCGCAACGGTCTTGGCGCTCTCCTCGTCCCAGTGGCGCGTCTGCTGGACGACGCGCTCACCTGCTTCGAGCAGGTCCACCTGCCGCTCGGCCTCGTGCTCGATCGCCCGGCCGAGCGAGCGAAGTGAGTTCAGGTTCTTGATCTCGCAGCGGGTCCCGAACTCCCCCGAGCCCTCGCGGCGCACCGAGACGTTTGCGTCGACGCGAAGCGAGCCCTCCTCCATGCGCCCGTCCGACGCGCCGATCGCAACGAGGATCGCCCGCAGCTCCTCCACGTAGCGGCGGGCCTGCGAGGAGGAGCGGATGTCGGGCTCGGAGACGATCTCGACGAGCGGGACCCCTGCCCGGTTGTAGTCGACGAGCGCGTACTCGGCGTCGTGGATGCGCCCTCCCCCACCTACGTGGGTCGTCTTGCCTGTGTCCTCCTCCATGTGCGCGCGCACGATCCCGACACGGCGCCCGTCGGGAAGCTCGAGCCAGCCGTTCACGTTGATCGGCTCGTCGTACTGGCTCACCTGGTAGTCCTTCGGCATGTCCGGGTAGAAGTAGTTCTTCCGGTGGAACACCGAAGGCTCGATCGTGCAATTCAGCGCGGTGCCGATTGCCATCGCCATCTCGACAGCCTTCGAGTTGATCACCGGGAGCGAGCCCGGCAGGCCGAGGCACACGGGGCAGATGTTGGTGTTGGGGTCGTCTCCGAATGCGTTGCGGCAGCCGCAGAACAGCTTCGTCTCGGTCTTTAGCTCGCAGTGCACCTCGAGCCCGACCACCGTCTCCCAGCTCCCGTTCCTCCCGTTGCTCACGGCGCGCTCCGGAGGACGAAGTCGGGCGCGCTGATGCGCGGGGTCTCGGCCGCGGGCGCCGAGCTCTCGATGACGGTGGCCGCGCGGAACATGGTGGACTCCTTGAGCGCAGGCGCGAGCACCTGCACACCTACGGGCAGACCCATGTCGTCCGATCCGAACGGAACGCTCATCGCAGGGTGCCCCGCGAGGTTGGAAGGCACGGTGCACACGTCGGACAGGTACATGGCCAGCGGGTCGTCCACCTTCGAGCCGATCTCGAACGCCGTCGCCGGAGTGGTGGCGCCGAGGAGGATGTCGGCGTGCTCGTACGCGCGGTCGAATGCGCGGATTATGAGGGTACGCACCTTCTGCGCCTGCCCGTAGTACGCGTCGTAGTAGCCGGCGGACAGGGCGTAGGTGCCGAGCATGATCCTTCGCTTCACCTCGGGGCCGAAGCCGGCAGCCCTCGTTGCGCTGTTCATCGCCTCGGCGCTCGAGGCGTCGACGCGAAGCCCGTAGCGCACGCCGTCGTAGCGGGCGAGGTTGGAGGACGCCTCGGCGGGGGCGAGCAGGTAGTAGGCGGGGAGGGCGTATCGGACCTCGGGGATCGAGACCTCTTCCACGTGCGCGCCCGCGGACGAGAGCGCCTCGGCTGCCTCCCGCACACGCTTGGCGACAGCGGCGTCCACACCGTCCACGAGCTCTGTGATCAGCCCGACCCGCATGCCCTCGACCCCTTCGTCGAGCCTCCCGGTGCACGAGGGCATCGGACGGTCCAAGGATGTCGAGTCGAGAGGATCGTGCCCGCCGATCACCTCGAAGAGCAATGCGGCGTCCTCGACGCTGCGGGCGAAGGGCCCGATCTGGTCGAGAGAGCTCGCGAACGCGACCAGCCCATAGCGCGACACCGTGCCGTAGGTCGGCTTCATGCCGACTGCTCCACAGAGAGCGGCCGGCTGGCGAATGGACCCACCCGTGTCGGAGCCGAGCGCGAGCGGCACGAGGCCTGCTGCCACCGCTGCCGCCGACCCTCCGCTCGAGCCGCCGGGCACGCGGCTCGGGTCGTGGGGATTCACGGTCGCGCCGAATGCAGAGTTCTCGGTGGAGGATCCCATTGCGAACTCGTCGAGGTTGGTCTTCCCGACGACGATGGCGCCTGCGTTGCGCAGGCGCTCGACGACGGTGGCGTCATAAGGGGGGCGCCACCCTTCGAGGATCCGCGAGGCGCAGGTCGTCGGGATGCCTCGGGTGCACAGGTTGTCCTTCAGTGCGACCGGTACCCCTGCGAGGGGTCCGGGGTCCTCCCCTGCCGACACCCGGCGGTCGATCTCGCGCGCCTCTTCGCGAGCCGAGTCCCCGAGCACGGTCAGAAACGCGTGCAGCTCCCCGTCGCGTGCGTCGATGGCGCTCAGGGTCTGCTCGGTCACCTCGACGGCGCTCGCGTTGCTGCTTCGAACTGCAGACGCGAGCTCCGAGGCGGTAACGCTCAAGGGGCCTCTCCCAGGATCGGCGGAACACGAAAACGGCCGTCCTCGACGCTCGGGGCCTGGGCCAGCACCTCCTCTCGTGACACCGACGGCAGCACCTCGTCGTCGCGAAGCACATTCCGAAGTGGAAGCGGGTGGGCGGTCGGCTCGACGTCGGTGGTGGCGAGTGCCTCGACCTGGGCGGCGTGGTCGAGCACTGCAGCGAGCTGCACCGCGTAGAGATCGAGCTCCTCGTCGGTGAGGTCGATTCGCGCGAGGCGCGCCACGTAGGCAGCGTCTTCGCGCGAGAGGCGCGTCAAGGCTTCTGCGCCGGCGGCTCGGCGCGCTCGAGAACTCCTTGTACGAACGCAACCGTCAACGCCTCGATCTCCGGGGCGTCGTTGTCCAGCGTCGCGACGTGGTAGCTGCGCTCGAGCCACACTCTCTCCACGGGCCCCGACACGCCCGCCACGAGGACGTCACCCGAGCTCGACGGAACGACGTGGTCGTCGCGGCTCGAGAGCAGGAGCACGGGACATGAGATCTCCCCGAGGCGCGCCGAGACCTCGTCGATGCCCTCGAAAAGGGACAGGGCAGCGGCCACCGGAGTCTGCGGGTATGCGAGCTCGACGGAGCCTTCCTTGGCAATGTCGGAGCCCACGCCTGGCATCAGCTCGGTACCCGAGTCGAGCAGGCCGCGCAGGACATCGCGGAAGCTCTCGGCCGGAGGGTCGACGAAGGGGTTGACGACGGCCATGCCCCGGATCTCGTCGTGGTTCTCGCACAGCCAGCATGCGAGAGTCCCGCCCATCGAGAGCCCGACGACCGCGACCTCCTCGCATCGCCCCGCGAGCCCCTGAAACGCGTCCTCTGCGGCTTGCGCGTAGCCCGCCCAGCGGGTGGGGACCATGTCCTCGACTGCGGTTCCGTGGCCGGGGAGAAGCGGCAGCTCGACACCGAAGCCGGCCTTCGCGAGCGCCTCGGCGATCGGGCGCATGGAGTGAGGGTTGCCAGTGAACCCGTGCAACACGAGGACCCCGCCGGGCCCACCTTCCAATGACATCGGCTCTGCGCCGGGCATGATCGGTGCGGGCATCGACGCGACTCTAATTGGTCCAATTGAGAAGACCTCGCGGCAGTTAGCCCAGCTCGGGTGCGGGCCGCGGTTCGTTCACTAGGGCTTCGGCAAGTCCTGCTGATTGACATGACAGTCAGCGACGGGCGTTCGCCGGTACCCGGCGATATCGTTGCTCCGCGGCCCCCCGGGTCGCCGACGCTCTGTCCGCGGCCGCGGCAGGACGCCAGAATTCGAGACCGATCTGCAGCAAGGAGCACGTCGAACATGACCACATACGCCTTTCTCAGCGACGAGTGGGTGAGCCAGGCTCGCAAGATCCGCGAGGAGTACGAAGGCGAGGGGCAGGCGATCCCCCACCAGATGAGAATGAACCTGGTCGTCACCGACGTGCCCTTCGGGGAGGGGGCTATAGACGCCCACATGGACTCGACGGACGGAGCGCTCAAGCTCGACCTCGGTCACATCGAGCCCGCCGATCTCAAGGTCAGTCTCGACTACGTCACGGCCAAGGCAATCCTCGTGGAGGGCAACCCCCAGGTCGGCATGCAAGCTTTCATGGCCGGAAAGATCCGGGTCGAGGGAGACATGGCGAAGCTCATGGCGCTGCAGACCATGCCGCCCGACGACACCGCGCAGCAGGTGGCAAAGCGCCTTCGCGAGATAACCGAATAGCTGGACAGGGCCCATGTGCTACACTTGACGCACATGGACACCATCGGCGTGAGAGAGCTCCAGCAACGGGCATCCGCGGCGCTGCGACGGGTCGAGCGAGGAGAGACGATCGGCGTCACCGACCGAGGCCGGTTGGTCGCGATCCTGACATCCCCTTCGTCTGCGACCGGAGCCGGCGCACTTCTCGCATCCGGTCGAGTCCAGACAGCTCGCCGAGCCCCGACCGAGCTTCCCGACCCTGTACGCACGAGCCGGCGGTCGAGCGCTGTCTTGGACGAACTGCGCAAAGACCGTTGAACTCGTGTGGTACCTGGACACTTCCGCCTTCTTGAAGCTGGTGGTAGCCGAAGACGAGTCCACGGCGATGCGGTCGTGGTTCGAAACGGGCGGACCCTGCTGGTCATCCCAGCTGCTCGCCACCGAGGCACTTCGAGCGGGCGAACGACTCGGGATGAACCTCGAGGCGATGGAGCAGGCTCTGGACACTGTCTCGTTGGTCTTGCCCAGCGTGACCACGTTCCGCACTGCCGGCCGTCTCAGTCCTTCGGACCTTCGAGCACTCGATGCTCTTCACATCGCAACGGCTCTGGAAATGGGCGATGACCTCAACGGCGTCGTGACGTACGACACTCGGATGATCGAAGGCGCGCGATCCTCCTCGATCGAGGTGCTGACGCCGACCTAGCCGGCCTCCGCGGGCAGCTCCCCGAGGCCTCGGTCGGTGAGAACCGGGGGTCGCTCGGTCGCGTCGAGCGCTTCAGTGAGATCGACGGCGGGCGCGACGGTGCGATCGGTCGAGCGGGTCATCGCCGCGCCGGCCACGGCGAACAACGCGACGGCGCCACCGACGAGGAACGCCACGTGGAAAGAAGCGAGGAGCGATCCCGGACCGCGGCTCGCGCGCTGCGCTGCGGCCTGGACAGTCTGCATCACCTGGATGCCGGCGACGGTTCCCACCTGCGCGACCATCTGCTGCGACGCGCTCGCAGCACCGAGGTCGGCCGGCAAGAACTCGTTGGCCACGCTCGCAGACAGCGCTGGTGAGGACACCCCGAGGCCGATCCCAGAGAGGACGAGCGCCACCTCTATGAGCGCGAGCCCCGTGGAGTGCTGGACGAGGGCGAACACTCCCATCGACGCCACCACCGCGCAGGTCCCCACGACCGCGGACACACGCTCGCCGATCCGCACCGTGATGTAGCCGGCGATCGGGGCGATCGCCGAGAACATGATAGGGCGTGGCAACGTCAGGAACCCCACCGCAGCCTGGCGGTGGGCGTAGCCGAACCCCTCCTCCAGCAACAGCGGGGCGAGGAAGAACGCGCCGAGGTAGGCGAAGTTGGAGAAGCCCATGGCAGCGACCGGGAAGACGAAGTTGCGCTTGGAAAGGTAGTGAAGAGGAAACACCGGCTCTGCAGCCCGCCGCTCGGTATGGACGAACGCAGCTCCGGAGACGACCGAGACAGCGAACGCCGCGATCACCCCGATGCTCGACCATCCCCACTCGGGACCTCGGTTGAGCGCGAACAGGAACGCCCCGACACTTGTCGCTATCGCCACCGCGCCGGCCCAGTCGAGCTCGAGCCTCGCACCGCTCTCCAGTTTTCGAGCCGGACGTGCAGCCGCGCGCTCGGGCAGGACCGCGAGCGCGAGAAGAGCAGCGATCACAAGGAGGGGTGCCTGGAGGGCGAACATCCAGCGCCACCCGAGTGCCTCGATCACGGGGCCTCCGATGGCCACGCCGATCACCGGCCCGCCCGCACCCACGAGGGACCAGAAGCCGAGCGCCTTTACCCGCTCGCCGGCGTCGAACACACCGAGCACGAGAGCCATCGACCCCGCGCCGATGGACGCCCCGACGAGACCGCCGAGGGTACGCGCGGCGATGAGGACACCGGCGTTCGGGGCCGTGGCAGAAAGAACTGCCACGGCCGTCTCGAGGACGATCCCGGCAAGGAAGAGCCGCCTGTGTCCCCATAGGTCTCCGGCCTTTCCCGCGAGGGGGGCGAAGATCCCGAACGCGAGCATCGGCCCGGTCACGACCCATGTGATGGTCGAGACGCTCGTGTGAAGCCCGGTCGCCACCTGAGGGAGCGCGACTACGAAGACCGTGAAGAGCAGGTTGGTCGCGAGAAGGCCCGAAAGGGCGACCCACAGCACCCACCACCTGTATCGCTCGCTTTCGCGAGCTCGACGGTGAAGCGACCCTGCCACCGCCGATATCAGCCCGCGAGCTTGGCCAGTTTTGGTAGCTCGTCAGCCAGCTCCGCCACCGTCCAGCGGTCGCGCTTCTCGAGGGTGTCGGTCATGGTCCAAGGCTGGAACACCCGGACCTGGCCGCCCTGGACGAAGAACACCTTCCCTGTGAACGGACATGCCTCTGCGGAGAGGTACACGACGAGAGGAGAGATGTTGGCCGGGTCCCACACGTCGAACTTGCCCGGATCGGTCGGTGCCTTCACGATGTCGCCGAGGCCCGGGGTCTGCTCGGTCATGCGAGTGCGCGCTGCCGGCGCGATGGCGTTCACCCTCACCCCGTACCTCGAGAGCTCCGCCGCAGCGATGACCGTGAACGCTGCGATGCCCGCTTTCGCCGCGCCGTAGTTCGTCTGACCCGGATTCCCGAGGAGCCCCGAGGTCGAGGAGGTGTTCACGATCGCCGCGCTCACCTCCCGTCCCTCCTTCACCTGCTCGCGCCAGTACGCCGCTGCATGACGCGTAGGGGCGAAGTGGCCCTTCAAGTGGACGTGGATCACGGAGTCCCAGTCCTCCTCGGACATGTTCACGAGCATCCTGTCGCGAAGGATCCCGGCGTTGTTCACGAGGACGTGCAGGTCTCCGAATGCTTCTACAGCCGAGTCGATCAGGCTCTTGGCGCCATCGAAGTCTGCGATGTCGTCTGAGTTGGCGACCGCCTCTGCACCCATCGAACGCAGCTCATCGACGACCTGCTCCGCCGCCGTCCGGTCGTCACCCGAGCCGTCGACCGCACCACCGAGATCGTTCACGACGACCTTCGCACCCTCCGCCGCGAACAAGAGTGCGTGCTCCCTTCCGATGCCCCGACCTGCGCCTGTTACGACGACGACCCTCCCCTCCAGCATTCCCATGGGCTGAGAGGCTACATGTCCGGCTCGTGGCGAGGTTCGGCGAACTCAGAGGGCGAGTTTGCCCGCCTCGGGGCGAGGTCCTCGCCCAATGGCGCAGCTGCTCAGCCCGCGGCAGGGACGCAGGTGATGTCGCGCCAGGGGGCCGCGAGCCGGCGGACCTCGGAGCGCTCACCCGACACCAACAGATACTCAACGTTCCTGAGCCGTCCCACCTTGCCGACGCGCTTGCCCGACGGGTCGTAGATGCCGATGCGGGCGCCCACGTAGCGGTCCGACTCGAACGCAAGGACCTCGGTGTGCCCCCGCACCTCGCACATCTCGACGAGAGATTCGAGGTCACAGAAGGACTCGTCGTTGTAGGAGAGGACCACGACGCTCGCGTCGACGTCGCGGATCACCTTCGCAAGCGCGGTCGGCATGGTGACTCGCGAGTTGAATGCGCTTCTGGTCCCGTCCCTCAAGTCCACACGCTTGCAGGCGACTCCGTAGTGCTCCGGCGCGTCCCACGCCACGAGCGTCTCCCAGATGTGGTAGTTCGAGTCGTATCGGTGCTGGTTGTAGGGCGGGTCCAAGTAGGCGAGGTCGAACACCCCCAAAGATGCGACCAGCTCCGTGGCATCGCCCCTGATCGCGTGCCCCGGGCCAGCGATCATCTCGGGCACCCTGAGCTCCAACGGCCGGTAAGAACGCTCGGCCCACTGCTTCACGTACGCCATCTGCACACCCGTCGTGGAGTCCACCCGGTCGGCGGCTTCGAGGAGGCTGGTGAGGAGGATCGGCTCGAGCGACGAGCCGCTGTAATCGGCTTCGATCGCCTCTCGGATCGCGTCGATGCGTTCACCGTTCTCGGGCTGGAAGAAGCGCGAACGCACACAGAAGGTCTCTGTCACGTATCCGGGCAGTCCGTCGAGTGCGTTCAGCCGCGCTATCGCCGATTCGAGCGCGGCCCGGTCGACTTGCTCGGCGTCGGTCTCTATGTAGCACCGAGCGAGCGTCGATGCACAGCGAGTCGAGTCGACAGCCGTCACCTCGGCGCCGAGCTTCTTGAACGCTTGCGCCACCCGGGTGGTGCCTGTGAAGAGATCGAGCGCGGTGCATGCCTTCGAGCACTCGAGCAACGAGGAGAGGACAGGAACGAGCCGTCTCTTCGACCCGAGGTACTTGATCATGCACAGGCGATCATAGAGACGCCCGTGGCTCCTCCCGAGGATCTGTGCCGTAGGCCTACTACGACCACCTATGAGGACAGGTGCTCCTTGAACCAGTCGGCGGCGAGTTGAGCAACCTGCTCCAGCGCTCCGGGCTCCTCGAAGAGATGAGTGGCACCGGGCACGATCTCGAGCCGCGTCTTCGCACTCATGAGGCGCTGGGCCTCACGATTGAGATCGAGAACCACGTTGTCCCGGCCGCCGACGATCAACAGCGTCGGGGCGGTCACGGACGCGAGCGCGTCACCCGCAAGGTCGGGACGGCCGCCGCGCGACACGATCGCGGCGACGGCGTCTTTTAGACGTGCTGCCGCGACTAGAGCCGCCGCGGCACCGGTGCTCGCTCCGAAGTAACCGAGTGGCAGCCCGTCGGTTTCGGGCAGCTGCCGCACCCAGTTGGTCGCCTCTTCGAGGCGCGCGCCGAGAAGGGCTATGTCGAACACCTTGGCTCGGTCCTCGGACTCGCGCTCCGTCAGAAGGTCGAAGAGGAGCGTGGCGAGGCGGGCGGTGTGGAGAACGGCGGCCACGGCACGGTTGCGTGGGCTCAGCCGGCTCGAGCCGCTTCCGTGCGCGAACAATACGAGGCCCGTGGAGCGGTCCGGAACGACGAGGTCGCCCGGAAGGAGCTGCCCGCCCGCCGGCACTTCGACTGCTCGCGAGCTCACCTGAGGCGCGCCGTAGGAAACGTGGGCGGACTCGAGAAGCTTGATCACCTCCTCGTCGGGAACCTGATGGAAGTCCGCGTACCACTCACTGATCCCGAAGAAGCGCTCGGAGACCTCTACACACACGACGTCGTCGGCCGAAGCTCTGAGCATCGCCACCGCGCCGGGGGGCGCGACGGGGACCGCGAGCACCACACGCTTTGCGCCTCGCTCCCTCAACGACTCGACCGCGGCAAGCGCAGTGAAACCGGTGGCGAGTCCGTCGTCCACCACTACGACCGTGCGGCCCTCGACCTGTACCTCGGAACGGTCTCCCCGGTACACAGCGAGGCGCCTCTCGAGCTCTGCACCCTCGCGGGCGGCAACCTGGTCGATCAACGACTCCGGCACCTCGAGCTGCGCGACGAGCGCCTTGTTGATCACGCGGACCCCGCCCTCGGCGATCGCGCCCATGCCCAGCTCGGGCTGCGAAGGGTGACCGAGCTTTCGCACGACGATGACGTCGAGGGGAGCGTGCAGCGCCCTCGCGACCTCGAACGCCACCGGCACTCCGCCGCGCGCCATTCCCACGATGACGGGCCGGTCGAGCTGCAGGTCCTCCAGATCGGCCGCGAGCTGCCTTCCTGCGTCGGTGCGGTCTCGAAAGACCATGTTACGGGCCACCTCCGCGCCCCCTCTCACCACCAATTTTTCCACGGATGCGTTTCGAATGTGCGAGACGGACGTCAGCTCCGGGTTATCGAATTATCCGGTCGAGCCTGCGCACCCACCAGTTGGGGTCACGCGCGTGCGCGTGGAAGTGGTCTGGGATCTGGCGCATCACGGCATCGAGCGACCACACCCCGCGACCGAGCACGGAGTCGGCGGCCTTGGTCAGCTGGGCGATCATGTGGTCGAGGTCGGCCTCAGGAGGACTGGTCCCATGCGTACGCCAAACGACCATCGGCACGGCGCAGATCTCGCAGTCGGCCACCCAGCAGACGTCGTCCTCGTGGTACCAGGTGGTGAGGCGAGCCGCCTCACATAGCTCGCAGGAGTCCACAGAGCACTCAGAGCGTGTAGATGTTGACCGCAGTTCCCGGTGGGACCATCTCACCCGGGCTCGGACTGGTCTGGAACACGCGCCCGCTGGCGGGTCCGTAGATGTTGCCGGCTACGAGGCCGGCTTCGTTCAGGGCGGAGATCTCGTCGGAGAGCTTCCCGCTGGGGGGGATCTGCGGGACCGCTACCGGCTGCGGTCCCTTCGACAGGACGACGTTCACGGTCGAACCCTGGGGAGCCGAGTTGGGTGGATTCTCCGACACGAGCCCTCCGGAGGGGACCGTCGAGCTGTAACCGGTCGTGCAACTCGCCGTGAGGTTGACCGCTTGGAAGGCACTCTGCACACCGGTACAGGTGGTGATCCCCGACAGCGACGGGTACGTGATTATCGGCGGGCCTTGAGAGATCAGGACTGTGATCGTCGAGAACTCCGGTGCGTGTCCCTTCGGGTTCCAGTCGATCACCCCGCCCGCCGGCACCTGCGTGGAGTACTGAGGTTTGCAGTCCGCGTGGAGGTGAGCCGCGGCGAGGACGTTGGTGATCGTCGTACAGTCCCCGCTCACGTTGGCGAGAGAAGGAACGCTCACAGGAGGCGGCCCCGACGAGACGATGACCGAGACGTCGCTCCCCTCCTTGAGCGAGGTACCCACCTTGGGGCTTTCCCCGATGATGCTGCCAGCGGCGATCGTGACCGAAGACTGGTGCCCGGCGACCGTCACATCGAGGTGGTACGGGCGGAGCTTCGCCGAGGCCTGCTGGATGGTGAGACCCTCGATGTCCGGCACAGGGTGACTCGGGGTGAAGAACTTCGTCTCGATCGCGCCGTATGCAAGCCCACCTGCGACGATCGCAACCGAGAGCACGACGATTGCGGTGATCCACGGCCATCTACGCCCGCGCAGAAAGGGCTTCCTGCGCGCGCCGGGGGTGTGTATCAGTGGAGCGGAGCTCGCCGACCCCGTGGTCTCGGGTACGTCGAACCTCGCAATCGGACCGCCGACAGAAGTCCGGCTGTTCGTCGCCACTCCGACCGCCGACGCCACCGCCAGGAGCTGTGAGGTATCGATGTCGGAAGGGTCCCCCGCCGCAGCACCGGTGGCCATTGCACTCCCAGCAACGGCCTCGGTGGGCCCGGCAAGGGCGGCCTCGGTAGGCCCGGCAAGGGCGGCCTCGGTAGGCCCGGCAAGGGCGGCCTCGGTAGGCCCGGCAAGGGCTGCCTCGGAAGGGGCGTCGATCGGAAGCCGGATCCCGTGCTCGGTGGCGTCGGTCGTCCGACCTGCTCCTCCGACGACCGGAGCGTTTACCGGCGACCCGACGAGAGGCAGTACTCGCGGAGCGGGAAGGGCGCGGGTGAGACCGTTGAGGCGCCGCGCGAATTGAGCCGCGTCGAGGCGCTCATCGACGTTCGGTGCGGCGGCCTCTTGGAGAACCGCACCCAGAGGTCCGAGAGCGTCGTGTCCGGGCAGTCTCGCTCCGACTCGCGCCATGAGCGTGCTGATGGTGGTGTCCGCAGTGAACGGAACAACGCCGGTGACCGCCTCGTAGAGAACCAACGCGAGCGCGTACACGTCGGCGCGTCCGTCGACGAGGTTCCCGGTCGCCTGCTCGGGAGCGGCGTAGCGCGCCGTTCCGACCGTCGTTCCCGCCGGCTCGGTGACGGCTGCTTCCGAGAGAGCTCGCGCGAGACCGAAGTCGGCTATGCGAAGGCGGCCTTCGGCGTCGAAGAGGAGGTTCGCCGGCTTGATGTCGCGATGGACGAAACCGCGTGAGTGAGCGAAGGCGAGCCCCTCCGCAGCCTGGATCCCCACCAGAACCGCCTGGGAGACGCTCAGCTGGTGGCCCTCGTCGAGCATGTCGCGCAGCGAACCACCCGCGAGGAACTCGAGCACGAGGAACGGGCCACTCTCGTCCTCGCCCCAGTCGTAGACGGCGAGGACGTGGTGGTGAGTGAGCGCGGCCGCGGCCTGCGCCTCGGCGCGAAAGCGGCGCAGGAACGCAGCGTCCCCGGCAAGAGCAGGGTGCAGGACCTTGACGGCGACCCGGCGGCGGAGCGTGACGTCCCACGCACAGAAGACGTGCGCGGAAGCACCGGTGCCGAGTGCCGACTCGATCCGGTACCGGCCCGCGAGGACACGTCCGATTGAATCCGTCAACGTCGACATGAGTTCGTGTCCAGGCTACCGACCCGCGAGGCTTTGTCGTGGGACGGCCACTGCACGTGAACGCCCGGACCGGCATCGTCGGACTACCCAGGTCAGCAGGACTCCAAACCGACCCTCAACCCGGAGGCAGCTCGCCGGTCTCGAGGATCTCCTCGAAGTGTGATCCGTCGACGATGGGTATCCCGATGTCCTCGGCCTTCTTCAGCTTCGCGGCGCCCGGCTCGGCTCCGGCGACCACGGCCCAGGTCTTGGCCGAGACGCTGCCCGGCGACTTTCCCCCTCGCGCCAAGATCGCCTCTTCCGCCTCTTCGCGCGAGTAGCCCTCGAGTGTTCCGGTCACCACGACCGAGCGCCCCTCGAGCGTCTGCTCGAACCCGGCGTCTCCGGCACCTGAAGCTGCTCCCGGGGAAGCGACCCCCGCGCCCACGCCTGTTCCCGGCGCGCCCGAAGCAAACGCGCCAGGTTCGATCAGGTTCACACCCGAAGAACGGAGCTTCTCGATCACCGTCTTGTTAGCGGAAAGAGAGAGGAACTCGGCCACGCTCTCTGCGATGACAGGTCCGATGCCTTCCAGGCCCGCGAGCTCCTGCTCGGAGGACTTCATGACCTCGTCGAGGGATCCCTTCACCCGCGCCAGCACTCTCGAACCCGTAGGCCCGAGGTGCCGGATGCCGAGTCCGACGAGCAGCCGGCTCAACGGACGGCCCTTTGCCTGCTCGACCGCTCGAAGGAGGTTGTCGGTGGAGAGCTCTCCCATGCGATCCAGGCCCAACAGCCGTTCCCGGTCGAGCCCGAAGACGTCGCCGGGATCGGTGAGCAGTCCCGCCTCGACCAATTGCACGACCCTCTTCTCGCCCAGGCCTTCGATGTCCATCGCCCCCCGCGAAGCGAAGTGGACGATCCTCTGCACCCGCTGCGCGGGGCACTCGAGGTTCGTGCAGAAGGTGTCGCTCTCGCCGGGAAGCCGCACGAGCGGACCACCGCAACTCGGGCAATTCGAGGGGAACTTCCAGCGCGCAAGCCCACGCGGGCGCGCGGAGAGCACCGGCCCCACGACCTCGGGGATCACGTCTCCTGCCTTGCGAACGACCACCGTGTCGCCCGGTCGGACGTCCTTGAGTCGGACTTGGTCCTCGTTGTGCAAAGTCGCGACTCCCACCGTCGACCCTCCGACGAACACGGGCTCGAGCATGGCGAAGGGTGTCGCACGTCCGGTGCGGCCTATCGAGACCATGATGCTCTTCAGCTTGGTGTTGCGCTCCTCCGGGGGGAACTTGAACGCGACCGCCCACCGCGGCGCATGAGAGGTGGCGCCGAGCCGCTGCTGAAGCCCCAGATCGTCGACCTTCACGACGACGCCGTCGATCTCGTAGTCGAGGTCGTGACGATGCTCCTGCCAGTGAGCGCAGAAGGCGAACACCTCGTCGACTCCCTTGACTGTCTTCATCTCGGGGCTCACGGGCAGCCCGCAGTCGCCGAGAAGCCGAAGAGCCTCGGTCTGGCCGTGCAGCTCCGGTCCCCCGTCGCGTGCGCCCATCTGATAAGCCCAAAAGGAAAGGTCACGGCTCGCAGTGATGCGAGCGTCCTTCTGGCGCAGCGAGCCGGCTGCGGAGTTGCGTGGGTTCGCGAACGTCTTCTCTCCTGCTTCGAGCTGCCGGCGGTTCAGCTCGTCGAAAGCGTGCACTGGCATGTAGACCTCGCCACGCACCTCCATCACCGAGGGCACCGCGCCCTTGCCCTTCGGCCACTGGAGACTCTTGGGTATCGCGGAGATGGTCGCCACGTTCGGCGTCACGTCCTCCCCTGTCAGCCCGTCACCTCTCGTCGCAGCGCGGACGAGGGTGCCGTTCTCGTAGGTGAGCGACATCGCGATGCCGTCGATCTTCAGCTCGCATTCGAATTCCGCTTGAAGGACCGCCGAGTCGATCCTCGCGATCCTGTCGACCCACGACTGGAGCTCGGCGACGTCGAAGGCGTTGTCGAGGCTCATCATGGGGATCCGGTGCCGCACCGGCGAGAAGAGAATCGACGGAGCTCCGCCCACTCGCTGAGTCGGGGAATCCTGAGTTACGAGGTCCGGATGCTCCCCTTCGATCGCCCGCAGCTCGCGAACGAGCGCGTCGTAGTCGGCGTCGGAGATCTCGGGCGAGTCCTCCACGTGGTACTTCTGGTCGTGGTAGGCGATCTGTGCCCGCAGCTCCTCGACCCGCTGGCTCGGGCTAGTGGCCATCGGCCGGAGCGTACCGGCCCGCTGTGACGGCAGGTCTCTGGGCCGACACGGCGGACTTAGGTCCCGGCAGTGTCGACGTAGAACTCAGGCGAACCGACGATCTCGGAGATCACCTGCTCGTCGGTCACGCCTGCGGAGAGCTGCCGCACGAACAGCGAGAGCCCGCCCGGGTCCGGCGCACGACCGAGGAACGACTCGTAGTAACCCGAGATGAGGTCCGACGAGTACTCCGGGGAGCTCAGGATCCCGAGCGCGACGGTGCTGCGGCTCTGACCGGCCGAGA